>Ga0070707_100001071_pt1 | contig 27011 bp, 26 predicted proteins | sample KBSK5502metaG_FD_65468 | JGI IMG/M metagenome (GOLD analysis project Ga0070707, IMG submission 65468) | Corn, switchgrass and miscanthus rhizosphere microbial communities from Kellogg Biological Station, Michigan, USA - KBS K5-50-2 metaG | ecosystem: Host-associated > Plants > Roots >...
GTCCTCACACGAGTTGCGTCACCGGAGCCACGCTCCCATCCCACCTGGTCAACCCATGAGGTTGCCATAGAGAGATGAGCACTGCTCCAGGGTTCCCCGCCGGGTTACCGCCATGACCAAACACCTTGACAATGGCGGCCCCTTTCATAGAGAGCGCACGTTCTTAAGCGCGAGTGCGCGATGGGCTCGCTGACCTGCTTACCGAGATGGTTTCTTATCGGGCGATGCGCGGCGTGGAGACGGGGCCCTGGAGCGGGACTTCTTCGGCGCAATAGGGACACACGCTCCATCCCAGCTTGAGCTGTTTGTTGCAACGTGGGCAGAGTTTACTGAACTGCGTCTTGCAGTGAGGGCACAGGACATACTGCGAGTCGATCGGTTCGCCGCAGCTGGGGCAGGGCCGGAGCTCGCGCGCCGGACCGCCCGGCTCCGACAGCGCCTGCGTCTCGAGCTCGAGTGCCCGGCGCTCCGCCATCGTGAGCGGCGGCCGGATGATCATGTAAATGAAGAGCCCGAAGATCGGCAGCACCAGGGACAGCCCGGTGGCGAAGACATGAAAGACCACGCTGTTCGAGCGCTCCCGGGCGTCGCGGAAGGACCAGTAGGAGAGGCTGAGCCAGAAGACCAGCAGGTAGAAGATCACGATGTAGAGCAGCGGCTTCAACGACGATAGGTTCGGCAACACGCCTCCTCAGCAGTAACGGAATTTGACTCCGCTACCTTACCCTAATTCGGCCGTTTCACCCAAGAGGCCCCGCAGCCGCTCGGCGGCCTGCTGCGCCTGGTGAAGGCGGACTCGCTCCCGCTCGACTACCGCGCGAGGCGCCTTAGTCGTGAAGGCCGGGTTGTTCAGCTTGCCCTCGATGACCTCGATCTCCTGCTGCTTCTTTTGCAGTTCGCCGCGGAGCCGTTGGGACCCCTCGCCGCCGTCCGCCGGCAGGCCGAGCCGCACGGTCGTCTGGCCCACCACGACCACCGCCTGGGGGGTGCCCTCAGGCAGCTTCCCATTCAGCTCGAGCTGGGCCAGGGTGGCGAGGTAGCGGCGGCCGACCGGCTCGGTCAGCAGCTTTCGGGGTGAGCTAACCTCGGCCGGCTGCCGGCGGGCGCGGGGATCCGCGGAGTGGCGGAGGTTACGCACGGCCCGGACGACCTCGAGCAGGTGGGCCATCTCCTCCATCACCTGCTTATCTTCGATGGTTTCATCGGGGAGCGGCCAGGACGCGTACATGATGGTCTCGCCTTCGTGGGGCAGCCGCTGCCACAGTTCCTCGGTGACGAACGGCATGATCGGATGCAGCAGACGGAGGATCGTTTCCAACACATGGATGGCGACCGACAGCGCCGTCGCGGTGGACGCATCGCCCGCTTGCAATCGTGGCTTGATCAGCTCGAGGTAGTCGTCAGCCACCTCTTTCCAGGCAAAGTCGTAGAGACCATCAATCGCGGGACCGAACTCGAGCCGCTCGAAGGAGGAGGTCACCAGCCGCGTGACCGTGCTCAGCCGGCCGAGGATCCAGATATCCGCCGGCTCCAGTGTGGCCTCATCGATGGGCGTCGGTGCCGCGTCCTTCGGGAGCTTCGAAATGAGCAAGCGGGTCGCGTTCCAGAGCTTGTTCGCGAACAACTGGTATGACTTGATTTTTTCTGGCGAGAAGCGGATGTCTTGTCCGCCGGTTCCGAAATACGCGGCCCAGGCGCGGGTGGCGTCGGCGCCATAGCGCTCGATGAGATCCAGCGGATCGAGGCCGGTCCCGAGTGATTTGCTCATCCGCCGCCCATCGGGGGCCAGCACGGTGCCGTGGATGAGCACGTCGGAGAACGGCACAACATTCAGGAAATGCAGCGACATGAAGACCATCCGCGCCACCCAGAGGTAGAGGATGTCACGAGCGGTGTCCAGCACCTGCGTCGGGTAGAAGCGGCGCAAATCGTCCGTATCGGCGGGCCACCCCAGGGTGGTAAACGGCCACAACGATGAGGAGAACCAGGTGTCCAGCACGTCGGGATCCTGGGTCAAGTGGCGATCGCCGCACTGCTCGCATGCCTCGGGGTCTTTCAGGTAGGCAACCGCGTGACCGTTGGCGCAGGTCCAGACGGGGATCCGATGGCCCAGCCAGAGCTGGCGGGAGATGTTCCAGTCCCGGATGTTTCGCATCCATCGCAGATACTGTTCGCGCCAGCGGTCAGGATGGAACCGGAGGTCATCGGTCTCCGCCACCGCAATCGCCGGGCCGGCGAGCGGTTTCATCTTGACCCACCATTGCGCCGAGACCAGTGGCTCGATGACGGTGCCACACCGGTCGCAGTGACCGACCGAGTGACGGTAGGGTTCGATTTTCTGCAGCACACCCTCCGCCCGCAGCAGCTCGACGATGCGCGCGCGCGCTTTGGGCACCGGCAGACCGTCGAGCTCTGGGACCTCCGGGATGTTCATCCGGCCGTCCGGATGCAGGATGGTGCGGACCTCGAGGTGATGTCGCTCCCCGATCTCGTAGTCTGTGGTGTCGTGCCCGGGCGTCACCTTGACGGCGCCCGTCCCGAAATCCTGCTCGACCGCTTCGTCGGCGACGACCGGCACCCGGCGGTGGATGATCGGCAGCACGACGGATCTTCCGATCAGGTCCTTGTAACGCCAGTCGTCCGGGTGGACGGCGACCGCCGTGTCTCCAACCATCGTCTCCGGACGTGCGGTCGCCACCGAGATGACCCCGCCGCCTTCGACTGGATACTCGAGGTAGTACAGGTTGTCGTCCGTCTCTTCGTACTGGACTTCGAGATCCGAGATCGCAGTCTGGTCGTGCGGGCACCAGTTGACGATCCGCGGACCACGATAGATGAGGCCTTGCTTCCATAGCTGCACGAAAACGTAGCGGATCGCTTGGACGTAGGTCGCATCCATGGTGAATCGGATCCGCGACCAGTCCGCCGAGAAACCAAGCCGGCGCATCTGCTGCAGGATGGCGTGGCCGGTGGTCTCATACCACTCTTTCACCAGTCGGTCCCAGGCCTCCCGGCCGATCGCTTCTTTGGATGACCCCTTCTTCGCCAGCTGCTTCTCCAGCACGTTCTGGGTCGCGATCGCGGCGTGGTCCGTCCCGGGGACCCAGAGCGCGGTGTCTCCGAGCATCCGATGCCAGCGGATCAGCACGTCCTGCAGCGTGTACATCGCGTGCCCCATGTGCAGCTCGCCGGTGATGTTCGGCGGTGGCATCGAAATGGTGAAGGTCTTGCCGGTCAGGCTGTCCCGTGGCTTGAAGTAGCCGCGCTGATCCCAGGTGTCGTACCAGCGCTGCTCGACGCTTTTGGGGTCGTAGCGGGTCTCCATCGTCCGCACAGTTTAAGGTCAGCGAGCCCGCAGGGCGAGCCGCGCTTTCGCGCGAATAAGGGCGGGCGCCGAGACAGCGTCCTGTACCACGCCCACGAGGCCGGTGAAATTTTGGCCGAGTGCGCGCGGGCCCGCCGGCCCACGCGAGCGGTGCTCGGGGCGTCGCCCCACGCGACTGGCGCTTTAGTGCCATAGGAGCGTTTGAGACGTCCTTAGTGCCAGGCGAGCGTTAGAGGCGTTCGTGGACGCTGGACGGCGCAGCCGCCGTTTTAGGTCTCTGTGCTACTTGGATTCGCGGCAGCGGGTTGCTCTACGCCGGCCGGAAGCGAGAGCTCGGGCAACTCGCCCGCCGCCGCCTTGGGGAGCAGCGCTTCGGCGATCACCTCGTCCATGGTCTTGACGAATTTGAACGCCATCTGCTTACGGATGTCCGCCGGGATGTCGACGACATCGGCTTGGTTGTCCTCGGGCAGCAGGATGGTGCGGATCCCGATCCGGTGCGCGGCCAGGACTTTCTCCTTCAAGCCGCCGATCGGCAGCACGCGCCCGCGCAGCGTGATCTCGCCGGTGAGGGCGACGTCCGAGCGGATCGGCCGTTGCGAGAGCGCCGAAATGATGGCGAGCGCCATCGAAATGCCGGCCGAGGGTCCGTCTTTAGGGATGGCGCCCTTCGGGATGTGGATGTGCAGGTCGAGCTTGTCGCGGAAATCGACCGGGATACCGAGCGCCTCGGCATTCGAGCGCGCGTAGGAGAGCGCGGCGCGGGCCGACTCCTGCATCACGTCACCCAGTTGCCCGGTCAGGTTCAGGTTGCCTTTACCCGGCATCGTGATCACCTCGATGGTGAGGAGTACGCCGCCGACCTCGGTCCAGGCGAGCCCGTTCGCCACCCCGACCAGCGGTTCCTTGTGGCCTTCGTCGGGCTTGAAGCGCGGCGGTCCCAGCAGATTATCGAGGCGGTTGGGCGCGATCGTCATCTTCCGCGTCTTGCCTTTGACGACTTGGCGGGCGACCTTACGGCAGACACTGGCGATCGATCGCTCGAGGTTGCGCACCCCAGCCTCGCTGGTATAGCGACTGACCATCGTCGCGAGCGCCGGCCTGGTGATCTCGATATGCTGGCCGGTCAGGCCATGGTCCCGGAGCTGCTTGGGCACGAGGAACTCGCGCGCGATCACCATCTTCTCCTCGGCGGTGTAGCCCGGCAGGTTGATCACCTCCATCCGGTCGAGCATCGGCCGCGGAATCGAGTAGTAGACGTTGGCAGTCGTGATGAAAAGGACCTCCGAGAGATCGAACGGGATCTCCAGGAAGTGATCCGAGAAGTGCTTGTTCTGTTCGGGGTCGAGGACCTCGAGCATCGCCGAGGCGGGGTCGCCGCGGAAGTCCGACGACATCTTGTCGATCTCGTCCAGCAGGAACACCGGATTGCGGGTGCCCGCATCGCGCAGGCCCTTGATGATCCGGCCCGGCATCGAACCGACGTAGGTCCGGCGGTGGCCGCGGATCTCGGCTTCGTCGCTCACGCCCCCCAGCGAGACGCGCACGAACTTCCGGCCCAGGGCTCGCGCGATCGACCGGCCCAGGCTGGTCTTGCCCACGCCGGGCGGTCCGATAAAGCATAGGATCGGTCCCTTCGGCGACTTCGTCAGCTGTCGGACCGCCAGGAACTCCAGGATGCGCTCTTTGATTTTTCGCAGCCCGTGGTGGTCCTCATCGAGCACCTTTTCGGCGGCCCGCAGGTCGGTGACGTCCTCACTCGACTCGTGCCAGGGCAGAGAGACGACCAGTTCGAGGTAGTTCTGGAGCACCGAGATCTCCGGTGAGCCGGGCGGCATGCGCTCGAGTCGGTCGACGTCCTTCAGCAGGCGGTCTTCGACGGCTTCCGCCAGCTCGAGCGCCTTCACTTTCGCGCGCAGCTCGTCGAGCTCGCTAAGATGCGCGTCTTCCCCACCGAGCTCTTCCTGGATGACGCGCATCTGCTCCTTCAGGTAGAACTCTTTCTGCCGCCGGTCGATCTGTTGGCGCACCCGCTGCCGGATGCTGCGGTCGATGTCGAGGATCTCGATCTCCCGCTGCAAGACGCTGGTGAGCTTTTCCAGCCGGGCGCGCATCTGGAAGGTCTCGAGCACGTCCTGCTTATCGGTGACGGCGATGCCCAGATTGGAAGCGACGATGTCGGCCAGGCGCCCGGCATCCTCGACGCCCCGGACGGTGAGGTTGACCTCGGGCGGCACCTTCTTATCGAGCTCGACGTATCGGTCGAAGAGGTCCACGACGCCGCGCATCAGGGCGTCGAGTTGAAAAGACGGCTCGATGTCCTCGTTGAGCAGGGCCACCTCGACCCGCAAGTGCGGCTCGATCTGGACGAAGCGTTCGATCACGGCCCGCGATGAGCCCTCGATCAGGACCTTGATCGTGTTATCGGGCAGTTTGAGCATTTGCACCACATCGCCAAGCACGCCCACCCGGTAGAGGTCCGCCTCCTTCGGGTCCTCACATTCGGTATGGCGCTGGGTGCAGAGAAAGACCTGCTTGCCGTGGGCCATCGCATCGTGGAGCGCGTCGATCGACCGCTCCCGCCCCACGTAGAGCGGCACGATCATGTGAGGGAAGAGAACGACGTTCTTGAGGGGAAGAAGCGGTAAATGAAGGCTGGCCGGCCCGCCGGTCACAGTCGACAATCGCGAGTTCCTACGCGGTTTGCTCTGGTGCGATCTCCTCGAGCTCGTCTTCCGAGTACATCTCGGGCTCCGTACTGAGGTTGACCGACTTCTCCGTGATGACGCATCGCTTGACCTCCGGGCGTGACGGAACTTCGAACATGGAGTTCAGCAGGATGTCTTCGATGATGCTCTTCAGTCCGCGCGCGCCGGTCCCGCGCTGCAGCGCCTTTTTCGCGATCGCGGTCAGCGCCGCCGGCTCGAAGACCAGCTGGACATCATCGAGGGCGAAGAACTTCTGGTACTGCTTGACGAAAGCGTTCTTCGGCTCGGTAAGGATCCGGATGATGTCGGACTCGTCGAGGTAATCGAGGGTCACGCCGATCGGCAGCCGCCCCACGAACTCGGGGATGAGGCCATATTTGAGCAGGTCCATCGGCTGTAGCTGTTTCAGAATCTTGGTCGTCTCCTTGTTGCGGTTGGCGTGGACCTCGGAGCCAAAGCCGATCTGCTTGTGGCCGATCCGGTGCTCGATGATCCGCTCCAGGCCGTCGAAGGCGCCACCGCAGATGAACAGGATGTTCGTGGTGTTGATCTGGATGAAGTCCTGGTGGGGGTGCTTGCGGCCGCCCTGCGGCGGCACGTTGGCAATCGTCCCTTCCAGGATCTTCAGCAGCGCCTGCTGCACACCCTCGCCGCTGACATCCCGGGTGATCGAGGGGTTGTCGGACTTGCGGGCAATCTTGTCGATCTCGTCGATGTAGATGATGCCGCGCTCGGCGCGGGCGATATCGAAGTCGGCCGCCTGGATCAGGCGCAGCAGGATGTTCTCGACATCTTCACCAACGTAGCCGGCCTCGGTCAGCGAGGTCGCGTCGGCGATCGAGAAAGGCACATCGATGATCTTGGCCAGGGTTTGGGCCAGCAGCGTCTTGCCGCAGCCGGTCGGGCCGACCAGCAGCACATTCGACTTCTGCAGCTCGACGTCACCCGACATCTTGCTATGGGCTATCCGCTTGTAGTGGTTGTAGACGGCGACCGAGAGCACCCGCTTGGCGTGGTCCTGGCCGACGACGTACTGGTCGAGCGCCGCGCAGATGGTCTTGGGGTTGGGAATCAGCCCGCCCTTCGTCCGTTTCTGTGAGGTGGTCTTGGTGTCCTCTTCCAGAACTTCCTGGCAGAGGTCGATGCACTGGTCGCAGATGTAGACGCCGGGGCCGGCCACCAGCTTGCGGACCTGCGATTGATCCTTTCCGCAGAAGGAACAGCGGGTATGGCGGCGGCGATCCTCGCGCTCGTTCATCGGGAGGTTTTTGGACCTTCCCGTTCAGGCTCGACTTGCGGCTCGGGCCGGATGCTCCCGGCGGTGCTCAGCTCGAGGCGGCCGTCCTTGGCGATCCGGCCGTCGGCATCACGGGCGGTGCTGACGATGATGTCGTCGATGATGCCGTAGCTCTTCGCCTCGTCCGCGCTCATGAAAAAGTCGCGCTCGGTGTCGCGCTCGATCTTCTCGATCGGCTGGCCGGTGTGCGTGGCCAGGATGTCGTTGAGGGTTTTGCGGATGCGCAGGATCTCCATGGCATGGATCTGGATGTCCGTCGCCTGGCCCTGGAAGCCGCCCGAGGGCTGATGGATCAAGATGCGGGTGTTGGGCAGCGCGAAGCGCATGCCCTTGGTTCCACCGGCCAGCAGGACGGTCGCCATGCTGGCGGCCAGCCCCATGCAGACCGTCGAGACGCGTGGGCTGACGTAGCGCATCGTGTCATAGATCGCCAGGCCCGCGGTGACCACACCGCCAGGACTGTTGATGTAGATGTTGATGTCCTTGTCGGGGTCCTCTGAGGCGAGGAACAGCAGCTGCGCCATCACGACGTTGGCCACCTGGTCGTCGATGGGCGTGCCGATGAAGATGATGCGGTCCTTGAGCAGCCGGGAATAGATGTCGAAGGCACGCTCCCCGCGGTTGGTGGTCTCGATGACCATGGGGATGAGAGCTTCGGGCCGCCGGCTGAGCCGTTCGAAATTCATGAGGGGCTCTCCTGTGTCGCCATTATAGAGTCCAATTCTTACAATCCAGTCTTCCGCGTACTCACTTTTGAATACGTAATAGGGTCAGCGTTCTTTCTTCCCTTTGGTCTGACGCTCCCCGCGCGACGCCGATTTCCCCGCGCCCTCGAGCTCCTTGGCGACGGAAGGCGGCTCCATTGTATCCGAAGGTTCTGGCGCGGCCACCGTACGCAAAAAGTCAATGGTCTTTCGCATCAAAAGCTGGTGCCGGAAGTAGGCTCGGACCGGGTCGGCGGTGCGCAAGTCCTGGGTCCGGCGCCTGGTTTGCTCGTCCTCCGACAGGGCCTTGGTCACCGCCTCTTCCACCTCGGCGTCGGACACCGTCAGTCCCTCGCGTTCGGCCACCGTTTCCAGGGCGAGCTCGAGCCGGACCTTCTGCACCGCCTGCTGACGCCGCTCGGCCCTGAGGACCTCCAGGCTGCGGTTGGTTTGCTGGAGGTAGCTCTCGAGCCGCATCCCGAATTGTTCTTGAAGCCGAAGCTCCAATTGCCTGATGTCACGGTTCAGCTCACGCTCGATCATGGCTTCTGGTATCTCGGCCTCCATACGCTCGTCGAGTGCTTTGAGGACATCATTCTCAAAACGCTGCTCGTCGGCTTGACTGGCGGCTTCCTGTAGTTCTTCGCGGATCTCGTGCCGCAAGTCATCGAGCGTTTGTGAGGTCACCGGATCCCGGCCAACTCGGTTGGGAGCAACAAGTTGCGGCAGCTCGTCAAGTGGCGGAAGCCGGAGTTCCTTGATTTCCTTTACGGTGATCCGAAAGGCGACTTGAGCACCCGCAAGATCTCGCTTCGTATAGTCGGTCGGTAGCGTGACCCGGATGTCGCGGGTCTCACCAATTGACTGCCCCACGACGCCCTCGGCCAGTCCGTGCACTCTTTGGTGTTGGGGATCGACCTCGAAAGGGACGTCGCTCTGGCTTTCACCAATCAGGATCGCCCCCGACTTTAGGATATGCGTATCGACCGTCAGAAAGTCACCCTGCTGCACCGTGCGCTCAACGGCGTGCAGCTCGGCAAAGCGCAATCGTTGCCGCTCGAGCTCTTGGTCCACGTCCGTGTCGCCCATCTCGGTCCGCGGCCTTGGCACGCGGATATCTCTGTACTCCCCTAGCGCAACCTCCGGCTTGACTGCAAAGCTTGCTTTGAAGCGAAACGCACCCCCGCGCTGAAGCTGCTCCGGCTCAATTCGAGGTGCATCAATTGGATCAAGCCCCGTTTCATCGAGGGCAGCCGAAAAGGCGGCCTGGATTAGGGCATCTCGCGCCTCCGTGCTTAGAACTGGCCACCCAATTTCGCGTTCGATCATCGGTCGGGGCGCCTTGCCCGGCCGGAAGCCGCTGATGCGCACTCGCGGCGCAAGCCGGCTGTATGCCTGGTCGATCGAGCGCGAAACCTGGTCGGCGTCGACCTCGACGGAGAGGACGACCTGCGATCCGGGCTTCCGCTCGGTATCAACCTTCACGGGTGCCACGGTGATTTACGCTACCAGTTCACGCCCGATTCGCAAATGGCCGAATGGACAGGGTTATCTTCCCTCGGCAGCCGGAAGACCGTAATGTTTCACCTGATCGAGCTGACTGCCGGACAATTTCGCGGGCCGTGTCCAACGCTGAAGAGTTTCGCGCACCTTGTCCAACGCTAAAGAGTTTCCCGCGCCGGGGTTCACGGCTAAAGAATTTCGCGGGCCTTGTCCAACGCTAAAGAGTTTCGGCGGCCTTGTCGCGGCCGTCGAAACTCAAGACGCGCCGCGGGCCGCCGGACGGAAAACGCCCGGCAGATCGCGCACCGCTGACTCGGGAGACGCGCGCGTACCTTGCTAACGCGGTGGCCACGGCGGCCCTTGGAGCGCCCCGCTTCTCGCGGGGCGCTGCGGGCGAAGGGACTCGAACCCCCATGGCTTGCGCCACACGGTCCTAGGCCATCTGGGCGCCGTGTCCCGGCGACTCCGATCGTGTCCGACAACGGCCGTTCGTATTCAGAAGCGCTGAGCCCGGTGTCCGGTGGTGACCCCAACGAGCCGAGCGGTGCCGGGAGTCTGTGACCCACCTGTGACCCATTAGCCCGCGGTTGCCGACCACTGCCCCGAAAGGGGGTCGTTCTCTACAAGTAGCGCCGCTACCAGCCCCACAGAGCGGCGACCACGTAAGCCAATATCAAGGCAGCCACGATCCACAGCACCCCAGCGAGCAGATGTCGGCATGGCGAGCCTTTCCAGCGTTTCTCGAAGTCGGACAGTAAGTCCCGCTCATCATCGTCGCGATAACTCCAGGGCACGGTAAGTCCGTGAATGAATCGCCGCACTCCGGGAATCGCCATGGCTGTTAATAGGGCCGAGACGACACCTGATGGCACGAATGGGTGCGGATGCGCAGTTACCATTGGCGGGATAACTTTCAATGCCCAAACCAAGACGGCTAAGGGGACGAGGTTGGCAAAAAGCATGCCGATTCCGAAACGTGCTGCCTTGCGCCGCGAGAAAACGTGCGTCTCGAAGAGGCGATACTGGCCAAGCGGTTGAAAGCCAATCGCCCAGAACAGAGCAAAAAAGATGAGTATCGATTCCCCACTCGTAGGCACAGATGCCTTTGATGGTACAGCGCGTTATTGGAAGTGTCGTGCGGAAGGTAAAGGGAATGAGGCTGATTCGGCCGTACTAGGATCGTCCGATGGGTCGAAGCGCTGCTCCGGACTCCTACTACCTTGGCAAGCTAAACGAAGACGCAGCGGTCCGGCCCGAATCGGGCGGGTGGGTGGTCGGTCACTTCATGAGCAGAGCCCGGAGGACACCGGCGGTCGAGCTGAAGTACTGGGAGATTCGAGAGCTTGGGCGTACTCGACACGGCTGGAAGCGAGAGAGCACGGCGGTTGAGTGTACGGTCGTCCTGACGGGCAAGGTGAAAGCCTGGCTGGAGGGTCAGACGGTCGAGTTGGAAGGTGGCGACTACGTCGTGATTCAACCCGGCGTCTACAACAACACGGTCGTCGAGGCCCTAGAGGTGCCTGCCACGGGCATCACGATTAAAGCGCCGAGTGAAGGTTCCAAGGAAGCGATGCCGCCGCCTCTTGGCTGGGAACGCTGAGCGAGGGCCGGACAATAGCAGTCCTTCGCTTTCTTTGGCAGGTTTTCGCCCGCTTGAGAGTTGCGACGGGTCCGACTTAAGCCGAGGTCGGGACAAGGTGTTGACAGGCGGGTTGAAATCGAACGCCTGACCTATTAAAGTTCTTGTGAAATGTCGATCGTGACCGGACTTAGGGAGTATCGAGAGCGACGGCACATCTCCCAAGACGCCCTCGCCATGCGGGCCCGTGACTTCGGACTAACGGCGTGGACCCGATCGACGGTCGCGAAAATTGAGGGTGGCGAGCGCGACCTCAACGCCGAGGAATTCGTGATGCTCTCGCTACTTCTGGACGCTCCATTGACCGACCTCGTGGCGGGGGCGGATACCCAGTGGGTCGTCCTCGGGCCGGAGCTCAAGCTTCGAAGACGGGCGTTGCGCCATCTTCTCGGTGGTGGGAATCCGCGCGACATCGATCCTGATGACCTGCCGGAGATGGGTCTGTGGCGCAGGCAAATCGCCAAATGGGCGGCGCTGGATCCGGCAGAGGATAAGGCCGCCATCAAAGCGCTGGCCGAGCAGTTGCACGGCCGCGGCCCGACTGCGTATGGAGAGGCCGAAGAAAAAGCCGGGCGAAACCTCGGGATGCCTGCGCTTGATGTGGTGCGTCTCGCCCATCGTTTATGGAAACGCAGCCTGACCGATGAGCGCGAGCGGCAGCTTGCTGAGCTACTCGGCAAGCGCAAGGTGACGGATCGCAGTCGTCAGGCGCTCCGGGGACGCGTGACCCATAGGCTAATGAAAGAACTCCGCGCACAAGCAGAGCGCGAGGTGGCAGCGAGGGTCGGCCGGGAGTTGCGCATCAAACCGGGTCAGGTCATCGACTGGAGCCGTCGCCTCTGGGGTCGGAGTATCGCCGAGGAGCGCTACCTTCTGTTGATGGCGGGCTCAGGGGACGCGAACGTCCGAGCGGCAGAGATTGAGCAGCGCTTGAAGGACGAGCTGAGGGTGTATGCGAACGACCAGCGGCGCCCAGGAGGAGGGAAAAAATGAGAGAGGGATCCATCTACCGTCGCTGCACCCGTAAAGGTTGCAGGAGTCGCGTCGCCGCCGGTGCGAGGAATTGCACAAAGTGCCATGGCGAATCGTTGTCGTGGTCGTTCATCGTCGACCTGGCGCCAGCTGGCCCACCCCGCAAGCAGCGCCAGGCGGGGGCTTCCCGACGAAGGCCGCCGCCGTCGAGGCAATGAGCCGGATTCAGACCAGCGGGCCGACGGCACCGAGTGGAGCCGAGCAAGGCTAGGCTGGGCGCCTACCTGGCCAACTGGCTAGCCGCTCGGAACGACATCACCGGCAACACCCGACGCGACTACGACACGAGCATCGGAAAGCACATCGCGCCTCGCGCCGGCACGGTGCCGCTGCAGGCCTCCGACCGGCTGCAGGTGCGCGCGCTGTACCGTCAGCTGGCCGAGACCGGGCTCAGTCAGAAGACGATCCACAACGTACACATCGCACTACGGAAGGCGCTCGCCGACGCAGTCGAGGATGGCTTGCTCCGTCGCAATCCCGCGGACCGCGCGCACGCCAAGCCGAAGCACCGCCCAGAGATGGCCACGTGGTCAGCGGTCAAGCTCCACGACTTCCTCGAGCAGGTCAGCGTCGAGCGCGACGCGGCCATGTGGCGAGTCACGGCGATGACCGGCCTGCGGCGCGGCGAGCTGCTCGGCCTGCGGCGCCGTGGTGTCGACCTCGCCCGGCGCTCGCCTCAACGTCCGTCAGCAATGGACGCGCCAGGGTTTGGCTAACGCCTTCTGCCCACCGAAGAGCCGCAAGAGCACCCGGACCATCGACCTTGATCCAGGAAGATGCGGCTTAGTGCGGCCACGCGATTCGCGTCTGCCGTCGACGGCGCCGGCGACGCTGTCCGGAAAATTGGTGATCCAAGCGTGACCCAGCACCGCCGAGCACTCAGCTAAACCGCGTCGGTTGAATTCATGCGGGCGAAGGGACTCGAACCCCCATGGCTTGCGCCACACGGTCCTAGGCCGTGCGCCTGTACCAATTCGGCTACGCCCGCAGGACAGAAAGAAATATACCCACGTAACATCTGGCGGTGAACACCCTGACGATTACGCCGGCCGTCCGCGAGTCGATGGCGTCCGGCGTCCCGGTGGTTGCCCTCGAGTCGGCGGTGATCACGCACGGGCTACCGAAAGCTGCGGCCATGAACGCCGTCCGACGGCAGTGGGAGGCTTGCGCCAAAGCGGGGGCGACGCCCGCCGTCGTCGCCATCTTCGACGGCGCTCTCCGGATCGGTCTCTCGCTCGATGAGTGTGCCGCGCTGGCGGCGCGGGGCGACGCAGTCAAGGTCTCGCCCTGGAACCTGGCATCGGCCCTCGCCAGCCCAGGATTTGGCGGCACCACGGTGGCGGCCACGGTCGCGGGCGCCGCGTTGGCCGGTATCCGGGTCGTCAGCACCGGCGGCATCGGCGGCGTCCATCCGGGAGGCCACGGCCAGGACGTCTCCGCGGACCTGACCGAGTTGAGCCGGCGCGCGCTGTGCGTCGTCTGCGCCGGCCCCAAGTCGACGCTCGACGCGGGAGCCACGCTCGAGCGGCTCGAAACCCTCGGGGTCCCGGTCATCGGCTGGCGGTCGTCACTGCTGGCGGGGTTCGTTGCGACGTCCGCCGGCCTCCGGCTGTCAGCGCGCGCCGACAACCTCGAAGAGCTGGAGTCACTGCTTCGGGCGCACTGGGCGCTGGGCGGCGCCGGGGCGGTCGTGAGCCAGCCGCTCCCTGGTGACCTCGCGATCCCGATCTCCGAGCTGGCCGCGGAGGAGGCGGCGACGGTCCAGGGCCCGGACCGGACGCCAAAGGAGCTCAGCCTGTTGCAGGCCCGACTCGGAGAGCGGGTCATCCAGGCCAACATAACCCTGCTCGAACGGAACGCCGCCCTGGCCGGCTCGCTGGCCGCGGCCCTTGTCGGGCTTCACGCCGCGCCTTCCGCTCGTGTCTGATATGCCCCCGACCGAGGAGCAGCTCCGCCGGCTGAAAAACACCGTGATGGGGGCCGGCTATCGCCTGTCGCAGCTGGCGCAATCCGGCCAAATGCACGCCGCCGCAGCGGCGGAACTTGCCTCGATCAGTCGCGAGTTGACCGAGGCGGTCGCGCGCTTAGAGCGGCTGCTGGCCGCCCTCCAGCAAGACCGGTAGCGGATTGGGCTTGAGCGCGCGAAAGACGGCGCCCGCGGCGGCAATGGCAACGATCAGGCAGGTCGCCGCAGCGGTGAAGAGTGGGATGACGATGAACGGCGCGGTGTTATGGCCGGCCGTGAGGTAGAGGGCCGCCGCAAGCGTCCAGAATCCGGTCAGCGCCACCGCCAGGCGGGCCCAGACCGGGGCGGCCTTCCGGTAACGCTCGTGCGTGCCCAGCTGCAGCGGGAGCCACTCGGCCCATTCCGGCCGGAACGCCCAGGCGGCGGCGAGCGCCGCCCAGGAGGCGGCGTTGGCCAGGGCAAAAAGAGTAAGCATCCCCCGCACCAGATCCATCACAAAAAACAACGACTGTCGCCCCCCTTCCCTACGGCCCCTCAACTGCCGCGCTTCGAAGCAGACGACGAGTCGAGGACGGCGCGGAGCCGGTCGGCGGATTCCTCCGCCAGGGCATCGTTGATGAAGACGCCGGCTCCCGATTCCGAACCGGCCAGGTACTTCAGCTTGCCGCGATCGCGAAGGATCGGGTAGAACTCGACGTGCAGATGAGCTTGCGGGTTGATCCGGTTCGCCGCCGGCGCCTGGTGCATCGCCATCATGTAGGGCATCGGCACTTCGAAGAGGCGATCGTAGGCGCGCGTGATCCGCTGCATCGCCCGGAGCAGCGCCTGGCGGCCGGCCCCGGGAATATCGGGTAGCGCTGCGCGATGGTTCCTGGGCGCCACGTGGACTTCGTACGGCCAGCGCGCATATCCGGGCACGTAGGCCACGACACCGCCGTCGTTGATCAAGACGCGGCGGCGTCCCTTCAGCTCATCAGCGATCAGGCGGCACTGCAGGCACCCGCGCGACCGCCCGCGCAATTCGGACGCGGCGACCGGAGGGACGAACGGATAGGCATAAATCTGGCCGTGTGGGTGATGCAATGTCACTCCGACCTGTTCGCCGCGATTCTCAAAGATGTAGACATACTTGATACGGCGACGGCCTGCCAGCTCTCGATACCGATCGCACCAGACCTCGGCCAGCAGCTCCAGCCGCGGCATGGGCAGCGTGGCGAACGATCCCTCGTGCTCGTCGGTGTAGACGACCACCTCGCAGGATCCGCCCCCCGGCGGCCAGGGCACCAGCGCGGGAAAGCGGTTCTCGAAGACCGCAGCCTCGTACTTTGTCGCCGGGATCTCGCTCGAGTGCCCCGCTCGCGACGGGCACAGCGGGCACTCCACTCGCTCGGGTAAAAACGTCCGTGCCTGACGTGACGCAGCGACCAGGACCCACTCGCGGCGCAGCGGGTTCCAGCGTCGCTCGTAGACACCGTTGGGCATTGATGGTGGCTGGTAACCGGGGGGTGCGGGGGCGAAGTCGCCGTAGAGGTGGACGTGCCGGCCGTCCGGTTGGAGGATGTCGGTGCGAACCGGGCGCGGCATCGCGACGAATGATAGGTGAGCTGATCGGACGGCGCGATCAGGTATCGGTCGAGATCGCCGAGTAGGGGTTCTCGCTACCGATGACCCAGTTGACCGCACGGTGGCGCTCGACGGCAATGCTGCTGCATACGGCGATCTTTCGCGCATCGGCTTTTGTCAGAGGATGCCCATCGACAAGGAGATCCCCGTCGCGGCTCAACGCGTCGCTCGGGACGTCCAGGTGTCCCCACCACTCGTGCCGCTTCTCCATAGCCCTGAGATCGACGTGGCTGGCGTTCACCCGGTACTCGACGAGCCGCCAATGGATCTGCCAGAGCAGGTTGTACCCGTGATAGAGTTCGTCGTCCGTCCGAAGTCGGGCACTTCCGACGATCCGCTTCGCTCCCGCAACCGACATGAACTCGAGCGGCCTGAGGACGTCCTCGGGCGTCACTGTCATGTCATGTCGAGGCAACTCGAGGTGTCCGAGCGACCAGGCGAGGACGGAGGCCGCTCGATCTTCCATGAGTTGTTCGCCCTCTGGCGTTCGTCCCACGATCCGAGCTCGGCGCTGAGGAGCGCGGATTCCGCTTGCTCGGCCTCGCCTATGATCCCGGCCTCCGATAGCCAGCTCAGCAGCCTACTCCGAAAGGCGGATGTCGCCGCTGCCTTCGGCGTCCGTTCCATATCAGCTCGAGCGGCAAGCGCTCCCAGGAGCAATGCCCGGCGCGCCACCCGCTCAGGGGCCGGCGGCCGCACCTCCTCGCGCCATGCAGCGCGGTCATCATCCGTCCTCAAGGCCAGCGGAAAGGAGAGTGCGCCCAGGAGGATTTGAACCCCCGCACCCGGGTCCGTAGCCCGGTGCTCTATCCAGGCTGAGCTATGGGCGCATTGCGGAGAGGCCCTATTCTAGATCGAACGTCGCCAGGGTCGTGTAGCGCGGCGGCCCGCCACCGAGCTGGCTCCGCATCAGCCGCACCCGATCAACTGGAACGTCGCCTAACGGCGTTGTGGCCCAATGCACCGACCACTCCCGCAGGAGGCCACGCTCGGCCGACTTCAGCGGACGGCGGACCCGGCCCAGGGTGAGGTGCGGATGGAACCGCTCCCCTTCCACCTTGAGACCGGCGGTTCGCAGCGCCTCGCCCAGCTCCGCCTGCAACGCGTTCATCCGTGGCAGCTCGGCACCGCCGATCCCGGCCCAGAGCACCCGTGGGCGGCTGATGGCAGGAAAGGCACCGACGCCTAGCGCCGTCACGCCGAAGCGACGATGGCGCGAAACGACGGTCGCAAGCGCGGGCGGCAACTGCTCGACAACCGGCCGAGGCAGGTGTCCGAGGAAATGCAAGGTCAGATGGATGCGATCAACCGGATTGAGGCGAATCGGCTCGTGAAGGGGCTGCAGCCCCTCGAGCGGGCCGGTCAGCGCGTAGCGGACGGCGTCCGGAACCTCGATCGCGACGAAGACGCGCCAGCGTTCGCCTTCATCCGCCGGCATGGCTGCCGACCTTGAGCACGATCCGTCCGCTCCAGCGGAGCGCCGCCTCACGGTCATCGATGAACTTTAAGAACCAGGTTGGCGTACCCTGCGGGCTGAAGAGGTCAACCGCGGGCGCGAGGACGAGCACGACGGCGAGGTGCACCTGGTCATTGCGTCGCTCGAGCACGGTGGCGATCACGTCACCCCGATTCGTCTGGATGATGCCGGTCACACTCCCGGTCGCAAGCGACTGCACCGCCGCCGCCAGTGCAGGCTCCGGGATCTCGGCCGGCCGCAACCAGCCGGCATCGCCCCCACGGGAGAAGGTGCCGGTGTCATCGCTCCAATGCGCCGCGACCGCGGCGAACGCGTGCCCGGACTTCAGCTCCTGCGCCGCCGAGCCGGCGCGGTCCCTGGCCATCGCCTGCACCAGTGCCACGTCAGTCAGGAAGGCACGCTGGTAGGCGCGGAAGCTGTCGCTGGTGAACCCGTTTCGGCTCAGTGCCGCGCTGAAGGCCGCGGCGCCAGCTCGAGCTCGGAGCGCATCGACGCGGGACTGCACCGCTTGGTCGCTGACGGCCAGGCCACGCTTCTCGGCTTCCTGGCGCACGATCTCTTCGCGCACCAGCTGCTCGATCGTGAAATCTTCGAGCCGCTGCGTGGGCGCCGGGCTCGGAATCGCCTCCGGGATCCCAACAAAGGGGTCACGGTGACGGCTGACCTCGAGACGCGCCTGGTACACCTTCAGCGAAATCTCGTGGCCGTCGACCGTCGCGGCCGCGGGCCCGGAGAGTGGCAGTCCCACTGCCGGCGCGTCGCAGGCACTCAAGGCGCCGCCGAGAACCAGGAGAAGGACCGCGCGCGGCAAGGCGACCATTACACCACGTTCCGCTCGGGCTGCAGGCCGCCGGCAGCAAACCGATCCGGCGCAAATGCGCCAAGGTCGGCGGTCGGGGCACCGTCGGTCATCCAGCTCGCCAGCCATCGGCCGATCACGGGCGCCATCATGAACCCGTGGCCGGAAAAGCCGGCCGCAATCCAGAGCCCGGCCTGCAGCGGACCGATTAGTGGCTGGAAATCGGGCGTGTTTTCGTAGAGTCCTGCCCAGGCTGACTTGACGCGCGCGTCGAGCAGCGGCGGCCAGCGTCGCTCAGCGACCGCCGTAATGCGGTCCAGAAACGCCCAGTCGACGACGGTGTCATCGCCGGGCGGCGTGGCGGGGTCGCTCATGCCGAACAGCACGCCGTCCCCTTCCGGGTGGAAATAGAAAGAGGTATGAAAGTCGATCGTCATCGGGCTCCGGCGGCCGATCCCGTCGAACGGCTCCGTCACAAAGACCTGGCGGCGGGAGGGTTCGATCGGGAGCGCCAGGCAGAGCATCGCGCCCACCGGCGCCGACCAGGGGCCCGCGCAGATCACGGTGTCGGCGCAGAGGATCTCGCCGGCACGGATCCGGATCCCGCGCACGGTGCCGCCCGCCGTGACGAATCCGTCGAGCGGCGTGTTCTCGAGGATGACGGCGCCGAGGCGTCGCGCCGCCTTCGCATAACCGTAGGTCACCTCGTGAGGGCCGGCGAGCCCGTCGCTGGGACAGAAGGTGGCGCCGCAGAGGTCATCCGTCCGAAGCGCGGGCACCATCGCGCGCGCGTCCGCCGGGCTGAGCTCGACGACATCATCCATCCCCAGCCGCCGCTGGAGGCGAACGCCATCGGCGAAGCGCTGCCGCTCCAGGTCGGTCGTCAGTAAGAAGAGGTACCCGACCTGGCGAAAGTCTGCGGTCTGGCCAGTCTCTTCGACAAAGCGTGCGAGTACGCGCTTCGCCTCCATGCCGATGCGGACGTTGACCTCGGTCGAGAATTGGGCCCGAATGCCACCGGCGCTGGCGGCGGTCGCGCCCTGACCGATCGTGCCCCGATCGATGACGACCACGTGTCGTCCGGCGCGAGCCAGGTGGTAGGCCAGGCTGCAGCCCATCACGCCGGCGCCGACGATGGCTACATCAGGCCTCACGTCGTTCCGAGCTTCACCATCCCGATGTACTCGAAGATGAATTTGAGCGCCGCCAGGCTCGTGACGTGGCCGACGTCGAGTGGCGGCGAGACTTCATCGACGTCGAGCCCGGCGAGCCGCACGCCGCGAAGCTGGCGCAGGAAGTCGAGCAGCTCGCGCGAGGTGAGCCCGCCGGCCGAGGGGACGCCGGTTCCGGGCGCGATCGACGGATCGAGCGAGTCGATGTCGAGCGAGATGTGGAGCGAGTCGCCGCCGATTCGCGAGCCAATCTCGTCCGCCAGCTGACTGCCAGTCCAGCGATGCGCGGTGGCGGCCGTGACCAGCGTCACCCCCATCTTTCGAATGAACTCCACCTCTTCCCAGTCGTAGTCGCGGCATCCCAGCAGCGTCACCTTCCTGGGGTCGATCTGACCCAGCTCGAGGCCCCGCCGCAAGGCGCAGCCATTTGACCACCGGCTATGGCGAGAGGAATCATTCAGATCCGGGTGGGCGTCGATGTAGAGGATGCTCAGCCGTCCATTGAGGCGGCGCTGCTGCGCGACCAGCGTCGGGCTCGCGGTGGTGTGGTCGCCCCCCAGCACGATCGGCAGGGTGCCCGCCGGCGTTTTTTCGATTGCCGCGGCGACGGCGTCGATATTCACGCCCATGTCGCCATCGACAAGCGTCAGGTCGCCGTCGTCCTGGACGGTGACCGTCTCGAACCGTTCCGCGTGCTCGCTGACCGGCGCGAAGATGGCGGACAGCTTTCGCAGCTCCGCCGGCGCCTTCGCGGCACCCGGACGGTAGAGCGAACCCCGATCCATCGGCACGCCAAGGATTCGAACATCGGGCCGGCTCCCCGGCGCCGGTCGTTTGAGACCGCCCCAGGGTTCGAGACCGGCGGTGTTGAACTCGTCCTCGCTCACGCCCGGAGAAACACGGAAATGGCCTCGACCTGTGCGGCAATCAAGGTCGGGGTCCACCCGTGTCCAGCGGATTCGATCACCCGGATCTCGGCTTGCGGCATCAAATCGCGCAAGTTGCGAATCGCGTCGACGTCGACGGTGCGATCGTCGGCCGCCACCACGACGAGTGCCGGCTTGCGCCAGCCTTTGAGGAAGTCGCGGTAGTCGCGGGTGATCCCGTCGCGCAACCACTGGCGGGCGGCGCGCCCGTCGGCTCGCTGCTGGTTGTCGAAGTTGACCTGCGCATCGTAGGGATCGACCCCCGGGCCTTCAACCAGGAACCGCTTATAGAGGTCTGACACCGTTCGATTCCGCCGCAGCCGGTCGACGCACCAGAAGACCGGGCCGGCGGTGAAGGCGGCGACCTGCCGCTTGAACGCCGTCCGCAGCGTCTGCGGCGAGTAGATCGGCGTGTGCAAGACCAGCCGCGCGATCCGATCCTGGAAGCGCGACGCGTACTCGAGGGCGACGGTCGCGCCCAGGCAGATGCCGCCGACGTCGTGTTCCTCGAGTCCGAGCCGTTGCGCGAAGGCGTGAAGGAACTCCGCGTGGGCGGCCACTGTGAACGGCGGATCGCCCGCCGCCGTCTCGCCGCATCCGGGCAGGTCGGGGATCAAAACGCGCCGGTGGTCGCTGAACGCCGGCCCCCACGTATGAAAGTTCTCGAGCGAGCCGATGAAGCCATGACACAAAAGCAGCGGGTGGCCCGATCCCTGGTCGAGGTACCGGACCGTCCGCTGCCCGACGTCGATGAACTGGATGTTCTGCGCGATGACCGCGGTCTATTCCCCCGTATCGATCTGGGCGCGCTGCAGCCGGCCACTGTAGTCGACGTAGATCGTCTTCCACTCGGTGAACTCGTCGAGTGCCACCGTGCCGGCCTCGCGATGCCCGTTGCCAGTGTTCTTGACGCCGCCGAAGGGCAGCTGGATCTCGGCGCCGATGGTTGGGGCGTTGACGTACACGATCCCCGACTGCATCTCGTCCATCGCGTGGAACGCCTTGCGCAGGTCGTTGGTGTAGATCGACATCGATAGGCCATACTGCGTCGAGTTGGCGACCTCGAGCGCTTCCTCGAGGTTATTCACGGGTAATACCAGCGTGGACGGGCCGAAGATCTCCTCCTGTGCCATCCGCATCTCCTTGCGGCCGTCGGCGAAAATCGTCGGCCGGTAGAACCAGCCCTCGCTCCCGGCGAAGTCGCCGCCGTGAACCAGCCGAGCGTGTTCCTTCTTGCCGATCTCGGTGTACTCGTGGACCTTCTTGAGCGCCGCTTCATTGATCACCGGCCCCATGTCGGTGTCCGGCTGCAGGCCGTCGCCGACCTTCATCTTGCCCGCCCGCTCCTGGAGCAGGTCGGTGAAGTCCTTTTCGACTTTCCGATCGACGATTAGCCGCGAGGCGGCGGTGCAGCGCTGGCCCGAGGTCCCGAAGGCTGCCCAGAGCGCGCCGTCGACGGCCAGCGGCAGGTCGGCGTCATCGAGGACGACGATGGCATTCTTGCCACCGAGCTCGAGACCGAGCCGCTTCAGGTTGCGGCCGGCGATCTCGGCGATGTGACGGCCGGCGTCGGTCGAGCCGGTGAACGAGATCGCCTGGATCCGCGGATCCCTGACCAACACATCGCCCACGTCCTTGCCGCTGCCGGTGACGAGATTCAGCACACCCCCGGGCAATCCCGCCTCTTCGAGGATCTCCACCAGCCTGGTGGCGACGATTGGTGTGTCGGACGCGGGCTTGAACACTACCGTGTTGCCCGCCATCAGCGCCGGAAAGATCTTCCACGAGGGGATGGCCATCGGAAAGTTCCAGGGCGTGATGCAGGCGACCACGCCCAGCGGCACCCGCACCGTCATGCACCACTTGTTCTTCAGTTCCGAGGGCACGGTCTCGCCGTGCGGACGACGACCAAGCCCGGCCGCGTACTTGCCCATGTCGATCGCTTCCTGGACGTCACCGCGCGCCTCCTTGAGGACCTTGCCCATCTCCTGGGTCATGAGCTTCGCCAGCTCTTCCTTGCGCGCCTCGAGGATCAGGGCCGCCTTGAGAACGATCTCGCCGCGGGCCGGCGCCGGCGTGTGCCGCCAACCGGTGAAGGCTTTTTCGGCCGCCTCGATGGCGGCGTTGACGTCGTCCGCGTTCGACGCCTGCATCACTCCGAGCACCTGGTCTTTGTGCGCGGGGTTCAACGAAGTAAAGGTCCGTCCGGTCTTCGACTCGACCCAGTGCCCGCCGATGTAGTTCTTGTAGGTCTTGGCCTGCGTTTTCTGGCCCCGTTCGCTGGTCATCGTCTGGCTCATGCTGCTACCTCCTGAAACGCGCCGTTCAAGATCTCCCATCCTTCGTCGAGCTCCGCTTCCGACAGGTTGAGTGGTGGCACCAGCCGCAGCACGTTGTCGTGCGGGCCGCAGCTCAGCACCACCATCCCGGAATCAAGGCAGACCTGCCGGATCTTCTTTTGCAGGTCCTTGTTTGGCGACCCGTCCTTGTTGACGAGTTCAATTCCGACCATCAGGCCGAGACCGCGCACCTCGCCGACCGCCGGCAGGCGCTGCTGCAGCTCGCGCAGGCGCCGGATCAGCTCCGTCCCTCGGGCAATCGCGTTCTCGAGGATGTGCTCGCGCTTGAAGACGTCGAGGGTCGCGATGCCGGCGGCACAGGACACGGGATTGCCGCCGAAGGTGGAACCGTGCGCGGCGGGCGCCCACTGATCCATCAGCTTCGACGTGGCTACCACCGCGCTCAGCGGCAGGCCTGAGGCGATCGACTTGGCCAGTGTCATGATGTCGGGCACGACGCCGGTGTGTTCGCAGGCAAACATCTTGCCGGTGCGTCCGTAGCCGGACTGGACCTCGTCGGCGATCAGCAGGATTCCGTGCTGGTCGCAGAGCTTTCTCAGCCGCGGCATAAAGCCTGCCGGCGGCGCGACGTAGCCGCCCTCGCCCAGCACCGGCTCGACGATAAAGGCCGCGATATTCTTCGGTGGCACCCGCGTGTCCAGCATCTCGTCGATGAAGCCGAAGACATAGTCGAGCGTCGCCTGCTCGCTGGGGCCGGTCGGGTTGCGGTAGGCGTAGGGATAGGGCGCATGGTAGATGCCGGGCAGGAAGGGCTCGTAGCGTTCGCGGTAGTAGCTCTTCGAGGCGGTCAGCGACAGCGCACCGTAGGTGCGGCCGTGGAAGGCGCCCTGGAACGCTACCAGCGCCGGACGCCCGGTGACGTAGCGCGCCAGCTTGATCGCGCCTTCGACTGCCTCGGCGCCGCTGTTGGCAAAGAACACTTTCTCGAGCTTGCCGGGCGCAACTGCCGCGATCCGCTCCGCCAGCTCGATTGCCGGCTGATGATGCGCGACGACCGAGGTATGGACCAGCCGATCGAGCTGCTCGTGCGCCGCCCGCAGCACCGCCGGATGGCCGTGCCCGAGGTTGGTGACCGCGATGCCCGAGGCGAAGTCGAGATAGCGGCGGCCGTCGACGGTATAGAGGTACGAGCCCTTCGCGTGTTCGATGACGAGGGGGGTGTAACGATACAGAACCTGGGAAAGATGCTCGCGCTCGCGCGCCAGCCATTCTTCCTGGCTATCGGCGGCGGGATTTTCCTTTACGAGTCTCATTTGGCCTCCTTGATTGCGGGTCCGAGTCGGATATCGAGCCGAGCTCGGCTGCCGGCGGAGGCTGTCCGTCGTTGGCGGCCCACCAGGTGCAGGTGATTCCGTGCTTCATAGGGCGCCGTTGTGTAACGGCGCCCTAATGGTAGTTCTTTGGCAGCCGCCCAATCTCCCTGCCGCCAAGTTCGGAAGCTATGCGCGGGCGCACGCTCCGATCTATGGTGGTTATTGGGAGGTGACCATCGGTGATCTTCATTTGGACCCGCTGGGGGTCCTGGTCGTGCTTTACGGCCTCGCGGGCCTGCTCGTGGGCGGGATTGTCGGCAACGCGGCCGGGCTCAGCTCCCGGCAGCGTATTACGATCGGCATCTGCGAGGTCTTGGCCGCGATTGCGCTCTGGTTTACCGGCGTGCGGCTGAACCGCGATACCGAGCGCCGACTCGTTGATCCAAAGACGGGTCAGGGTGTCATCATCCGGCGCCGCCACACTCTCTTCTGGATCCCGATGCAGTACTGGGCTCCGGTGCTCGCGCTGATCGGTGTCATCGTATTGATCTCGGGATTTCGCCAGTAATCCGGCCCGCAGTCGCTTTGGCCAGGCCTAGGGCGACGGCGCTGGATTCAGATTCGCCGCCCGCCGGGGTGCCCGCTGCGCCGCCAGGAAGCCGCCGAACATGACGAGTACACCGATCGCCTGGCCGACGTAGAAGACTTCGTAGACGTGAAAGAGCCGCGTCAGGCTCGACGCGGTCGCGACAATCAAGGCTCCGGCGGCGATCAGGACGTTGGCCAGGACTCTCGACGGCGCGCCGCCCCGACGCCACGCGCTGTAGGCGGACCAGACCGCGCCGCCGATCAGGATCAGGCTGCCCACGATGTTGATCAGGACGGCCATCAGGATGGCCAGCACGCTGAAAAGGCCACCCTGGACCTGGATGGTGTCCGCGTTGGGAACCTGGTGCGTCTCGAGCCTGACCGCCTGCAACTGGGCGCCGAGCACCCCAGCGAGCCCGACGGCCGCGAGCACGATCAGGGTCCACAGGGCGATGCGGCTGAACCGCGGCGCCAGCAGGTAAATCGTTCCGAGGGCGAGCACTCCGACCAGGATGATGGCTCCGAAGAAGTAATAGGTGCGGTACAGGAACGGCGTCCACCCTCCCGCCGCGCCGATGACCTCGGTGAGGGCGGCGATGGCATAAAAGCCGAGGGCAATGGCCCACACGAGCAGGTACGGCCGAGGCCTGGCTCGATACTGCATCCACAGCGTGCCGGCAAACGCGGCGCTGATCAGGGTCGCGGCTAGGGCGTAGAACACCATCGGTATCGCCAGTCTAGAAAACGGTGCCATCGGGCGTGTACCTGAGTTGCCCACAACGCCGAACTTGACGCGGCGGCCACATTCAAGTTAAATAGCCGCAGCCACGGTCCATCACAGAGGTCTAGCACTCGTTTGAGCAGAGTCATCGCAGTGGCCAACCAGAAAGGCGGAGTTGGCAAAACCACCACCGCCGTGAACCTGGGATGCGCGCTGGCGGAGCTCGGGAAGCGCGTCCTCCTGATCGATCTCGATCCCCAGGGCCATTTGACGATCAACATGGGGTTCAAGCAGCCGGACCAGATCGAGCTCACCCTCTACCACCTGCTGCTCGATCCGCAGGTCACGCTGGGCCATGTCGTCAAGCACAGCAACCTCGGAGTCGATTTCGTCCCGTCCAACATCGAGCTCTCCGGCGCCGAGATCCAGCTCGTCTCGGAGATGGGCCGCGAAACCTTCCTCAGGGAGAAGCTGGCACCCGGCCAGGAGGAATACGACTTCATGGTGATCGACTGCCCGCCGTCGCTCGGCCTCCTCTGCGTCAATGCGCTGGTGGCCGCCGACGAGGTCATCATCCCGCTGCAGTGCGAGTACTTCGGCATGAAGGGCATGCAGCTACTGCACAACACGATCGAGCGAGTGCGGGCCAAGCTCAACCCGAAGCTTCGCATCAGCGGCATCCTGGCCACCATCCACAAGTCGAGGACGCTGCACTCGCAGGAAGTGCTGGAGCTGGTTCGTGAACGGTACGGCGACGTCGTCTTCGATGTCGTCATCAAGGACAGCATCCGGTTTGCGGAGACGCCACTGGCCGGCATGTCGATCCTCCAGTACGCGGGCAGCTCCGAAGGCGCGAACGCGTACCGCACCCTCGCCAGGGCGGTCATCAAGCGCGCGCCGGCCGTCCCGGTGGAGACGCAGCAGCCCGTTGCCTCTCGTGTTTAAGCGGGTTTCGCTGAGCGGCTCAGCGGAGCTCTTTCGAGAAACCTCGAGCACGCCGGAGGTCCTCGCCGAGACCGACCCCGAGCCGGTCCAGGCGCCGATCCATCACTTGCCGATCCACCGGGAGATCCGCGGCGAAAGCATTTCGTACTACGAGTACCGGCTCACCGAGCCCCAGGTGCAGGCCTTGATCGACGCCGTGCAGAAGATCAAGTACCCGCACAACCTGAAGAACACCGCGAAGCTCAGCATGGAGGAATTCGAGCGCCTCGAAGCGCTTCGCCAGGTTCTCCTCGAAGGGCTCCGCTAACCGAGCTTAAAACCGGTCGCGACCGCTGACGTGACCTTGAATGACACGGGGGGCGTTCAGCACGCCGTGGACAGGCAATGCGTCGGATGGCCTCAAAAGGGACCTTCTTACTCGACGGCCTGTGGCAGCGCGTCGTCGGCCCGCTGCGAGCTCGCCACGTCCCAGCGGCGGGCGACCTGCTGTGCCCGGTACAGGGTGGCGTAGAGGCCGGGCGCGTCGACCAGCTCATCGTGTCGACCCCGCTGCACCACGCGCCCGTTGTCCAGGATCGCGATCTCGCTCGCCTGGCGGATGGTCGAGAGTCGGTGGGCGATGACCAGCACGGTCCGCTCCGCGACCAGCCGGGCAAGCGCCGACTGGATCAGGTGTTCGGCCTCGGGGTCCACCGATGATGTCGCTTCGTCCAGGATCAAGATTGGCGCGTCGTGCAGCAGGGCCCGGGCAATCGAGATGCGCTGCTTCTGCCCGCCGGACAGCCTGACACCTCGCTCGCCGAGCAGCGTCTCGTAGCCCTTTGGCAGTTCCTCGACGAACTCGTGCGCATAGGCGGCGCGCGCCGCCGCCTGCACCTGCGCGTCGCTCGCATCCGGGTTCCCCATCTTGATGTTGGCTTTGACGGTGTCGTTGAAGAGGAAGACGTCCTGCAGCACCAGGCTGATCGAGCGA
>Ga0070707_100001073_pt1 | contig 26991 bp, 20 predicted proteins | sample KBSK5502metaG_FD_65468 | JGI IMG/M metagenome (GOLD analysis project Ga0070707, IMG submission 65468) | Corn, switchgrass and miscanthus rhizosphere microbial communities from Kellogg Biological Station, Michigan, USA - KBS K5-50-2 metaG | ecosystem: Host-associated > Plants > Roots >...
CAGGGACATACGGATTGGGTCCGGTCGGTGACGTTCAGCCCCGATGGTACCGTGCTTGCCAGCGGCAGTTCTGATCGGACGGTGAGGACATGGGAGGTGAGCACGGGGAAGTGCCTCCAGACGCTGCGGGGTCACACCAACTGGGTGGGATCAGTAGCCTTCAGCCTTGATGGTACCCTCCTCGCCAGTGGCAATCACGATCGGACGGTACGGGTGTGGGACGTGAGCAGCGGAGCGTGCCTCAACACGTTGCACAGTCATGCTGGCCGGATCTGGTCAGTGATCTTTAGCCCCGATGGGAGGATGGTGCTGAGCGCAAGTGAGGACAGAACGATTCTCTGCTGGAATGTACGGACAGGCGAGTGCGTGAACAGGGTGAGAAACAGGCTCTACGAGGGGATGAACATCACCGGGATTACTGGCTTGACCGACGCGCAAAAAGCGACGCTCAGAGCGTTGGGGGCGGTAGAGGGTTCCGTTGCAAAAATGATGCTCTCTCATAAAAAAGTGTGAGGGCAAATTGGCACTGGCTGATGGCCTGCACACGGGGTTCTTTGTGTTAATGGGGGTGAGCGTCGCGATAATCATCCTCACGTTGTTCCTGAAAGATGTGCCTTTGCGCAAAACAGCCCCGGGAACCCCGGAAACACCAATCGCGAAAGGTGAAGCGATCGCGGCTGACCCTCTTGTGTCTGAGAGCAACGAGAGAGGGTAGTGGCGCACTCACACACCCTCTATCTCCTCCACTTGCTCCTCTATAATTGCCTGTTCGTTACGTTTGTTCAAAGAGTGTTGATAGTACAGGATATTTAGGAGTAACACCGCGGCAAAGATGATCACTGCAATCAGGTAGGGGTATACTCGGCCAGCAAAAAGAGGAGCGCTGTTAGCCAGCACGAATGCTGCGCCTGCAAAACAGACACTCTCGAGCAAAGCAACCGTAAAACAAACAATAAATGTCGTGCTGCCGAGTCGTTCACCGGCAGGGATAGACTTCAAGCGCCAGCGGAAGGCGCGCTCAATCCCTGGCATCTGTCGTTGGAATTGCCGGATATAGAACTCTTTGATCACATTCATGCAGATTACGCTCTCACGCCACGCTTGACGTAGCCGGATAAGCTTCACAAAGAACGCGATGCCAACTATCCCCGTGATCAGCAGCAGGAGGATTGCTACTGGACGCAAGTAGATGTTTGCGCTTCCACCCAGTTGATAGATCGCGCCCAATCCAGAGGCGATAACACCAATGAGTAGTAAGTAGATATTAAACATACGTGCGCGATCTTCCATCGCCTGATATGCAGCGACGCTTGCATAATTGAACTCCTCGAGCAGCATGTTCTCGATATTGAGCGTCGTATCAAGCTTATCGACAGCATGAGGTACCTTATCGACTTCGCGATAAGGTGCAGGTCGAGGATTGGGCATATTGGTTGCATCACGAGGCATGGCTTGTTCTCCTATTGCAAGGAAGATGTCTCATTGATTTTTGACTTTTAATTATCTATTATACACTTAAATGGCATTGCCAGAAGCATACGTATTGAAGACCTTCGGCCTCCCGTAAAAAGTGTCCGCGAGCCGACAGCCGAGCAGCAGCAAGGATTTAAAAGCGCACTTTTTCTGACCGACCCCAACACACACAACGCCATAACGAACTGAATCAGGTCGAACCACACCTACACAGGACAGCCGCTCACGACAAGGGTAAAAATGTGCAACAAAAGCGGTGGTTTCTCGCTCTAAACAAGTAGACGTTTGAACGAATCGTCTGGTTCTGAGGAGATCGCGTATGGCACGATGGTTCGCGAGTATTGTCACATCTACGTCTGTGGTTGGTCTGGCCACCGGAGGCGTCATGTTGGTCCTTGGCCGTCGCTTCATTGAGGAGTTTACGCGTCCCGGCGTCACCGTCGAGCAAGGGACATCACAGTGGGGTGGCTGGACCTTTCCCGAATCGGTGGTTGAACCTCCTACTGCATTGCAGCGCGCTGTGACGTTCCAATCGGCGGACGGCGCACTCTTACGCGGAGAGTTTTGGGCGCAGACGCGCAGCGCGCCGACGATCATTATCAGCCATGGGTTTCATTTACCCAGCGTGCATTTCCGCTCGGTCGCCGCGCTCGAATATGCACACGGCGCGAACATTTTGTTGTTTGATTACCGTGGTCATGGTGAGAGTTCGCTCGTTCCTACAACGTGTGGCAACGCGGAAATCAACGATCTGCTTGCCGCTGTGGATATCGCGACGAGCCAGGCGGAAACCGCGCACGGCCAGGTCTATATCCACGGATTTTCGATGGGGGCTGCCGTTGCGATTTTGCTGCCGCCGCACGCTGCCGTCGCGGGCATCATCGCCGATAGCTCCTATGCGCGTCTGGACGAGATGATCCGCATGATCATCGCCCAGATCCTCGATCAGCAGACAGCCGGATGGCACGGCCCAGTGCGGGTCCTGCGGACCTTTATTCCTTCGCTGACCCGCCTGATATTGCTGGGAGGACAGCTCCTATTTCACGCACGCTATCGCAATCCGCTGGTGGCGCGCCCTGATCAGGCGATCGGTGACCATACCGTCAAGCAGATGTTGCGCGCGACTGGTCCCATGCCGCCACCGATCCTCCTGATTCACGCCGAGGAGGATCCATTGATCGCGCTCCACCATGCCCACCGCCTGGTAGTAGCGGCCCGCGCGGCTGGGCGATCGATTCAAGAATACTACACGCCCTGTGCCATCCATTGTGGCTCTTATGGACATGATCCGCATCGATACATGGCCCTGATCCAGGAGTTCGTAGCGCTGTAGGTGATGGTTGGCACGAGCAGCAGGGCAGGTCAGGATGAAGTGGTCAACACTGGGGACCTTGACGCCATACATAACCATTTTGCCGATATTGTGCAAACGACGCGCATCGTCGTCCCGAGGCGCGTCACAAACAATTGCGCTTTCGCAAGGATATACCGCTTCCTACCCGGTAGCTCTTGAAGAGATCCTTCTCAAGACGAGTTTGCCGTCCTGGTATTTAAGGACTATGATGAAGGCATGGCACGGAAATGTGTAGCAACAGCGAATATGAAGTGCGAAACGAACTTCTCTAGAGAAGGGAGTGACGGATACATGAAAAAAATCTTCTGGATCATTGGAGGGTCAATCCTCCTGGTAGGCGCTATCACGTTTGGCTCGTACTTTGCTGGCCCGCTGCTTGCGTCAGCCCATACCGGTCGGTCGAACGCGGGTACACCTACGCCTACTACTACCCCCAATCCTTATTGTCAACAATACCTGCAAGACCTGGCGAAGCGCCTGGGCGTCTCGGTCAGCACGCTGCAGCAAGATTCACTGGCGGCGGGACAGGATGTGCTGGCGCAGATGGTTAAAGATGGCAAGCTGACACAGAGCCAGGCCAATGCAATCAAGCAGAAGGTCCAATCGCACCAGGCATGCACCGGTAGAGGCAACTTCCTGGAGTGGGGTGCCATATACAGTTCGCTGCGCCAATATCGGTCTAGCATCGAGAACCAGGTGGCGCAAGGCCTGCACCTGACCAGTGCCCAGTTGACGACTGACCTGAAGAACGGCCAGAGTCTTGACCAGATCGCCAAAGCCCAGGGTGTTTCGACATCCCAGTTGCGCACCATCGTGTCGAACGCCGTCCAGAGCGCTGCGAACCAGGCTGTCAAAGATGGCAACCTGACGCAAACGCAGGCCAGCGATTTGATGCAGGCGCTGCAACAGCAACCCGGCATCCTGGATCACATCCTCGGTCAGAGTCAGAGCGGGATGCAATAGATCCCTTTCTTTTTCTTTACACCTCCTCCGGCAAAAAGGGTTGGCACGATTGATGATGCTGTGCCGGCCCCTTTTTGCCTATCCGCGAGGTTTTAGATTCGCAGCACCCAGACGCGCGGAAGCCTGGACATCAACTCCCTACCCGCGCAACCTCCCGTTCAACGCTCGATCCATATTGTAACAGGCACTGATGAGCGAGAGATGGGTAAACGCCTGGGGGAAGTTCCCCAGGGCTTCACCGGTCGCCCCGATCTCCTCCGCATACAATCCCACGTGGTTCGCGTAGGTCAGCATCTTCTCCAATACCAGGCGTCCCTCCTCCAGACGGCCTGCACGCGCCAGAGCCTCGACCAGCCAGAAGCTACAGATGCTAAACGTTCCCTCCTGGCCTCCAAACCCATCGTCTGCTGCCAGCTCAGGGTTGTAGCGATAGACATGGGAGTCGCTGGTCAGTTCTTTCTGAATACGATCTATCGTCTGCAACATGCGAGGATCATCCGGGCCGGTAAACCTGGTGAGCGACATGAGCAAGGCACTGGCATCGACCGCCTCACTCCCATAGTACTGCACAAAACTGCCCACCTTCTCGTTCCAGCCCTTTTCCATGATTTCCTCGTAGATCTGTGAGCTGATCTTTTCCCATTCAGCACGTGGAGCAGGCAATCCGCGATGCCGTGCGATGCGCAAGGCGCGATCGAAGGCGACCCAACTCATGACCCGTGAATGGACAAAGTGCCGCTGGCCGCCGCGGACCTCCCAGATGCCCTCATCGGTGTCTTGCCAGTGCTGACTGAGCCAGGCGAGGAGGCGACGAAGGTTCCACCAGAGATTATAGGAGATGTCTTTGTGGCGACCAAAAAGGTAGATCGAATCTAATAGCTCACCGTAAACATCAAGCTGTTGCTGCTTGTAGGCCCCATTCCCGATGCGCACCGGTCCGCTCTGGCGGTAGCCCTCCAGGTGATCGAGGGTGATCTCGGTCAGATCATGCCCGCCATCAATGGTGAACATGGGCTGGAGTGACCCATTTGGCCCTGACTCTCGGCAGCGTGCCTCAAGCCAACCCATGAACGCCTCGGCAGCCTGCGTGAAACCGAGAATGAGCAAGCCGTAGAGGGTGAAGGCGGCATCACGCAGCCAGGTATAGCGGTAATCCCAGTTGCGAGTGCCGCCGATGGTTTCTGGTAAGCTCGTGGTTGGTGCGGCGACGATCGCCCCCGTCGGCGCATAGGTCAGCAGCTTTAAGACAAGCGCTGAACGGTGTACCATCTCGCGCCAGCGTCCCTGGTACTGGCACCGGGAGAGCCAGGTTTGCCAGTAGCGTTTCGTTTCGAGAAATGTGTCCTCGTAGTAACTGGGGGAGTGATCGTGGGGCCGAATATCCTGATCGCGTGCACTTTCGAGCTGGAAATGTGCCGATTGCCCCTGGTGCAAGGTAAACGTGGCACGCACGCCTCCCTGACTATCCTCCTCCAGGGGAACCGAGGAGGCCAGACTCAGACAGAGGCTTTCGCTAATAAAGACAGCCCCGTCCTCCGACAGGTACGTCACATGCGTGTCTCGCGCATAGTTGAAGGCAGGACGGCAGACCAACTCAAAGCCAAGCGAGCCACGCACCACCTGGACGGAACGCATGAGGTGATGCTCATGACTGGCGCTCCCCGCCTGCTTGATTGGCATAAAATCGATGATCTCACCCACGCCATCGACGGTGAGAAAGCGCGTGATGAGGATATTGGTGTCTGGCAGATACAGTTGTTTACGTCCTATCTCAGGCGTATCGGGAGGAGCAATGCGGAAAAAGCCGCCTTTCTCAGCGTCGAGCAAGGCCCCAAAGACGCTGGGAGCGTCAAAACGTGGAATGCAGCACCAATCAATCGAGCCATTCTTGCCCACTAACGCGACGGTATACAAGTTACCGATGATCGCATAGTCCTCGATGGGCAAATACATCTTCGAGACACGGCTTTTCCAGGGACGGGAAGAATCTTGCGTTTGTTCTTGTGCCATGTGTTTTCCCTCGCAGCAGAACGTGAGTTAGCCGATCTGCTGAATATTACGAGCGGTCATCCCACTACTTCCCTCGACAAGCTCAAACTTCACCGGAGTATCAGGCCGAATGGTGCGATAGCCCTGCCCAGGAAGCGCTGTGAAGTGAAAAAACACCTCATCACCTGATCCATCTCTCGCGATCACACCAACGCCTGCATTGAGATCGAACCAGCGTACTACGCCTTGCGCTACCGGTAGCCCGTTCGCACCCAGGGATGGCACGCCATTCTCCCATTCTTGCTGGGGGATGCGGACCCGCCGCACCTCTGGGGTGTCGTAGGCTTCGTAGCGGTAATCAGACCGGGTCTCCATGATCGTCCGCAGGTCGTGTCGCAGTTCCTCGTTGGTGGGCCGGCCGACAAAGTACCAGCCGTTATAGATTTTGTAAATGCGCAAATCGGGTTGCAAAATAAACGTATACGGCTGCGCCCGGTAGGCGTACTCACCCTCCGTCTCGTCGAGAATGTTGATCTGCTTGATGATCACACGTCGCTCGTCCGACAAGAAGGTCCACTGTGCTCCAAGACCGGCGCGAAATGCCGCCTGGACGAGTGGCGGGTCCGCGCTCACAGCAACCAGCTTCCCGTAATTCACCGTCAATTCACGTTGAAACTCTACCAGCTGGCGCATTTGCTGCTGGTCACGCGGGCAGAAGAACCCGCGAAAAAAGACGAGGATCAGCGGATAGCCATCCAGGAACCCCAGATGTTTGTCGAGGAGACTGGGCCTCGTGAAGTGTGAGAGTCGCGTCACCTCGTTCTGGTGATTCGGCAGAGCAATGTCGGGAAACTGATCGTTCACCTGCAGATTGGTGGTCATAAGTGTATGCTCCTCGTGACGAAAATCGCTCTCTGCTCTTTTCATCTACTATTTGTAAGGACATAGACATCTTATTATCCAGTATCATCAGGACCCCGAACGTTACATCACAGAGCCTCGGTCGTCGATACCGAAACCAATACAACCGCCAATGGCGTCGGTTTCGCGATCCCCTCATACCTCGTAGAAACAGTCGTACAGCAGATTCTCAAGCCATAGAAAGTGGAAGCACATACAAAGGCATGGAGAATAATTACGCGCTAGTCGAGTCCTTCCTCCGCCTGGATGCGCTCACTCGCCTGGGCAATGATCAGGGCGAGCGAACTCAACGCGTCGAGCAACACCTCGGGCAGTGGCTCGCGGGCGAAGAGCGCCAGGACTCCCACCGCGCGGCTCTCTACTAACAGGGGGAAACCCACAAAGACGCTCATCCCCTCACGCCCGGCCCATGCCTGCTCCTGGGGCTGTAAGTGTGGATCGTGCTGCGCCTCCTGGCTCAGCAGGGATTGCCGCGAGGTAGCGATCTTGCCCACGGTCAGCGCTCCTACCGGCAGATCATGCTCCCCGCCATGCGCGTTCGGAGCACGGCAAGCACGCACCTGCGGCACGAAGCCATGCCGGCATGGCTCCCGCATCCAGATGCCGACCCAGGCGAGCGGGACATGCGCCAGCAGCGCATCGACGCAGTGTTGCAGAAAGACGCGTAAGCTGGTTCGTCTCGCCAGGGCCAGGCTCACATCAGCATACATACTGGCGACCTGGGTCTGCTGCTGCAGGCGCTCGCTGACGTGCTGCACCTCGGTGAGATCGATATGCCAGCCTCCCAGGCGGATCGGTCTGCCTGTCGCATCGCACAAGGCGGCCATACACGAGCGAATCCAGCGATAGGAGCCATCCTTGTGCCGCAAGCGGTACTCGATCTGGTACTGCGAAAGCTCCCCGGCAAGCAAGCGATGCATGGTCGCCGTGGCCTGCTCGCGGTCCTCGGGATGCAATCGCTCGATCCAGGTCTCGGCGCGATTGGGCAGTTCGGCATCGCTGTAGCCAATGAGCTCCTTCCAGCGCGGGGAAAGGTAGACCTCGTCCGTGAGTAGATTCCAATCACAGAAGCCATCGTTGGCTCCCTGCATCGCCAGTACGAAGCGCTCCCAGGCGTGTTGAGGATCGTGGGATCCTGGGGGAGCCTCGCGAGCAGACGACAACTCTGGCGTCGCTTCCATCTCCGGGTTCATGAGCGATTCCCTCCTTGCAGGCTCCTGGTTGGATGCAACTGCGCAGAGGAGAACCAGGAGCGTATGTATGTTTCTGATAGTGACTATACGTATTGCTCGCCGGAAGAGTTTCATTGTGTGCGAAGCAGAGTACCTTCTACTCATCCACTTTTTCCCTGGTCGTTTCTTCTTGCTTCGTTTTAGAGATAGTGGTGTTCGAACGCATAGCGGGTGGCCCCGGCACGGGTAGAGACGCCGAGTTTGCCATAGATCGACTGCACGTGGACGTTGACGGTATGAGGACTCAAGACGAGCTGCTCGGCAATCTGGCTGTTGGTCAGCCCCTGGGCGACCAGGCGCAGCACTTCGGCCTCGCGACGGGTCAGGCCTGCGGGAGGAGCCAGTGCTGGGGCCATTAGTGAAGCGGGGGACGAAGCAAGCGAGACAGCGCCTCCAGTTCCCTCTTCCTCTTGCGCGGGTAGAGCCTGGTCCGCAATTATGCTGTGCCCCCGAGTCCAGAACGCGGTAAAGCTCTCTTCCCCCAGTTGTGTGCGTGCTGCCGCCAGCGTGCGCTTGTAGTATGGCTGCTCTTTACCCAGCGGGCTATAATACCCGTGGGCCGCACGCACCATCTCCGCCGAGGCATACAGCTGCACCGTCCAGGCCGCGTTCCCCTGAGAGAATGCAATTTCCCCCAGCCCCTCCAGGCAGCAGGCCAGCACCCACTTGATCCTGGGGTTGAGCCAGCGCCCCTGGATCTGCGCGATGCTTTCCTCGTACAGGCTGCGTGCTTGGGCCAGCTCGCCCTGGCGCAAGGCCAGGTGCCCCAGGCCGCACAGCGCGTGGCCGATATCATCCCGGTTCTCCAGCTCTTTGCCCAGTGCCAACGCATCTTCGAGGAGAGCATACGCAGCCATCATTTCTTTTAGGGCTGCCACGATGTACGCCAGGCTGATGCGGGCTTCCACCGCGAAGACTGGCTTTCCCAACATTGCAAAGAGGGCGACGCCCCGCTCAGAGAGGGGGCGGGCGCGTTCATACTCTCCCTGGCTATAGGCCGTCCATCCCAGAAAGTGCAGCGCCGAGGCGGTACCCCATACGTGGCCCATTGCTTCGGCATGGGTCAGGCTCACTTCCAGCAGCGCTCGCGCCCGTGCAAACTCCCCACAGCACAGCGCGAATACTCCCATAGCTTGCAAGATTTCAGCGATCACCTCTCGGTCTCCCATCCCCCTGGCGAGCTGCAAGCCCTCTTCATGCATCGCGGCGGCGGCCTGGATGTTGCCGCGATTTTGGGTAATGAGGCCCAGGTAGTTCAGAGCGGCAGCAATGCTGCGCTTGTCGCCCGATGTTCTGCTCAGGCGCTCGCTTTCAGCTAAGAGCGCCTGGGCTTGCTCAGAGTCGTTTTGCCAGAACGCCAACCAACCGGCAGCAGCGACGACTTTCGCCCTCACGTTGTCCGAAAGAGCTGCCTTGCTGTTTCGGCTGGCCGCCAACCCCTGCGAAAGTTCGCGCCGCCCCTCGCTCAGGTAGCCCCCCAGAAACCAGAACTGCCGTAGGGCTGCCGCCAGCCGCAAGGCAGTCTCAGTCTCGCCGCGCTCCAGCAGGACATGGAAAGCCGCGCGGAAATTCTCCAACTCCCGCTCCAACCGCTGCTGCCAGGCGACCTGGTGGGGTCCGGCAAGTGCTGGCTCAGCTTCCTCTGCCAGGCGCAGGTAGTAAGCAGCGTGCGCTTTCCGGCAGGCCTCGAGCTCTTCGCACGTGGTGAGCGCCTCCATCCCATACTCGCGGATCATCTCCAGGAGCTGCAGGCGTGGCTCCTGCGTGTCTTGTTCGTGTTGTTGCAGCAGGCTGTGATCAACCAGGGTGGCAACGAGATCCAGTGCGGGAGTGCTGATATCCCCGGCAGCCGTACAGACGGCCTCCGCTGCTTCCAGCGTGCAGCCCCCCGCGAAGACACAGAGGCGGCGCAAGAACGCTTGCTCCTCCCGGTTCAGCAACTCATAGCTCCAGGCGATGGTGTTGCGCAAAGTCCGCTGGCGAGTGGGCGCATCCTGCCTGCCCCCGGTCAAGACCGTCAGGCGGTGTTCCAGCCGGCTGAGCAAGCTGGGCAGCGGGAACAGTTTGATGCGGGCTGCCGCCAGTTCGAGTGCCAGCGGGAGCCCCTCCAGGCGGCTACAGATTTCGGCGATGGTGCCTGCATTCTCCTCACTTAGCTGGAACTCGGGTTTGACCGCCTGTGCCCGCTGCACGAAAAGCGCCACCGAGGCCACCTGCGAGAGGACAGCTGGCTCTGGCAGGTGCTGCACATCGGGCAGCGCCAGCGTAGGCACTGCGAACTCGTGCTCCCCCTCGACATGCAGCACCGCGCGGCTGGTGACCAGCAGCTTGACCTGCGGACAGGCGGAGAGCAGCTCTACGAGCCGAGGTGCTGCCGAGAGCACTTGCTCGAAGTTATCCAGCAGCAGCACAAGCTGCTTGTTGTGCAGGAAGGATTTGAGATGCTCGCTCAGCAGCCACTCCCCACTATTGGGCAAGCCGAGCGTGTAGGCGACAGTGGGCATCACCAGTTCGGGGTCGTTGATGGCTGCCAGCGGCACAAAACAGACCCCCTGGCGAAATGCCTGCTGCAGCTCGCTGCCGACCTGCACCGCCAGTCGCGTCTTGCCCACCCCCGGAGGTCCCGTCAGGGTCAAGAGGCGCACCTGGGGACGCTCCAGCAGTTCGCGCACGGCCTGTACCTCCCCTGCTCGCCCCAGCAGCGGCGTGAGGGGGATTGAGGTATTCTGGAAGACACCCCCCAAGCCATTGGAGGGCGGGCTGGTTGCTGCTGGGGAGGTTGGCAAATGCGCGAGCGCCTGGCAGGCCTCTTCGAAAGCGGTGGCAAAGCTGAGCACATCCACGAAACGCCGCTCCGGGTCCTTGGCCAACCCCTGCAAGACAACCTGCTCCACCGCCTGCGACAGTTTGGGGGAGTGCTCGCGCAAAGCGGCAGGGGCACTGTACAGCTGCTGGTTGATGAGCTCGGCGACGCTCCCGTCAAAAGGTAGCTCGCCACAGAGCCACTCGTAGACCATGACCGCCAGGGCGTATTGATCGCTGGCTGCCGAGGGCTGGCCGCGAATCTGCTCGGGCGCCATGTAGGCCAGGGTGCCCAGGCGTTCCTGCACCTGCAGTCCCTCGGACGGAGATGTGAGCAGGGCCAGGCCAAAATCGCTGAGCAAGACCTCGTGCTTGGCTCCCAGCAGCAGGTTCTCCGGTTTGAGATCGCGATGGATGATGTGTTGATCGTGAGCGTACTGCAACGCCGAGGCGATGGCCAGCACGTAAGCGACCACGGTGACTAGCGGCAAACGGCTGCCTGCGGGGTGCAACTGGCGCAGGTTGCCATGCAGCGCGTAGTCCATCACCAGGTAGGGGGTGTGATCCTCCAGGGCAAAGTCGAAGACGCGGACGATATGCGGGTGCACCAGCTGGCTCAAGTGGCGCGCTTCGGTGAGGAAGTCCTGGCTGCTGTGCCCGGCGGGGTGGGCGTGCAGGACTTTGATCGCCACGCGGGTGTTCAGATAGAGGTGTTCAGCCAGGTAGACATCGGCAAAGGTTCCAGCCCCCAGCAGGCGCATGAGCTTATAATTGCCCAGGCGCTGCCCCGCACGAACTACGCGCTCGGTCATGCTGGTAACACCTTCCTTTCGTACACATGACTATACTAAGGTCTCTTGAGGGAAACCACCAGGAATGCTCTTCGTAGGAACGCGTCAATACTGCTCGCTGCCAGCAGCATGCTGTCTATGAAACGTATACATTCGAAGGCTTCCTACAGGCTACACCACTGATGTTTAAAGAACGGCGAGAGCGACCTCCTTTACGAAAACGTAGGAGGGTGCCACAACTGCCGGTAATTTCAAGATATTTCGTAAACTAACCCCATTGTAGTTTACCCTCCACAAATATGCATATCCATAGTGATTATACTCTATTTTTGCTCCCGTTTGAGCTTAACGCATGGTCTGAGTGTAGAGTGATTCACCTACTGCTCATTGGCCTTGCCTGTTGCAGGGACTGTCACCTTCCTGGGTGAGCACCGCCAGGAAGGCCAGCGCCTCACACGAGAGCATGTTCAATGGCATACCGTGTCGCTGCAGTACGTGAGGTGATCTCCAACTTCTTGTAGATCGAGGACGCGTGGATATTGACGGTTTTGGGACTAATCATGAGTCGTGCTGCGATCTGGTTGTTGGTCAGTCCCACCGCCAGCAGGCGCAACACGTCGATTTCACGAGCGGTCAGTCCATCAACAGAGAGTGAAAGGGACTGCGCGGTGAGCAGCACCGGCGAACCAGCAACGACCTGCTCGCTGCTGAGGCCGCGCCCCTCTGCTGCCAGCGCCTCCTCGGATGTCATTGTCTGCCCTTCTGCCCACAGCGCGGCAAAGCTCTCTTCTCCCAGTTGGCTGCGCGCTGCTGCCAGCGTGCGCTCGTAGGATGGCTGCTCCCGCCCGAGCGGATTCCGAGATGCCCCGGCGACTCGCAAGCTCTCTGCCGCACCACAGAGTCGCACCGTCCACGCAGCTTGTCCCTGGCTGAAGGCGATTTCCCCCAGCCCCTCCAGGCAGGAGGCCAGGATCCATTTGATCCTGACACTTAACCGTGCTTCTCTCCACTGCTCCACCAGGCTCAGGCTTTCCTCGTACCGCGCGCGTGCTTGCTCCATCTGGCCCTGGCGCAAGGCCAGCCGGCCCAAAGCACACAGCGTGCGTGCCATATCTTCTCGGCTCTCTCCTTGTTTCCCCAGCGCCAGCGCCTCCTCGAGCAGGGCAGTAGCCGTCGTTTCCTCCCCAAGGGCAGTAGCTATATGCGCCAGAATGGTCAGCGCATGCGCCGTGTAGCCCGGATTGCCCAGGGTTCTGAGGAGGGCGACACTCTCCTCTGAAAGTCGGCGTGCGGCCGCATACGCTCCCTGGCAGTAGGAGGCCCACCCGAGAAAAAGCAGATTGAGAGCAATATTCCACGATTCGTCCAATCCTCTAGACAGGGCCAGGCTCTCCCCACACAGCTCCTGCGCCCGGGCAAACTCCCCCCGGTAATGCGCCTGTGCTCCCAGCGTCAACAGGACAGTCGCAATGCTCACCCTATCTCCAACTTCTCTATAGAGCTGCAGACTCTCTTCAAGGAAAGCATCGCCCGCTGAGTCGTGAAGGCTATTCACGATGGTGCCCAGTAAACGCAGTGCGTCGGCCATGCTTCGCCTGTCTCCCACCTGCTGATAGATTCCCAGGCTCTCTTCTGCCAGCAACCTGCCTCGCTCATGGTCGAACTGCCAGAACGCCAGCCACCCGGCAGCATAAAGCGCCTTCGCCCTCACCTGGGCTGACACAGACGTGCCGTCTTCCCTGCTTGCAGCTATTGCTTGCTCCACGAAGCTGCGGCCCTCGCTCAGATACCCGCGCAGAAACCAGAACTGGCGGAGTGCTCCCGACAGCCGCAGGGCGGCTTCGATCCCTTGGCGCTCTAGCAGCCACTGCAGCGCAGCTCGCAGATTGGCCTGTTCTCGCTCCAACCGCTCCAACCATCTCCTTCGATGCGTGTCGAGCAACGCCTGCTCGGCCTGCTCAGCCAGCGCCAGGTAGTAGGCCGCGTGGGCATCGCGCATGCGCTCGAGCTCGCCGCACGCTGCCAGGCGCTCCAGCGCATACTCGCGGAGCGTCTGCAGCATCAGCAGTTGCCCCTCTTCGCTCTTCTGCTCGACTGATTGGAGCAGGCTTTTGTCTACGAGGGAGGCGGCCACCTCCATGACGGGGGAAGCCATTTCGCCTGGAGCAGTGCACACGGCCTCCGCTGCTTCCAGCGTGCAGCCTCCGGCGAAGACGGCCAGGCGCCGGAAGAGGCGCTGCTCCTCGGGCGAGAGCAAATCATGGCTCCACGTGATCGTGTTCCGCAGCATCTGCTGGCGAATGGGCCTATCCGGCCCGCCGCGCGTTAACACGTCCAGCGGCTTCTCCAGCCGGGCGAGCAAGACAGGGAGTGAGAGCAGTTTACTGTGTGCGGCCGCCAGTTCAATCGCCAGGGGCAACCCATCCAGCCGGGCGCAGATCGCGGCGATAGCGCGAGCGTTCTCTTCGGTCAGCCGGAAATCGCGCTGCATTGCTTGTGCCCGCTGCAAGAAAAGCGCGACTGCCCCGTACTGCGCAATAGCTTCAGGTGCGGGCAGGTGATGCAGGTCGGGGACAGGCAGCGGCGGGACCAGCAACTCGTATTCGCCCCGCACCCGCAAGACGGCGCGGCTGGTCACCAGGATCTTGAGCTGGGGGCAGGCTGCGAGCAGTTCCGGGAGCAGTGGTGCCGCTGGCAGCACCTGCTCGAAGTTGTCCAGCACTAACAGCAGTTGCTTCTCGCGCAAGAAGTTTTGCAGGCGCTCAAGGAGCTGCTGCCTCCTGCTCTCGCGCAGGCCGAGGGTTCGCGCAATGATGAGTGCAACGTGTTGGGGAGTTATGAAAGGGGCAAGTTCAACAAAGCAGCACCCATCGGCGAAGGCCTGCTGCACGTCTGCCGCGACCTGGAGGGCCAGGCGAGTCTTGCCAATCCCCCCCGTGCCAGTCACGGTTAAGAGGCGCACCTGGGGGTCTCTCAGCAGGGTGCGGGCCTCCTGCAGCCCGTGCTCTCGTCCAATCAATGGGGTGAGAGGGAGAGGCACATGGCGGAAAGGCTTGTTCGAGAAACCAGGTGAACCTGCAGATGCATCTGTTTGTCCGGGGGCATACTTGATAGCCATGTGTAGTCGTATCCTCTCTATCTCTGAATTCGTAGCGAGAGCTTGTCCCCACTACGAACGCGTGAAACCAGCGCAACGTGCACCGCTCGATCTTGTGTAAGAAAACATCCACGTTCTTATCAACAGGAACGAGCGCGCTCCCCCATTAGCGCACGCGTATCAAGGGTACAGGTGACGATTCTCGCTTGAGCATGGCTATCGGTCGGTTTGACAAAAAGGATTGCGTAAATATGCTTCACATCTCGTGGGATACCAATTGCTCGCTAATCTCTCCAGGTCGTCACCCGAATCCACACCGCAGAATAGAGTATAACATATATTATTTAAAAAAGTAACTGTGGATGCTACTTATGCACTGAGTAGCCTTAGAAAAGGCAGTTTGAGCCAATTTTTGCCCCGTTTGAGGCTCATTTGTCCTCACATAGAGCAGATCTTCCTGAAAATCTGTGCTTAGCTAAAATAGGTTATAATAGTAAGTAGCACTATTGGTTAGTGAGCATGAGTGTACGAATAACTCTTCTTTTTTCTATTAAGCTCTTCTATTAAATATGTAAGTAATTCTACCTACCTGGCGTTTTCAATGTAGTTTTTCATATATTTTTGTGGTATTTTCTAGAGCATGTTATGCACTGGAGGCTGTGCGTAACCACAGACGTGTCTTAGAAAGCTCACTCTTCGTCTCTCATCCTGATCATTTGAACGCAGGTTAGCATGAACAACTCAAACGTGTCCTTTCAGAACCTGCCTGCGCCCCTCACACCACTGATTGGGCGCGAGCAGGATCTCCGGGCAGCGCATGCCCGGCTATTGCGCCCAGAGGTGCGGTTACTGACGCTGACAGGCCCAGGGGGCGGCGGCAAGACACGCCTGGCCCTGGCTCTGGGAGCCGAGGTGCTGGAGGAATTTGCCCAGGGGGTGTGTCTCGTTTGGCTAGCTGCTCTCCGCGACCCTGACCTGGTCGTGCCCGCCATCCTGCACACCCTCGGTCTGTCCGAGGACACGAAGCTCTCCCTTTTCGAGCAGCTCGTCGCCTATCTGCGCGAGAAACAGTTCCTGCTGCTGTTGGATAATTTTGAGCATCTGCTCCCGGCAGCTGTACTGCTCCCGCAGCTACTCTCGGCCTGTCCGCAACTCAAAATCCTGGTAACCAGCCGCGCTGTGCTGCACCTGCAGGTGGAATATGAGTTTACCGTGCCGATGCTGGCCGTGCCTGACCTGCACCATTTGCCGGCTGAGGAAGACCTGTCCCACATGGCAGCAGTGGCCCTCTTTCTGCAGTGCGCAAAGGCACACGATCATGAGTTCAAGCTGACCCGGGATAACGCTGCCGCCATTGCCGGGATCTGTGCCCGGCTCGAAGGTTTGCCATTGGCGATCGAGCTAGCCGCAGGAAGCAGCAAAATGCTGTCCCCACAGGTGCTGCTCGCGCGCCTGGAGCATGGCTTAGATGTGTTAACCCGTGGCAAACAGGATGTCGCTGTTCGCCAGCAGACCTTGCGTAACACCATCACCTGGAGCTATGACTTGCTCCCTGCTGAGGAGCAACTGCTCTTCCGGCGGCTCGCGGTCTTCGAGGGAGCGTTCAGCTTGAAGGCAGCCGAAGCGGTCGAGATGGCGCAGGGTGGGATGACCACCCCCGTTCTGCAAGGAGTGGCCTCGCTGATTGATAAAAGCTTGCTTACATGGCGAGAGCAGGAAGGGCCTGAGTCTTTCCTGTACCTGTTATCGCTCATTCGTGAGTATGGGTTGGAACGCCTGGCGGCCCTGGGAGAACTGGAGCGGGCGCGTGATGCGCACGCCCAGTATTACCTCGCCCTCTCGGAACGGGCTGAGCCGGCCTTACTGGGTGCGGAACAGGGGCGCTGGGCGGAGCAGCTGGAGCGAGAATATAATAACCTTCAGGCAGCGCTGCTGTGGCTGCTGGAGCACCGCCAGATAGAAGAGGCGTTGCGACTGGCGGCTGCACTGGAGCAGTTCTGGGTGCGCCGGCGGTGGATGAGTGAGGGCCACAGCTTCCTGAAACGGGCTCTGGAAGCATCCCGTGAAGATGACACGCTAATCACCAGCCAGGTACGGGCAAAAGCACTCAAGGCCGCCGGCGCTCTGGCACACCGCCAGAACGACCCTGAGCAAGCAAACGTGTATCTCGAAGAAAGCTTGAGGCTGTTTCGACGCCTGGAAGATAAGCTGGGTATCGCGGTTTGCCTCTACTACCTGGGCACTATCACCTATAATCGTGGCGAAGTGGAAGCGGGAACGGCAATGGTCCTTGAGAGCCTCTCACTTTGCCAGGAAATCGGAGCAAGCAACCTCAGCGCTGAGATGCTGCTTTGGCTGGGCATGGGAGCCCTTTTTCGTGGAGAGGTTGTCCTGGCGTGTGTGCGGTTCGAGGAAAGTCTGGCGCTCTACAAAGCGGTGAACGATGTCTGGAGAAGTGCGGTCAGTCTTCATTATCTCGGGTTGGTCGCTTTTACCCAGGGAGATGCTGCGAGAGCGGCACATCTCTCCAGGCAGAGCCTTGCGTTCTTCAGGGAGGCAAGGATGCCGTGGCTTGCTCCAGAGGTACTGACGGTGCTCGCCCTCGAGTTGCTAGCATTGGGGGAGGAGACAGAGGCCAGCACCTTGCTGGAGGAGGCACTGGCGCGCGCCGGCGAAAGAGCGAATACCGAAGAAGCAGTGTATGTGCTCTTCGGTTTAGGGCAGTTGGCCTCCCGGCAAGGCAACCTGGCACACGCACGCACACTGTACGAGGAAGCCGTCAGGAAGATGCAGGGGAAGCTGCTCGTCCCACTTATCAAGTGGGTGGTCGCCTCTTGCCTGGAAGGACTGGGAGCAATCGCGGTAGCCCAGGGACAGCAGGTGTGGGCTGTCCAGCTCTGTGCGGCAGCGGCGATAGTGCGTACAGGTCCAGGGTATTATTGCTCTTTAGGCATCGAGCAGCCTCGCTACGATCACACCCTGGCTGAGGCACGTTCTCAACTGGGGGAGAAGGCCTTTGCAGCAGCATGGGCAGCGGGACAGACCATGACACCATGGCAGGCGCTGGCAGCAGAAGAGCAAATGCCTCCACTCACACAGAATCTCACAATACCCCAGGCTCGGCCACCAGCACCGGCTCCAACCTTACCTGGCGGGCTGACCGCGCGTGAAGTCGAGGTGCTGCGCCTGGTGGCGAGTGGACTGACCAACAAGCAGGTTGCAGAACGACTCATGATTAGCCGCAACACTGTCAATATCCATGTGAACTCGATCTACAAGAAGCTGGATATCCCCTCACGTGGTGCGGCGACACGCTATGCCATTGAACATGATCTCGGTTGAGGCTCATGCAGCAATCATTCACAGACCATGGACAACCCCTAATTGTGCCGCTAAGGCAGTAAGCAGTAATGGTTTGGCTCGATAGAACCGGGTTTTTACGGTTGGGCCTGGTATATTGAGCACCTGTCCAATCTCGCGAAAGGTCAGCTCAGCTTCATAGTAGAGCAAAAAGATTGAGCGACACTTGTCAGGTAACGCCTGAATCGCTCGCTGCACGTGGTGTTGGAGCTCACGATCCTGGACGAGTTCTTCTGGCGTTGGACCCGCATCTGGTACGGAATCCAATACTGCTGTCTCTTCCTCGTCATCTCCCTTTTCTAACTCGGAAAAGTAGGTAGGACGCCTGCGACGCAAGACATCTACGCTGCGATTACGCGCAACCTTGAAGAGCCAGGCCTTGAGTTGCCCATGCTGGCGCAGCATGGCTAGAGAGATGTAAAGCTGGAGCCATACCTGTTGCAAGACATCACACGCCTCGTGGTACTCTTGCACATAGTGGTAGATGAAATGGAAGAGCGACGCGTTATACCGCTGTATCAGCGTTTCAAATGCCTGCTGATCACCGGTCAGCGCTCTTTGAACCAGCACACCATCAGCTATATCCGCAAGCTCCATGTTTCTATATTCCCACTCCTTTCGTCCTGCCTGAGTGCGTAGCACTAGCTGCGAAGCAGCGTTGGCAGGACGGATAGGTGCCGACGTTTGTATGGCTGCTCTTCCTACAATATCGAGGTGAAAGAAGGCATTTGCATCACCGTCTTCAGCATTATCTCCCCTCGGCGGTCATCATATCGATGATCGCCGTGCAGGCGAGAAGTAAGATCTCGTCGGCATCGGGAGCAATGTCCACCCCATACGTATCCGCAACGCGGAACCACTTCTTCGAAACCTCAGCCACCCGACTCCGTCCATCATGGATCTCATATTCATGCTCCAGGATATTGCCTTGCGCCTCCAGGGTATCGCCTCCCGCCACGTGAATGTCGAAGCGCTGGCGGAAAGGGGCAATCAGGGCTTTTTTCACCGTGGCGAGCACCTGCCCATGGCGGTAAATGCTGTACGTGTCTTTGATGGGCAGCACTCGTTCCTGAATCGCGGCCAGTTCATTGCCATGCATGTCCTTAAAGGCCAGGTGCTCCCGTAAGCGGAAGGCTTTGCCATCAACAAAGTAGACGCGCTGCCCCATGGCATTCTCAATGTAGTAGTCGTTGCCGAACGCGAGGAGCCTTTGTCGCATGAGATAGCGTCCACCACCCGCTCCTGGCCTCATCGGTTCGCCTCTTCTCCGTAACACGTCATTATCTCCTTCCCTTTTTTAGCCTGGTGTCGTGATGCGCTTCTTCCAGTATAGTGTCCTTTGGGCGTGGACACATCTTCAGAACACACTATTTTTGTGTGTGTTAGCCAACAACATGCGCACGAACTGCTGGATCATCTAGTGTGTTTGCATTATAAAGCCAACCACCAACCAGCATAGGCCTGCAAATGAACATGAAGTAATGGACCATCTAGTGTGTTTATAGTTCCAAAAAACAGAGCGTTTTGTAGCGAAATAGAGCGTCCTCTTGACCGCTTGCTTCCGCTGTTAAACGTTTGCTTTCTGGCTTCGTACGGGAATGACAATCCGTACTGGATGGACTACCAGGGATGCAAGCACCCCTTTACCATCCTCTACCGCCCTTGCCTCCGAGAAGGCGTCAGGGGCTACTTTTCTGATAATGTTCCCCGCGCCGTTGATATCGGCATTCACGTAGCGTCCGTCTGATGCGCGGTACAGTCCACGCTTGACCCTTTTTCCGCTAAAAGTGTACTTCTCATCGCCATTGTTCCGAACTGGCAATGGATCAAGGTCAAGCAGGCTCGCTTGACTGGTGTAAGACTCTTCGGTGATCTCGACGCGAATGCCTGCCAATTCCGCCTTGTAGGCAAGCATGGCGATAAAACGGGCATGGGGGATTTGCACAAAGTTCTGATTGGTGCGCTTGCCCAGGTTCGCTTCCTGCTTCCAGGCGTCATTCTTCCCAATGCACAGTACGCCAATCCCCTCTTTCACCAACAGATCAATAATCCGGTGACTGACCGTGTGCAGATACTGATCGATGCGCCTGTTCCGCTTATTGGTTATGTGCTCCATGCGCCTGGTTGTGCCGGTGTGACCGAGTTGCTTTTGCAGGTCTGCTTTGCGCTTGTTGTAGAATTGGTTCGTGGACTTCACTGGACGCCCGTTAACAACTACTGACTGAAAGCCAGGTTTGTTTGAAGTTAGCGCTACCAGATTGTTCATGCCAATGTCTATGCCAGCGTAATAGGCAGGATTGACTTTTGCCTGTTTCACGGCTTTTCCGTACACGACCTCAATCACGTAAAAGCCCTTGCGAGGCACAATGCGTACTTGATCGATGTCCTTGTGTTTCGTCTGCACCTCGATAGGAAGCATCGAGGGTTGAATGAGGCCACGCTTCAACCCTGGTTGACTGAGCGCCTGGATGGTGTAGACCAGGATGTTGCGGCCTTCCGTTTTGTGCTTGTATTTCGGGAGTCTTGGATGCCCTAAAAACTTTGACGGGTCTTCGTTGTAGGCGGTCTGCGCCTCAAAGAAGGACTTCCAGTTGCGATCCAGCAGTATCAAGATTTGTTGACTCACCTTTGCGGGCAGGGCTTTGTAGGCTTCGTGGGACTGCATGCGCTTGTCCATCTCGCTGTAGTTGAGGTACTTGCCCTCATGAATAAAGGCTTGCCGTACCTCGTACAACGCTGCATTGTACAGGTTCTTGGACTTGAATGTTGCTTCGTCGATCACGCTGTAGCGTGGGTCTTTGCGATCAATCACATGTTGCTCAACTAATTGCATGCTGTTCACCTCTTGCTGCTGTTGGCTGCTACTGCTGTATTCTTTTGCACATCCTGCCCGGCGGTAACGATGGGCTGCTCTACTGACCGACGACGCTTTTTCCGCCTGTGGCATGGCTCTCGCCCAGTTCCCGGCGATAGCGAATGGCCGACCCCTTGGAGCAGGCGCACCTGTCCATAATTTCCGCCAGGGATGGTTCATTCCCTTGTCTTCGCTGTCCAAGAATGTACTGTTTGATGCGTTGTTCAAGGGGTTCACTGCCCTGTCCATTCCCTTGTGCACTCGCCTGTTCATCGCTGACGGAATGGACAAGGGTAATGGACGGGTGCGCCTGTCGCTTTGAACCCCTCGTGAATTGTCCACTCCCCTGTTCACGGGCAGCATCGTGTTCCGGTGCCTGTTCAGGGGTGCGCAGGGAAAGCGAGTGGACAAGGGCGTACACCTCTTTGAACTGGGTCTGAACCGCCTTGTCCATCTGTGCTTGGACAGCCTGGAGTTCCGTCATGATCGCCTGGGTCTGTGACTGCACTACCGATTGCACCAGGGTGGACACCGAACCCTGTACCTCCTGCACCTGCCGGTGTACCTCTACTTGAACCAGTTGCAGCTGTTCATCGTAGGCGTCCATCCGCTTTTTCGAGGTGAAGTCCTTCAGCGAACGATCCGCCGCGTCAATCGCATAAAAGCTCTCATGGACCCAGACGTACCTCTCGCGCAGGTTGCTCTCCGTTTTTGCCTGAGTCACCCTGCAATAACAGCCACTATTCCAGGTGTACAAAATGCAGAGCAAGTAAAGCGCAATCTCGCTGTACTAGAACAGGGTCCACTACCTCAAGAGCTACTCGATCAGATTACCGCGCTATGGCAAGAGGATTTTTGCCACAATGTCCGTACAAGTGTTGGTGAAGAGGGGGAAGGTGAACGTAGAAGGGCAAAACAACCATCCTAATTTTAGGGCGTTGGTTCTAAATACATACGTTTAAACACATTTTTGAAAACAGTCCCGACTCCTTCTTGGTCAACCCAAAGGAGCTGATAAAGCCCTGATTGCGATGCAGCAAGAAACACCAGCGCTGCCCGAAGGTGGGTTGGCTCAGCCGGTCGGGGGCAGGAGTGCAATGCCTTGCTCCTGTAAAACCTGCTCGACCAGGCTCTTTCCCTGCTCCTCAGAGGACGGCGTACTCCATACTTCCCACTGCTCTGCCCCTTGTGCGTGCAGGAGGCTGGCCGCAAGCAGGGCACGTCTTGATCCCTGAGCACACAGAAAAAGGATTCGTGCAGGCATCATTCTTCCTCCTTATTGCGACCCATTGATGTAGCTTAGCCCTTTGTTCCACACCTGCGCACCGACAAGACGGCCCACTCTTCTGCCTTCCATATCTCCCAGCTCAAAGTGGATGCCGCCGTAGCGCCGCGACAAGCCGGCCTGATCTGCTGCCTGCGAGAAGGTGGCCCAGGAGAGCGTGATATTGGTCGCGGGGAGCATACCAGGCTCAAAAGCAGACGTGCCTGCCCGCTGCGTATAGGAGGCATTGAGCCTATCGCTCCCCGTGAAGCGCTTCAACACTTCAGCTGCTGCCGCACTGAAGGTGCTATGTCCGGAGATGTACTCAGGGAAGGCGGGGGTCACCACAGTAGCTGCCTGGTAGGGTTTCCAGTTTTTGCCATCGATCAATTGCGTCCCCAGGTAGGGTCCGCCCCATGCTTTGATGAGCTTCCCATGAAATATGAAAACTCAAACCAAACTATCAAGCAGCAATGCATCTATCACTCACGAGGTGCCATCTTGCGATAGCCCTTTTCCCGTCGCCTCTCGCCGAACGAAGCGTGACCGTTTCCGCATCACTTCGCTCTCCAGCAGTGCTTTGGCTTTTTGCCCGCTTTCTCGGCATGCTGTTGTTCCCTTCCCCTTTCGGAGTTAGGTTAGCCGGTGTTCCTAGAACCTCCCTCAAGTTCGAGCTGACTGCGTCAGCGATCTCATCGTGCGTGACACGGCGCACGTAGCTTTCACAGACTTGATCGAACTCAGAGATTGACCAAACAGATCGAGATTGTGCCAAAGCCAATCGTGATGGCAAGTTACACCCACTTCTCATCGCTTCCTCAGAAGCCCGGCAGATGGCACCTGCACCTGCTGGTCTTCTGGCCTCACCCTCGTCTGCGCATGCAGGAAGCGCTTCCCAAACACTCTGAGCGGCAGCTATGCATGTGCTGTGCCATTGATATAGCTCAAGGCTTTGCCCCAGACTTTTTCCCCGACGCGCCGACCCAGAGCCTGTGCGTCCAGGTCCCCCTGCTTAAAGTGAATCCCCCCATAGCGACGAGAGAGGCCTGCCTGCTCTGCAGCTGCCGAGAAGGTGGGCCAGGAGAGGGTCACATTGTTGGCAGGCGTCTGGCCTGGCTCGATCTGCGAACCTCCAGCTTGCTGAGTGAAGGAGGCACCAAAGTGATCGCTGCCGGTAAACAACTCGAGGACTTCTGCTGATGCCGCACTGACGGTGCTATGGGCAGAACAGAACTCTGGGAATGGTGGCGTCACCACGGTTGGTAGCTGGTAGGGGAGCCAGTCCTCACCATTGATCCACTGTGTCCCCTGGAAGGGTCCTGCCCATGCACGCACCTTCTGGCCCTGAAAGAGATAGTGAATGGCCGTGATAGGACGCTCAGAGTCATAGGCCCGTTTGGCATCCCAGCAGGCAATGATGGCATCTAAGGCCGTATTGGTGAGGATGAAGAACAGCTTCACGTCACGGTCAAGGTCCTGATGATCCCGCTGGGAGATAAAGTGCCCAAAGAAGGACCATTGCACAGGTGCCGAGTCGGCGAAAGGCTCACCGGCCCAGTATTCTGCGATGGTTTTGGTGAGATCCTCCAGGTCAGCACTGTACTGCAGGATCTGCTCGGCCTGTTTCTGGTAGTCCTTCGATCCGTAGGTGGCAGGAGGACCTGGTCGGAACTGCGAGCCTGAGGTGAGCCCAAAAGGGAGGACCAGGCCCCAGAAGGGAGTGACGCACTTTTGCACGACGAAGCCGCCATGCCCATCGGACACGCGCAGCGGTTGCCAGTGATTGGGATCGGTGATATGATCGGGATCGTTGAGGGGTTGGTAGCCGGTGTAGTCGCTGTAGGGACCGGGGTGCAGATCACCCAACTGGTTAGACCCGTCGTGGTGACGGAAGGCGAGCACGGCCTGGGCCGCCAGGTTGCCAATGCCCGTTGGCTGCGTTGGATCAGTCGACTGGTCAGCTGGATCATACCCCAATTGCTGCATTAGGGCATCGAAAGTGGCCACCTGAGAGGGAAACAGATCGACAAGGGCCCGATAGGCGGCGTAGCTGGTCGCCTGACTCTTGTGGGCCAGGGTCCTTTCAGCAGGCGGTCGCCGCAGGTCCTTAGTGGGCAAGCGCGTCCCGATGGCCACCGGATCATAGACCGTCCAGGCATCGTAGATGCAGGTCTGTACGATGGCCAACATGCGTGAAGCCAGGGTAGGACCGGCATGCATCTGGCGGATCGCCTGCACGCAGGCCGTATTCCACTGGAGGACCAGCCCCTCAGCGACGGTGCTTGCCAGGGCTCTACCGCCCCACATGCCTATTGGAGACGCTTGCAGCAGGACTTCACCGCTCAGTATCGTTGCCACTAGCCCTGCCCCTGTTTGGAGCACACGGCGCCGACTCATGGTCTCCTCTCTCAGAGGATTCTTGCTGCTTTCCATGGTGATGAAACCTCCTTTCGCATACCGAGGTGAGAAATGGAGAGAATGTCGGCGAAGAGAGTGCCTGGCGGCAGCGCGTCGACATGACCGTTGGCCAGGACACTGGAGGTAAAGCCGACGCCCTGTGCCGGGGAGTCTGTCGGGGTGGTGGCCGGTGGAACGCCTGCTGTGCTACTGGTGCTGCCGCAAGCACTGACGAATAGACCAACGATCGCCCTCCAGATGAATACCCGCATGATGCCGGAGTTGAGCCGCATGCGTAGATTCCTTGCCATAGTTCTTCCTCCTTGCTGTGAGTCTTGAGTATGTTACGACACTCTTGTCTCATACTGTGAGCCTGCATCTCTCATGCGAAGCGGCATCGTTTGGCTCCGTGACAAAACCTCCCATATGCAGAGTTTGCCAGAAGAAGCTCTTAGTTACCAGGAGAAGTTTTTGACATTTGCTAGACTTTTTTTTGACATGTTGCCTGCACGTAGTCATCTTCTCTCTTTTCTGCTATACTATGAGCATAAATAAACTCATCTGAGATGTATAATCGCCATGCGTAGATGAACGGAAAAGTGGAAGCAATCTTCTAATTGTTCAGCCAACAACCGCTTCATATTCCACCTTGTTCATTTGCCGTTCCTCGTGGTTCCTGCGATAAAACTGGATGCGGTTAAGAAAGGATATGCCTAGCCCAAGGGGGGATCAATCTATGATAAATCCGGAAGAGTTCGTTCCGAATGAACGCTTGCGACGTGCTCGCCTGCTGAAAGGCTGGTCCCAAGCAGAACTGGCCGAGCAGGTCGGCACCAGCTTCGAGATGGTGAGCCGCTGGGAGCGCGGCGTCACTGTCCCTAGCCCTCACTACCGGAAGCGATTATATACTGTCCTGGGCAAGACCGCTGAAGAACTCGGGTTGATACGCGATCTCGCAGATCCATTTACTCCGCCCCCCTCCCCTCTTGTGTTACTCGCCTCCTCCCATGCAGATGCAGAGAAAGCGATCGTCTCCCATCTGAAGACCACCCTCCAGGGCCGTGGCAGCGCGCTTTGGAATAGCCGCCAGTTCGGCAGACAGGGAACTGAGAACGCACGAGCGGTTCTCCATGAGGTCGTTCGAGCCGCCCAGGTTATCCTGGTCATTGTCTCACCTGAAGCACGTTCCTCTCGCCATGTGCGCGATGCTTTTGAGATGGCTAGAATATATCAGCGTCCTGTGTGTGGTATCTGGATCGAGGGCGAGCACTGGGAGCACTGCCTGCCTGAAGGTCATGTCGAACTTGCTGCTCTGATCGATGCCCGCCAGAGAGATACTCCTGCCATGCTGGAAGAGACCGCCAAAGCACTCGAACAAGTCAGGCTTGCCTCCCCCAATGGGGCTGAGGTGGCCCATCCGAGCCTCCCTGGCATTAGCACAGAAGCGATCCCACCTGCAAACCAGCCAATGGAGATACACGTGTTAACGCATCCGTCTGGGCAGCCGGCGGAATTCGTCTCACCACAAATTCAGGTCGCGGAGGTAGTGCCTCCACCTGGTCACTCCTTGGAACTGACTACTACAGCCAGGCCCATGCCTACCGCCCTGCCACAGCTCGCGACAGCGCCTCTCCCTAGCAATCGAATAGGCCACTCTCGCGTCAAGGTGAGTCTGCTCATTGGATTAGCGATCCTGGTGATCGTAGGAGGCCTGTTGGGCAGCCTCAGTTTGCTTACCCACTTTGGGCTGCTCGGTATGCACAGCGGTCCCTCGACACTCACTCCAGTGCGCGGAGGCACCTGGATTGACGAATTCAATAATGACATTGATTCGCTTATCCCCAATACTGGTTTCCTTGCTGGCAGCAACACCCTGGTTGATAATGCACTCTACTTACCCCTTTACTACGGTGATGATGGGACCGGGATAATCTACCCAGGTGCAGCCACCGAGGTTCCGAGCGTGCAGAATGGCGGAATCAGCGCCGATGCCAGAACGTGGACCTTTCACCTGAAATCTCACTTGGTCTGGTCGGATGGTCAGCCCTTCGATGCTCGCGATGTGGACTACACCTGGAAGTTCTGGGCCGATCCCAGGTTAGGTGCGGCGTATACTGCAGGCGTTAACCAGATTGCCTCAGCCGATATCTCAGCAGATCACCTGACGATCACTTTCCACCTCAAGCGCGCATACGTTCCCTTTCTCCAGTTCTGGGTGAATGGCTTCGCTGCTCCACTGCCGGCACACCATTTCGGCGAGATGGCTCCCAAGGATGTCTTGAAATCCCCTGATCTCCTGAATCCGCAGGTCGTCAGCGGCCCGTTCCTGATGAAGGAGAGTGTGCCTGGGGATCACTTTACGCTGGTGCGTAATCCCCGTTTCTATCGTGCCCGTGAGGGGCTACCCTACCTGGATAGGGTCATTTTCCGCATTCGCGACGACCAGAATATCGGCCTCAAAGACCTCCAGGCAGGTTCAATTACTTCTGCTTAT
>Ga0070707_100001074_pt1 | contig 26989 bp, 24 predicted proteins | sample KBSK5502metaG_FD_65468 | JGI IMG/M metagenome (GOLD analysis project Ga0070707, IMG submission 65468) | Corn, switchgrass and miscanthus rhizosphere microbial communities from Kellogg Biological Station, Michigan, USA - KBS K5-50-2 metaG | ecosystem: Host-associated > Plants > Roots >...
CCGCGATCAGCAGGAGCGTGGGCGAGGTGATCAGCAGCGCGGCCTGAAGGCTGCCGATGTGGTCCGAGATGAAGCCGATGTCGAAGGTGGAGTGCGAGTCGCCGAAGACGTGGGAGATGAGGAGGAGGAGGGTCACCGCGCTGGCTCGTAGAGCAGGCGAGACGACCGCCTGGCTAAGGGCTGTGAACGGGCCCGAGTAGAGGTAGATCGCGACCACGCCGATCAGGAAAGCGGGCACGAAGACGGGGACGGGTCCGATGTTGAGGGGCGCCACGAGCGCTATGGCGATGAAGACGGCGCCGATGAGAAAGCCGGCGATCCCGACCTGGAGGTAGGCCTTGGGTGACGTCTTGCCGAGGTGGTCGGAGAGCCAGCCGCCGCCGAGCGTGCCGATGAGGCCGCCGAGGACGATGACAACGCCGGCGAGCAGGCCGGCCCTGCTGACGGACATGCCGAATCTTCTGTTCAGCAGGATCGGAAGCCAGAAGGCGTTCGAGGCGAGCACGAAGTAGAGGAGGGTCTGGGAGAGGATCGTCGCTCTTAGCGTTCGGATGCGGAGGAGTTCGATGAACTTTCTCAGGCTGGCATCGCGGGTGCGGGCCAGCGCGGGGCCGCGCTTTTCGGCGCTGCCTCTGAGCGGTTCGCGCATCCCGAAGGCGAGCAGCGCGCACAGGATGCCGGGCACGGCGGCGAAGAAGAAGGCGCTGCGCCAGCCGAACTTCTCAGCGACGTAACCGCCGCCCGCGAATCCGACGGCGATGCCGATGGTGCTGCCCACGCCCCAGATCGACATGACTCGGCCGCGCTGCTCCTTGGGGAAGTAGTCGCTGAGGAGGGAGGTGCCGGCGGGGTAGTAGCCGGCCTCGCCGACGCCGAGGACGGCGCGGCTGAGGAAGAGGTGGGAAAAGCTGCGGGCGAAGCCGGTGGCGAGGGTCGCGACGCTCCAGACCAGGACGCCGGCGCCGATGACGACCTTTCTTATGCCTCGGTCCGCCCAGTAGCCGAAGGGGACGGCGGACACGGCGTAAACGAGGAGGAAGGCGGAGCCGAGGAGGCCGACCTGGGTGTCGGAGAGGTGGAACTCCTTCTGGATAAGGGTGGAGGCGGCCGCGCCGACGTAGCGGTCCATGTAGTTGAGGAAGTTGATGGCGACCATGACGCCGAGGACGTACCTGGCGTAGCCGGCGCCGCGCGTCACGGGGGAATTATCGCCGGGGCGGGCGCGAACGCCGAACGGGTACGATTCACAGTCGCCAGGTAGCTTCGGTCATGCTGGGTCGGCAAAGGGCACGTGGCGAGCCCAACGGTCTGTAAAACCGCCGCGAAAGCTTTGGGGGTTCGACTCCCTCCCGGCCCACTTCCAAATTTGAGTTCCAACCTGAGTGCGGTTTGGCGGAAAACAGTTCAATCTGGTTATCAAGTCGTCTGTTCTGACAGCAGTTTTGACAGTGGTTTCGCGCCGGCGTCGATGTAAGGTTGGTTCAGTCGTTGCAAGCTGGATGCCACTTCTCAACAAGGTCGGCTTCCTCGGCTAGGCGTACCGACTCCTTGGCGTCGCTCGTGTGCGCGCAGATGTGAGTAGCGCCCTGCTTCTCGAAGCAGGGCATCTTGTGATGGTTGTCAAACCGCTCACTCAGGTCGGCGGTCTGCCCCACGTAGATTGGTGCAAAGGTATCGGGCTTCGTCTCGCGGGAGATCACATAGTTTCCAGCCGCCCTCTTGAAAGATGACGCGGCGGCCAGGTCATAGATCCAGTGCTTGTACGCCTTGCCTGATTTTCCGATCCACTCGATTGTTCGCTCGGCCATAGTTACCTCCGATCAGCTCCAAACGTGCTACTGCCTCCAGTCGAAGCCACCCAAAGCCACATGCCTTCCATAACGGCCGCCGCCCCGGGGTATGCTTCGCTATAATACAAGACGAGGCGAGAAGAAGCAATATGAAGCTTATCGCTTCAGTCCGATGACCCTCACCCCAGCGCGTCTTAAGGAGTTAGAGGAGGTGGCGGAAAACGCGATTCGCTTGCGAAGGCAAGGTCACCCCGATCCGCTCGAGCGAAGGTTCGACGTTGCGCCCGCGGTTGCGCTGATGATCCGGGGCCGAGTCAGTGCAGCCCCCAACCTTCGTCACGAAGGTCGCCGAGTGTCTGGGCTGTTCATGCCAGGTGGCGCTTTTCCTCAGATTTGGTTTGAGGCGTATGAACCTCCTCGTCGTCAGCGGTTCACCGTCGCTCACGAGCTTGGTCACTCATATCTCGATCCCGCCCGACAGCCACAGTGCGATCCGTCACAGGTTGACGTGGATCCAGATTCAAGCCACGGAGGTCAAGATGTTCGGGAGTCGGATGCGGACGCCTTTGCTGCGGCGTTTCTGATTCCAGCCGACCTCCTCCGCGCGGACGTCAAGCAGTTCGGCCGATGCGCTGCCTTCTTGGCTGACCTCTACGACGTAAGTGAGCCGACCATGCGACGCCGCCTTCGTGTCCTGGAGCCGTTTGTCTGATGCGCATCATCCACACTGCCGACACCCACCTAGGCAATGCCGCGTTTGGCCTCAGCCGGCTCCTGGAGGATCCAAGTCGACCCGGCATCATAGTCAGACAGCGGCAACTGGATATCCAGAAAGGATTCGCTGCGGCGATCGATGCCGCCATCAAGGCCAGGGCTGAACTATTAATCCACTCGGGGGACCTGTTCGATTCGTCCCGACCCCCCGCCTTCGCGCTGAACTTTGCCATGTCAGAGATACGCAGGCTCACCTCTACAGGAGCGTCGGTCGTTGTCGTCGAAGGCAACCACAGCTATCCACGCGATCCAGCTTTAGGTCACGCGCTGCAGATTCTTGCGCATCTAGAACGTGTGTACGTCGCATATGACGAACCACGAGTGTTTGAACTCCTAGGCATGAAGGTGCACGCATACCCCCATCGGGCAGTAAGCCGCGGTGTTTGGCCGAAGCCTGGCCAAACAGGTGGCGGACTAAACCTGCTGATCGCTCACGGAGTTGCGGACGGACAACTCTTTTTTCGAGGAGATCGGCCAGCTCCCGAGATTCGGGTCAGTGAGGTTGCGAACGACTTCTTGTACGTGGCTTTAGGTCACTACCACCGGCTCGCTCAGGTTCCTCAGACTGGCAACGCCTTCTATGCAGGGGCAACGGCAATGGTGACTTGGGGTGATTTCCACGCCGGAGGGCGCTTCGGCGTGATCCTGATCGATCCAGCATCCGATGAGCCGGTGACACGTGTCGACATTCCGACGCGGACGATGAGAGCCTACGGGGTCGACGACGCGACGGGGCTTAATCGACGTGAAGTACTGACGCTGTTGGCGGAACAGGAGCGACAATTCGGCGCCGTCGACGCCAACTGCAGGATCGCGGTCGAAGGCTTGGATCCACTCGTGCGTCGGGAATTGAGCGTTCGTGACGTAGAAGAGATCTTCCGAGCGGCGGCAGCCATACAGATCAGCCTTCGCGCTCGAGAGCAACGGTGGGAAGCCGTTCAGGCTGGTCTCACCGAGGCTGGGCAGCTAGGTGATCGGTTTGCAGAGTTAGTGGGCCAACTGGACGCAGATGCGTCTTTCAAGAATGACGTCCAAGTTCTGGGTGATTCGTTCTTGGAGCAGGCCGCGGAGCAACTCAGCGATCTGGACGCAGAGGAGGCAGCGCGATGAAGCTGCTGACCCTTGAACTGGCTGGCTACCGTCAGTTCGCCGATGCATTGAGGATTGATGTACCCAGTGGCTTGGTAGGGGTCTGCGGGCCGAATGGGGTTGGCAAGAGCAAGCTCATCGAGAGTATCGGCTTTGCGCTGTACGGTCCTAACCGCAGACTACTTCCATCTGGAGATCGTGCTCGAGATCTGCCTTCGCGCGGTAAAAGAGATGCGAGACCAAGTGTGACGTTGCGACTGGAATTGCGCGGAGAGGTACTTCGCATCAAGCGAACAGAGCGAACCGCAACGCTTGAAACTGAGGCCGGCGCAATACTTGCTGAGACGCCAAACGGAGTGACGCGCAAGATGACGCAACTTCTTCGCTTATCTCCAGACGCCTACCTCGGTACCTTCGTTGCAAGGCAACGCGAGGTCTCTCGGCTTCTCGCACTGCGTTCCAGTGAACGCCAACGGCTTGTCAACCGTCTGATCGGCATCAGCCAGATAGAGAGTGCGATTGAGATCGCGAAAGATGAGAAAGGCCGGCGGGGCGAGGCGGCCAAGATCGCAGAGGCAGCCATGACCATCTCACCGGGAGATGCTCGACGCCTTGATGAAGAACAAGCGGCCGCGTTGCTGGAGTCCCAAAACGCACTCCGAGACGCGGAGGAGGAGCGCGATCGTCTAGCAGGCAATGTGCGCGATGCTCGGCGCGCCTTTGATGAGGCTCGATCAGCCAATGAACGTCTACAGGGACTACATAACCAGCTCACCGAGCTTGATCACCACAAAGCATCCCTGACTCGGCAGCGCACTGATGCCGAGCAACGTCTCCAACAAGCCTTAGAGGCCGAAGGTGACCTTCAAGTAGCCAAGTCGACGTACGCGGCGACTGAAGGGGCCGAGGAAGGGCTGGAGTTCTTCGAGCTCATGAAACAGAGACACACGCTTGTCGGGCGACTCGACTCTCTGGGGGCTAAGAGTGCTGGTCGGGAAGACAAGCTGAGAACCATGAACTCCGGCCGCGAGTTACAGGATGAGACTAACGGGCAGATCGCCGCCGCACGGCAGAAAATCAAGTCGGCCGAATCGCATGGTGAAGACGCGAAGAGGCGAGCCGACGCACTAATTCGCCGGCGGCAGAATGCTGCCAAGCTCGGACCCGACGGCATCTGCGATGTCTGCGGCCAACGCTATGGCGACAGCTTCAGCACCGCCGTCGCGCACTTGGACGAAGAAGCTCGCGAGTATCAGGACTCGGCGGAAGCCGACGCAGTCGAGGTCGCTGCGCTGAAAGATGAGCTAATGCAGCTGGAGGGTCAGGCCCAGAGCCTTCGCGACGAGCTCGAAGAGCTTGCTGCCCAGGTTGAAGACTTGGCAGACATTCCGGGTCGGATAGCGCAGAGCCGCTTTGAGCTCGACAGCATCAATCGACTGCTCGCGAGCGAGCCAGCTCGTATTGAAGCCTACGACGAGACCGAACATCAGCGCACAACGATGGCGGTGTGGCAGCGCCAGCAGGCCGCAGGTCTGATTGAACGCTTGCAACCGGTGGCTGACGAGAGGGCGACAGTCCGGGATGCTCTTGACGCCTTGACGGCTAGCTTAAGCGATTTAGAGACACGGCGCAGCGATTTGACGTCAGCAGCCACCGAGGCAAAGGAGAAGACCGCATTGCTCGACGCCGCTAAGGCAGCGCTGGGAGCCGCCGAAGCGACGCACCAAACAGCGATTGACGCCGTGACGAGCGCGGCTCGCTTAGTGTCTGAGCGAGCAGCACTAAAGGATCAAGCTGCTCGTCAGCTCGCGCTAGCCACAGATAGAGCGGCAGCTGCGAGCTCGGCTCGACGGAATCTCGTTGTGGCCGAACGCGCATCTGACGTCCTTCTCAGGTTGCTCACTGGAATCACTGAAGAAGCGCGGCCTCGCCTAGCTGAGCTGATCGACACCTGGGGACGATCGCTTCTTGGATCCCGATTCAGAACCGTGGATCTGGCCGAGGACTACGGTATCGTCGCCGACAACGGCTCAGGACCGCACGACTTGAGCCATTTCTCAGGGGGCGAGCAGACAGTGCTGTCTGTGATGCTACGCGTCGCAATCTCGATGTTCTGCCGTGAAAGAGCTGGCTTCGATACCGGTTTTCTCATTCTTGATGAGATCTTCGGGGATCAGGACACTGAGCATCGAACTCTCTTGGTCGACTTTCTCTCGGAGATACAGAGGCACTATCACCAGGTATTGGTTGTGAACCATGTTGACGATGTCACAGCAATGCTCGATAGCGTCATTGACGTTATCCCGACTGGGCCCAATACGAGTACAGCAGCTCTGCGATCTTGATAAGACCATTGACATGTTGAATTACCTGATATATGCTTCGCAGCGAAGCAAAGCGAAGCATATCAAAGGGAGAGATCTGTGCTGACTAAATCAATCCGACTCACTGACGAGGAGGCAACGGAACTCGACGACGTGGTTCGGCAAAGCGGCGAGGTTGAGGCATCCGTGCTCAAACGAGCTGCATTGCGCGGCTTGCGAGAAGATCGATTGGATCGAGCAGTCTTGCTCTATCTTCGCGGTGCCTCCAGCTCGGAGGCTGCGAGTTTCGCGCGTGTGCCGCGGGCTCGGTTCATCGATCTCCTTGCTGACAAAGGCGTAGCTGTGCTCGAAGGTCCGTCAAGCCTGCCAGAGGAGCTCGAACATATCGCCCGATTCACAGGAGACGATCGCTTAGCGGAGGTCGCAGCTGCGATTGGCGGGGGACGTGGCCCACTACACCCCCCAACCGCAAGTCGAGAGTTGGCTGCGGTAGCTCGGGAATCCGGACGGCCCCGGCGGTCCCGACCGCAGAAGCGTCGCTGAAGCGACATCCAGCGTGGCATCGCGTATACGGGCTGTTGTTGAGACTTCTTTCTGGGTGTCATCTTGGCGGGCCGATATCGCGGCCAATTGCCTCGACCTCTTCGACATGATCCCGCCAAGGGCCGTTCAGGAGGAGATTCAAGAAAACGATCCACTCTTCCCCAGTGGAGAGTTCCCATATGCAACCTTATTTCGACATTTTCGCGACAAAATGACAGACCCACCGAATCCCGAGCCCAAGCCACTGAACCTTCTAGGTCGGGGCGAGGCTGCCGCGATTCCTCTTGCTCAGCTATTGGAGGTGCCGCTGCTCGTAAATGAGGCCAAAGCGAAGAAATACGCGACCAACGTCGGACTAGACGTGATTACGGTTCCGGCAACGATCGTGGTCCTCTTCCACACTGGCATAATCAGCAACAAGGCGGCGTGGCGAAAGCTCGAGCTCCTGAAAGGGAATACATCGCCCGAGATAATCGGCGACGCGGCAGCTGCACTCTCAGCGCTCGGAGCCTGAGATCTGTTCGGGGAGGCTGTCGTCCGAGACTAGCGGTGGCAACGCCGATCTCGAGAAGGAGCGAGGCTATCCTCCACTTATCCTCGAAAAGCCGAGGCCGGGTACACGTTTACGTTCGGATACGGCTCAAACATGTGCCTGGGTCGCATGCGGTGCCGGGCTGCTTGGCGACCACGAGACTATCCCGGCTGACCGGGGGCTGTTCTTAGACGTCACGTGGCGCCTAGCCCCGGATCTCTGTAGTTTCATCTCAGAGATCGCGTACCAGGGCCGCCTATGGCCGGCTGCCGAGTGCTCCTTGCACGAGGTCGGCGGCGAGGGTCGACTTTCGGGCAGTGGGCTCCGCTACCTGCCTGTCGAGCACCAGGGTAACCGCACTTCTTCGGTCCAGGAAGTGTGCGTTGTATGCGACCTCATAGATGAACTGGTTCGGAGGCCGTTGGAGAGCGGCCACTCACGCTGGCGGACATCCTGGTCGTGGCTCCGTATAACGCGCAAGTGGCTTGCATCAAACGGGCACGGCCCAAGGGCCGCCAGGGTCGGGACAGTGGACAAGTTCCAGGGCCAGCAGGCACCAATCGTCATCTACTCGATGGCCGCCTCCAGCCCCGAGGAGGCCGCGCATGGGCCAGAGTTCCTCTACAACCTGAACCGGACTCAACGTGACGATATCGCGGGCGCAGGGAATAGCGGTTCTGGTCTGCAGCCCTCGGCCGCTGCTCCTGGAGCCACGAAAAGTTGATCAGCTCCGCCTCGCGGGTGCCGTGTGCCGTCTGGTCGAAGTTGCGGCATCACTCAGGGCGGCGGGGCTCAGCTGACGTGCATCAGGTGCTTTGCTGGTCCGGCGAAACACAAGTAGGATGCCGTGCCCCTTCCTTCTTTCGTGGGCGCGTCGTTCGAACTGGAGGACTGACCTACGCTTCGACGAACAGATGATTGATAACAGGCAAGTTTTAGAAGCCTCGGAGGCCTTCGGTGAGACCGTTGAGCCCGGCGACCGCGATGCCTGGCAGCCAGAGCTCGCTCGAGCCCATGACCTCACGCCTCTGCCGGAGATCGAGCGCGCAATGCCCACTCTGGGCATTTTCGGCGGCCTACTTGGCCGGCGCCACGTTCCTTACAAGGTCGGCATCATCCGCGAGCTGGCAGCTCGCTCGGGCGTTCGCTGGAAAATGCGCGACATTAGCCAGCGGGTCGACTGGTTGAAGCCGAATTCAATTCACCGCTTGGTCCGCGACCTGGTACTTGGTGGAGTCCTTCACTACGAGGCGAGCCGGGGTACCTACCGATTGACTGCCGAGGCCCGAGTGGTGGCCTCGTTCTGCAGGGCCCTCACCGTTTCTCAAATCAAGCACAACCGGCTGATCAAGATCTTGACAGCAGCCATCCGAACAGCACAGGCCATCGGGGAAGACGACGGAGCGGTGCTGCAGCCCTTCGCGGACGCCATCGCCATCCTCGAAGACGACTTCGAGGAGATGCGGGCCTTGATCGGAGACCGGTCAGAGGAGCGGCTTAAGGAAGCCGTGCTCTGGGCACGAGACAACGTGCACGACATGCGAGATCTGCTCGATCACGAAGAGGAATTCTTCGGGCGCTTTCAGGCCGACCCGATCTACCTCGATATGACCGACCGAGCTCACAAGGCGCTGACCGCCTTGGCTCTGCTGACGGACGAGGTCTACATCGCGCTCTTCGAGCAGACCGATGAGATCCTGCGCCGTGGCCTGAACTTCGACCGTCAGGACATCCGTGAGATGGTCAAGTTTCTTTCCATCGCCGAGGTGGCGGCAGTCCTGAATGATCCTCTGTGCCTCCCGGCCCAGGTCCACCCGGTGGATACCCCTACGATGTTCATGGCCCTGGCCGACTATCTAGGTCGCCCCGAGGTGACCGGGGGCCTTCCTGAGCCGAGCGTGGTTCAGGTCTTTCCGCCGAGCAGCCCTCCGCGCAATGAGTTCTTCATTGCCAAGCGCGAACTGGAGGAGATCGCGGCTAAGGGCGGAGCTCCGCTGGCTGACTGGGTTGCGGAGATCGACTGGAAGACGGCCGTTGCCCGAATGGGGGCAGCCGTCGGTGCCTGGGGCCGTTACGGTCCCGCCGGCACCGACGGACTTAAGGCTGTGGTCGATCCTGGCGAAGGACTGGAGTCGGTTGGCCGGGCAGGGGTCGCCCTTATGTCGCCCGCCCGAGTGCGGCCTCCGGAGGTGCGGTCGTGACGGCAGAGGAAATCTGCCGCTTGCTCGCCACGGGCTGGGTCGATAGCCACGACATCCCCGAGATGCTTGACGATGACGTCAGGCTCAATGTGGCAGACCGAGCCGCTGCAGTTGGTTTGCGCTTGTTCTACTCGCCCGCCACAGACAGCTACGGTTTCGTCCTCGGCGGGGGGCTCCCGGAAACGTCAAGCCACCGGATGGCGGTGCGCCTCGACCGCTCACACCGTGCCCTAATAGCCGTCTGCTGGATGCACCTACGCTGGCTGCCTGCGGAGCGTAGACGAGTTGGGGGCACGATCCAGAAGCTCGGTGACGAGGAACCTTCGATGACGGTCGACGAGCTGGCCCTTCAGTTCAAAGGCAATCTGCAGAAGGCGCGAATCGAGCACATGATGCTGCCTCATCTGAAACGGCTGGGTTACCTCGAGCAGCGCGAAGGAAAGCTCTACGCGGGGCCGATGTTGGACGGCCTGTACGAGCAGCGGGCGACCGAGATGGCGCGCGACTACATGCTCCGGTATAAGCGCATGGCCCACCTTCGCCAGCGCGCCGAGCAGATCTCCCAAATTCGGCGGTCCGCTGAGAAGGCTCAGGGATGCTGAGGCTCGAGGAGGTTCAGTTCGTCAACTGGGGACCTCTCCGTCCAGACACGGTGCCATTTATGACGCACGCCGTCAACCTGATCACAGGCACCAACGGCTCGGCTAAGACTTGCTTCGTGAACGGGATCAAGGTGCTGCTTGGCGTGCGCTTTCCTAAGGAGTCGGCGCCCCGTGAGTACATCTTTAACCCGATCGCGTTGCATCTCGCAGAAGAGATCCCAGCCGCTGACCGCGCGATCTTGCGGGGCACCTTCTTGAACCCGTTCGCCAAGGGTGGCCACCGCGTCTTCGAATATGAAGGCTCCGAATTTCAACACTGCGAGCATGTAACCGTTGTCTGCGTCGTCCAGCACGAATTTGTGCGCTACCGGATCCTGCCCAACCACGTCTGCTGGCAAGATCCAATTTCCCGATCACTGGAGCAGTTCTTCGAGGAGAACCCACTGGGTGGACAGAAGTGGAAGGGGCCGCAGCTTTACGACCAGTCGCTTAGCCGACTGGGGGTGAGCCAGGCAATGCGCGGCGTTCTGGCCCTACCGCAGGGGGAGACCGGGGAAATCCTCAAGAGATCGCCAGCAGAGCTGTTGAAGGCGATCCTCCAACTCACCGGCAAGCAGGAGATCATCGACGCGTACGTCGAGGAACGGAAGAAGTTCGAGCAAGCGCAGGCGAAGTACCGCGAGACGAACCAGGCTCTGGCTCTTGAGAAATCCGGCCTCGAGCAGCGCCGGCGCGATGCCGAGAAATACGAGGAGTGGAATAGCTACCGGCTCGAACGCGACAAGCTGCGCGACGTCCTTGTTCCAGCGGCTGAGTATCGAGATCTGGTGGTCGAACGTTCCCGGCTCCAGGGAATTTTCAATGGCATCCACGAGACCGTCAGAACGTATTCCGAAGCACTGAGAGGAAAGGAAGAGCAGGAGCTTCCTGGCAAGGCGAAGGAGCTGGAGGATCTTCGGACGACCGCCCAACAGATCCGAGCCGCGAGGGACTCGGCTGAGCGCCGCTATTCGCGTCTCCAGCGGGTGCATGGCAACCTAGAGTCGGGATCGTTGACGGCAACCCAGGCGTACAAGCGGGCGCTCGATCTTATCCGTGGAAGATCGGTATCCGACCTCTCGTTGGCATCCAAGGATGCGGCTAAGCGATGGCGAACGACTCGACGGGTGCTGGATGAGGTAGAAACGGAAATCGTCGCTTTGCAGCAGGAAGCCGAGCTCCTGCGATCAGGGCACGCCGCGGCGCCGCCTGAAGTGCGAGAGTTCCGATCTGCCCTGGTCGCGTCTGGCATCGAAACCCTCTTGGTCGCTGATGTCTTGGAACCCGCGGGGCTGCCTGCGCGCCAGATCGAGGCCGCCCTGGGAGACGCAGTCTGGGCCCTGGTCATTCCGGAGTCCGAATTCAGCAGGGCGGCCGCCATGGCTGAGGACGCCCAGTACCCATTCCCGCTGGCACGCGTGGGTTCTGGGCATCCCGCAGCTGTGCTGGCCGCCACCCGAGGACCAGACGAAGTCTTGGCTTTACTCGCCGACCTCGACATCCCTGCCACCGCGAATATCGGTGTAAATGGCCTCGGCCAAACGGGAGCGAGTGCCGACGGCTTCTTTCAGCTGCCCTCCATGGTCCAGCTGCGAGCACCAGCGGCTGCGCGTATCGGAGCGGGTGCGCGAGCTGAGCGCCTGCGGCAGATTGGGGTTCGACTGCTGGCGGCCGAGGAGGAGCACGCGGCCCTCATGGCGAAGGAGGCTGTCGACGCAAAGGCAAGCCGCGAGCTTGCGGAGGCTATGGAGCTGCTGCCTCAGCTCGAGGATTTGTGCAGCGTGTCGGATCATCTGGCCAGCCGAACGCTCCTCGCGACCAGCCTTCGAGGAGAAGCTCAGAGAATCCACAAACAACGGCAGGCACTGACCGAACAGTTAGCGGGCAGCGAAGGACGGTTAGACAACGAGGTTCAGCAGCTCAAGAAACAGATCGAGAAGGACCGCTCGGACCTTGGCAGATACCGCGGGCAGTTGGAGGCCGCGCAAACTGCGCTCAGTGGTGCTAGGGCCGCGGTTGAGGCGATGAGCCCAAGCGATACCCAGCGAGAAGTATTCCAAGCCGCGATCAACGGATCGGAGGCGGCTGAGCTCCGGCCCACTGACGAGCTGAAGCGGAAGCTCAAGGAAAAGGAAGATCTGGTCAGCAATGAGGAGCGATTCCCTCAACACCTGCGTACCGATCAGGTCCTGAGCGATCGAGACGAACAGGTGGAGGTGGTCCGGCGGGCCGACGAGGCGCTGGAGTCCGTGGCGAAGGACATGGAAGCCCACCAGAACGAGGTCGACCGTGCCCGACAGGCATACGACAACAATGTGGGGGCGACGATCCGCCTTCTGAATTCCCGATTCGCGGAGATTTGTCAATCCGCGAACGTCATCGGTGAACTGCACCGCCTAACCGGCGACGTGCGCGGAGAGTATGGGCTTGACGTCCGCGTTGCGCACAAGGCAGGTGAGCGGCCGATCTCCTATCAGCGCCGGAATTTCCACTCTGGTGGCCAGACCGTGAAGATCGCGATCCTCCTACTTCTCGCGGCAATGTCCATGGGCGACGAGGGGTCGGCCGAGATGCTGATCATGGACGAACCCATAGCCCACATGAGCGTTGAGAACGCTGACCAGGTCGCGGAAGTGATAGTCGGGCTGAAGGATCGGGCTCAGTTCATCCTGGCGATGCCGACCAACGCCGAAACCCTGCGAGTCGACTGGGCGGAGTGGCAGATTTCGCTGCTGGCCCGGCAGCCAGGTGAGCCACGCTCTCCGGTCCCTCAGATCCTGTCTGAGCTAAAGGTCGATCTCGCGACCAGATTCGAATCGCCCCAACTGCAACTGGAGACGGCGTGAGGGACACCGGCCTGAAGATCGGTCGCCGCAAGGCTTCGGGCTTCCGGCTAGTCGAGTGCTCAAGTCGCGGCGATCTCTCGCAGGTACTGGCTGGTCTGGCCGATGCCGATGTGGGGGCCGCGCGTAACCTACTCCGACGAGCTATCCGCTCATACGGGCCTCACGGGGTACGCGTTCGGCCGCTCGAAGCTTCCGTCGCACTTGCACTTGCTGCTGCGGGAGTGCTGATGTGCGAGGAAAAGGCGATCGGAACGGCCGCTGAGCCGCGGTGGATTCCTTGGCGCGCTGGGCTTTCACCAGACGGCCTTGTGGAGGCCAAGGAGGCGCTGGGCCTGCTTGATTCCGACCGCGAACGTCATGCCCTGATCTCCGAGGTCGAGGACTCTGAAGCGGCGGCATTCGAGGTCAGCTGCCTCCGAGCGGTTGGGCTAGGCGGCTCTCTTGGGACTCCTTTGGGATCCCGCTGCCGCTCTCGGTCGTGGAGTGCCTACTCTGCCGCCCTTCGCGGGCTCGCTGAGTGGGACAGGGTGCGGCAGACGGGCGTGAAGCCCTCCTCGAGAGAGGTTGCCGCGCGAGCTCTCGGATCCTCGAAGGCATGGACTCCAGCTCGAATCCGCGCCTTTGAGAACATGGCCGGCGTCGCGTTCGATCAGGCGATGAACCACACCGAGCCCGTGGTCAAGCTTCGCGGACCGATCCGATGGGCTTACCGAGGCGTAGTAGGAGATGGGCTCGCGGCGCATCCGTGGGTTGGTCTGCCCGCCTCGATGGTCTCTTCCTTCGAGATCATGGAATGCCGCGCCTTGGCGGTCTTGGTAGTCGAAAACGAGAAGACCTTCGAGGAGGTAATCAGGCGAACCGAGCTGAGCGAGGAGGTGCTTTGTCTGCTGGGAGGAGGGTTCTTGGGCGAGGCGGAGATCGCGCTCCTTCGGCAGCTGGAGGTGCCGGTGTTCGCTTGGGGAGACCTCGACTCCAAGGGCATCCAGATCGTCAGCAATATCGCCGAGCGTATCGGGCGGCCGGTAACGCCGGCGTTGATGGATTCCGATTTCCTGGTCGAGACGCCTTCCCAACCTGCCACTGAAGACAACATTGCCCTCGCTCGCTCTCTCAGTCGGGACCGCGAGATGGGTCATCTTCGAGTGCTCGCATCGGCCATTGCAGCCCGGAAGGTCACGGTGGAGCAGGAGGCTCTTCACTCACACATTGACGAGCTGGCGGCACGACTGCGGAAGCGCGACTGAGGTGCCAACTTCCGGCGAAGGCTAGGCCCTCTTCCCTGGCCCCGACGCCGATGCGGCGGGAAGATCCCTAGATCCCGGGGAGGTTCTCCTGTCCAGCAGAGTCACGGGGGCGCCGCCCGGAGACCGGGGCGCCGGTGTCGTCCCAGTGAGCGAGTCGGCCGTGCTGGAGGCGGACGATCATGGCGGTCGGAGTGACCCCGAATGTCTCCGCGAGCCTGTAGACGGGTGGCCATCCGCACCACGGCGACGGTGGTAGAAGCGTTTCAACGGGCCCCGGGAAGAGTCGTCGTCGCAGTTCGCATGCGAGCTTCTTTGCTCAATATGTCGGGGTCCGACGAAACACGCTTCATGGGTACGATCTCACGCGGCGCCCCATGAATGAGCAGATGTTTGCAATTCACGATGGATCGTTGGCAGATCGGTTGCTGGAATGGGGGACTCATGCTCCTCAGTCTGCTCAAACTGCCCTGGGTCTGATGGAGACTGCATTCTTTGGGAGGATGTAGTCCATGTCAGCACCGAAGCAGCCAACGCCGAAGCACGGATCGGGACACCAACACCCAGCGGAACTAAGACAGCGAGCGGTCCGAATGGTCCTGGAGACCATGAAGGAAACCGGCGAGTGCCATGGCGCGGTGACGAGGATCGCAGTCCAGCTCGGACTCGGCTCGGAGACGTTGCGCCACTGGGTCAAGCAAGCAGAGATCGATGACGGTCAGCGACCAGGGATCACGACGGCAGGAGAAGCGAGCATCGTGGCAGCGAAATCGATGCCCTTGACCGCCATTCAGCTCAGGCCGTTTCTGAGGCGCGCTTCGTCGGCCACCATCTCCACCAGATGGTCAAGGAAGCCCAGATACCTCTCCTCGGATTCCAGGTACGAGCCGGTCATCCCCTCGCGAATGGCTGTCTGAAGAGTCGAAAGAAACCGTGCGTCGCGGTCGTCCGTCGAGACGCCCGGAAGGTCGGCCAAACGGCCGGCCGCGTCCACTAGCCTCAGGCTGGCGGTGAGGGCGCCTTCTTCCGGCGCCCCCCGGGCGCTGCTCACGAGCATCGCTGCCAGATCGAACAGCGGGTCAGGCTTGACTGGTTGGCTCATACGCCGTGCCGTGTTGGTTGTGGTGGACCGGCGCGACTGTTCTGGCTGACCGGGTGGTGGCGCTTCGCTGAGCGGGGAAGCCCACAGGAATGATGAGGTCGACTCGATAGTCCTCAGGCAGGCGGAGCACTCGTCGGATCCCTGCCATGGCGCTGATCATCGTGAACTGGGAACCCAGCCCCAATTCGGTCGCCTCCAGCAGCACGTTCTCGCCGGCCGCTCCGCTGTCTATGAGCGAGCTGAGCCGGCCGACCCGGCCGACGCGCCGTTCCGCCAATGTGAGGTTCGTCACGATCACGAGCAAGAGAGGAGGCGATCCCAGCATTGCTGGATGGATCTGCTTGATCGCCCGAATCACGCGCGGATCGTCGACGACCACGACCTCGCGATACGGCACGTTCGAGGCGGTAGGTGCTCGCCGCGCCGCGTGTAGCAGGCGTTCGACCGCCCTCGAGTCCACCGGCTCCGGCGAGAAGTCGCGGCAGGTGCGGCGTTTCGCGAGGGCCTCCGCCAGTTCCACGTCTCGGATTATCGAAGGGCCTGGCTCGCCCGTCAACGAGTCCGGACAGTTCTACAATATGAACGAGCGTTCGCACGGAAACGCTTGACACGAGGCTGCGGACGTAGATACTCAGGCAGGGGCTCATGTACAAGGTCGCGGTCGACATTGGCGGTACGTTTACTGACCTCGTTGTGGAAGACGAGCAAGGCCACCTAGCCACTTCAAAGGTGCTGTCTACGCCACCTCACCTGGTCGACGGCGTGATATCAGCACTGGAGCTTTCGGGTACCCCCGCCGATCAGCTGTCTCTCTTCATACATGGCACCACGGCCGGCCTGAATGCGCTGCTCGAGCGCCGAGGCGCCCGGGTCGCGTTGGTCACGACCGAAGGCTTTCGTGACGTCTATCTCATCGGCAGGGGCCATCGGCCGTCGATGTATGACCTTCGTTACCGCAAGCCGCCTCGGCTCCTCGATCGAGCATCGATCTTTGAGGTGCGGGAGCGGCTGGCCGCTGACGGCTCCGTGGTCGTCCCTGTCGCGCACCAGTCCGTCGACTCTGCCGCCACGGCCCTGAAGGCCGGCGATTACGAAGCGGTCGCCATCTGCCTGCTTCACAGCTACGCCAATCCAGCGCACGAGCTGGAGGTCAGGCGCCTTCTGGAGGCCTCACTGCCAGGTGTGCCGATCGTGGTCAGTCACGAGGTCGCTCCCGAGTGGCGTGAATACGAGCGCACGTCCACGACCGTGATGTCCGCCTACGTGACCCCGATCATGCAGCGCTACCTCACTGACCTCCACAACCGGCTCAAGGAGCGCGGCATGAAGGTGCCGCTCTACATCACCCAATCCAACGGGGGCGTGATGAGCTCGGAGGTGGCGGCCGATCGCGCGATTGCGACGCTCTTTTCTGGCCCCGTCGGCGGGGTAGTCGGCGGGCGCGCTGCCGGCGCGCTCATTGGCGAGGGAAACCTCATATCGATTGACGTCGGGGGCACCTCGTTCGACGTGAGCCTCGTCCGCGATGGCGAGACATCTCTTCAGCCTGAGTACGAGCTGCAAGGCCTCCCGGTCCTGGCTTCAGCGATTGAGGTCCACACCATCGGAGCCGGAGGAGGCAGCCTTATTTACGAGGCGGCTGGCAGGCTCAACGTCGGTCCTCAGTCAGCCGGCGCAGAGCCCGGTCCAGCCTCGTACGGACGCGGCGGCACCCAGCCCACGATCACCGATGCCAACGTCGTGCTTGGCCGCCTGCCCAGCGAGACGAGGCTCGCCGGCCGCATGGCTCTCGACCACAGCGCCGCCGTCGCGGCGCTGGAATCAGTTGGCGAGCAGTTTGGCCTCGACGCGATCGAGACCGCGGAGCAGGCACTCGAGATTGCCCACTTCAAGATGGCCGAGGCGATCCGCGAACTGACAGTCGAGCGCGGCTTGCATCCCAAGGACTTCGTGCTATGCGCATTCGGTGGAGCCGGCGGCATGCATGCGACTGCCCTCGCCGACGAGCTGGAGATCGACCGGATTCTCATCCCCGCGATGCCAGGCGCTTTTTCGGCGTGGGGCATGCTGCAGGGCAACATCCGGCATGACTCCGTTCAGACCTTCTACCGCTCGTTCGAGCACGCCGGCAAGGACCTCGACAGGAACATCGAACTGCTGACCTCGAAGGTCGGCCGGTTGCTCGAGGCCGACGGCGTCGCCTCGACCGAGATGAGGTTCGAGGCAGCCGCAGATCTCAGGTACGTCGGCCAGGAATACACGCTTACCCTCCCACTTCCGGCCTCGCACGTTCGCCGCCTCGACCAGAAATTCCACGATGCTTACCAGCAGAGGTACGGTCATGCCAGCCCGGGCGAGCCAATCGAGTTTGTGGCCCTGAGGGTTGCCGGCATCGCCGAGCTTGGACGCCCCTCGACGACGAACGGCCTCGGCCGCGGCGTGGTCAAGCCGACCGGGTGGGCCCAGGTACGGCTGGGCGGTCACGACACGAAGGTTGCTCTCTACGAGCGAGATCGCGCCCCCGACAAGTTCGAGGGCCCGGCAATCGTGATGGAGGAGACGGCGACCACGCTCATCCCAGGCGGCTGGACGGCGCGTCGCGTGGCCGGCGGACAAATCCGCCTGGAGCGCGTGTTGTGAAGACGCTGAGCACGACACCGACCCAGGCCACGATTGAGGTCGTGCGGCACGCATTCCTGTCGGGCGCGGAGCAGATGAGGCGCAACCTGTACCGCTCCGCCTACAGCCCAGTCATCTACGAGATGAAGGACTGTTCGGTAGGCATCTACGACGCCAACGGCGACCTGCTGGGGCAGGCGCCAGGCCTGCCGTTCTTCCTGGGCAGCCTTGGCGGGACCATCAAGACCGTGCTCGAGCAACAGGGCCGCGATGCGTTCCGGCCGGACGACGTCTGGTTCGTCAACGACTCGGCCATCTGCGGCAGCCATCTCAATGATGTCACCGTCTTCCAGCCAATCTTCATAGACGGAGCAATGCGCGGTTTCAGTGGCGCCAAGGCGCACTGGAATGACGTCGGCGGAAAAGAGGCTGGCTATATCTCCGACTCGACGAACATCTTCCAGGAGGGCTTGCGCATCCCTCCGATGCGCCTCGTGCGCGACGGAACTCTCGACCAACAGCTCCTCGAGCTCGTGATGCTGAATTCCCGCTTCCCGTCGTCCCTCGCCGGTGACCTCAAGGCCGAGATCACTGCCTGCCGCACCGGGGCCGAACGATTCGAGGCCATCGTGCGGCGCTACAGCTGGACAACCGTCGAGTCCGCGATCGCACATTTCTTCCGCCAGGCCGAGCGCGAAGACCGCGCCTCGGTGCAAGCGATTCCTGACGGCACCTACCACGCTGAGGGGTGGCTGGACGGCGACGGAGTCTCGGACCGGCCGGTCAAAGTAGCCGTGACCGTACGCATCGAGGGCGACCACGTGACGGTGGACCTCACGGGCTCGAATCCCGAGTGCGAAGGCAGCATCAACAGTGGGATCGTCCAGACCAGGTCAGCGATCCAGCAGGCCTTCAAATTCCTGGTCAATCCAGCGGCTCCGGTCTGTGGCGGCAATTTCCGCAACCTCGAGATCGTCGTGCCCAAGGGCAGTTGCTTCGATCCGTCACCGACGGCCGCCTGCCTGCACTATGGGCCACACCTGATGCTGGCGATGGACTTGATGGTCCGCGCCGTCAGTGAGGTTGCTCCGGACCGTGCCGCGGCCGGCCATGTCGGCGATTCATGGAATGTCAGCATCGTCAACGAGCGCGGCCGCACACCCTTCGTGTCAGGCGAATCGCTGGTGGGGGGCTGGGGCGCATACCCGGGCGGGGACGGCGAGAGCGCGCTGATCCATTCGGCTGCCGGCGATTTCAAGAACTTCCCCGTCGAAACAATGGAACACCGTTTCCCACTCCGCATCCAGCGTCATGCGCTACGCGAGGGCTCGGGCGGGGAGGGCGAGTGGCGAGGCGGTCTGGGCATCGTTCGCATCTACGAGCTTCTGGACGACGCCCGAATCAACCTGTGGTTTGAGCGCAGCAAGACACCTTCGTGGGGAATCGCCGGTGGGCAGTCAGGTGCACCACCGGACGTGTGGGTCCAGATCCCGGGGTCCGAACCGCAGCGGGTCTTAAAGGTGAATGCGATGCCGGTTGCTGCGGGCACTCGAATCGATGTCTTTACAGGAGGCGGTGGCGGCTGGGGGGATCCCGGCTCTCGATCGGACAGCGCACGCCGTGAGGACGAGCGACTTGGACTCGCACCTCGCAATTCCAGCCGCCCTAGCGGGCACGCTCAATCGCCAGTCAGGAGGGATACATGAGTGAGCGAATAAAGATTCTTCAAATTCCAGGAATGAGCAGGCGCGAGTTCTTGCGGCTGACAGGCGGAACGGTCGCCACCCTCGCCTCTTCGGCGCTGTTGGTGGAGTTGCTCGAGGCCTGTGGCGGTTCCTCCACGACGGGAGCCTCGACTCACACCCTGACGATCGGCATCGCCGGCGATCCGGACACGCTTGATCCTGAATTCGGCCAATCGAGTCGAACCAACGAGCTGATCAAGAATCGTTACGCCCAGTGGTCGCGCTACGCGACCGTCGACGCAGGCGGCGGCAACATGAAGGCCGACCTGAGCAACGTTGTGGGCGAGGCACTGGAGTCGTTCTCGGTGGACGCCGATGGAGTCACCGTCCACATGAAGGTACGCCAGGCTAAGTTCGCTAGCGGCAACAGCATGAGCAGCGACGACTTCGTCTACAAGGTGCAGCGCGCTCTTGGCATCCCAAACGCGGGCACCGCGTTCGACTTCAACATCATCGGCATCTCAGGCGCCGGTCAGGTCACCAAGGGCGGCACCATGGACCTCACGTTCAAGCTGGCGCACCCGAGCCCAATCCTGGGCCCGATGCTGCGCGACCAGGACGCCGGCATCATCGACAGCGCGCTGCTCAAACAACACGTCGCCTCAGACGATCAATGGGGCCAGAAGTGGCTGGCCAAGAATTCCGCCGGGGGCGGGGCATATGTGGTCTCGAGCTGGACGGCAGGCTCGAAGATGGTGCTCAAAGCTAACCCGAACTACTGGGGTCCCGCGCCCTACTTCGACACCGTTGTGCTGCAGGAGGTGCCTTCTCCGGATGATCGTGTCTTGTTGCTGCAGAACGGCACCATCGACATTGCGGCAGACCTCAGCTCAGATGCGGCCACGCGGCTGAAGGGTCAGACGGGCGTCAACGTGATCTCCGCTCCGACCATCGCACAAGACATGTTCGGGTTCGTGTGCAACCGAGCGCCGTTCAACAATGTGCAGGTCCGACGGGCCATCGCGTATGCGATCCCGTACGACCAGCTGGTCACGAACATCCTTCGTGGCGAGGCCAAGGTGGCCAAAGGCGTGTTCCCTCAGAACTCGATCTGGTTCACCAACGAGGACTACCCCTACACCACCGATCCAACGAAAGCCAAGGCGATGCTGGCCGCCGCCGGCCATTCCAACCTGACGTTCGCGGTGGAGATCCGCGATACAGACGCCGACGCCCAGGCACTGGCCGTGCCGATCCAGTCCGCGCTGCAGCAGATTGGCGTGACGATGAACATCAGCAAGCTCGCGAGCGCCGAATTCCAGCAGCACCTGGGCCAGGGCGCAGCCCAAGCATGGATCCAATCAGGCCTAGGGGCCTATGTCGACGATCCGTTCTACCAGTGCTTCCTTTGGTATGCGACCAAGGCCGTCATCAACTGGTTCAAGTACAGCAGTCCGGTGGTGGACGCCGTCAACGACAAGCTCCAGAGCGAGCTCGACGTCAACACAAGAAAGTCGCTGGGCTCCCAGCTGCAGAAGCAGCTAAACCAGGACCTTCCGTACATCAGCCTCGGCGAGCCGAACTTCCTGCTACCCGTGCGCGCCAACATCGGCGGGTTCCTGTATGAACCTGACGGTCTGCTCACTTATCGGTATTTCAAGCGGAGCTGATTTCTCGGATCGAACTTTGAATCACGTGCAATCGCTGGCGGCCCCGGCGGCGCGATGGAGCATATTCGTGGCGCGCCGGCTGGGATCGGCGGCGGTTGCATTACTGGGCGTGACGATCCTCGTCTTCATCGTCACGCACCTCCTGGCTGACCCTGTCTATCTGCTGATAGGGCAGCGCGGAACTCCGGCCATGATCGACTCGCTCAGGCACAGCCTGGGCTACGACCGGCCCCTTTGGGTTCAGTACTTCAGCTACCTCGGTTCGCTGGTTCACGGAGATTTTGGAACTTCCCGATACACCTTTCAGCCGGTGGCTGGCGAGATAGCCCAGCGCTTCCCAGCGACATTGGAGCTCGCTGTCGCGGCCATGATCCTGGGACTGCTCTGGACCATTCCATTAGGGGTCTTCTCAGCCATCCGACCCGGAGGGATCGTTGACCGGATCAGCCAGGGCCTGGTTGAGTTCGGCGTCGCAATACCGAGCTTCTGGCTGGGACTGCTGCTCGTCTTCTTCCTTTATTACATGCTCAAGATCGCGCCCGCGCCGATCGGACAGCTCGATATCACCATCGACGCGCCGCCACACATCACTGGGCTGATCGTTATCGATGCCATCATCGCCGGCAACACGACCGCGCTCGGCTCTTCGCTTGCGCATCTATTCCTCCCTGCGCTCACGCTTTCGGTTACCAGCTGCCCGCCGATCCTGCAGCTAACTCGCAACACGATGATTCAAGTGCTGCGCAGCGACTTCATCCGCGCTGCGCGTGCCCTCGGCCTCCCCATGCGAACCATCTACTGGCGGTATGCGCTCCAGAACACGATGCTGCCAGTCACCACCATGGCCGCGATGACGTTCGGCTACCTTCTGGGCGGCACGGTGCTGGTCGAGACGGTGTTCTCCTGGCCGGGAATCGGCCTTTACGCCGTCCAGAGCATGCAGCGAGCGGATTACGACCCCATCCTCGGCGTGGTCCTGCTCGCGGCGACCATCTACATCCTCGTGTACCTTGCCGCCGACCTCGCCGCGCTTTTCATCGATCCCCGAGTCCGAGATGCAAGCTGACATCGTCAACGTCGCGCAACTGCCGCCCGAGCTGCCACCTGTTCAGCCCAGCGGGCAGATCCGGCAGTTGTGGGGGGAACGGGCTCAAGTCTTCAACGGCTACTGGGTCGTCCTTGGCCTATTCGTCGTAGTCGCGATCCTGGCACCAGTGCTCGCTCCCTACGACCCAGTCCGGAGCGACCTTCCGAACCAGCTGCTCGCGCCGTCATGGCAGCACTGGTTCGGTACCGACATCTACGGGATGGACATTTACTCGCGCGTGTTGTGGGCAACCCGCACCGACTTCTCGATCGCGCTGATCGGCGTTCTGCTGGCGGTGATCGTTGGCGTGCCGCTGGGTGCGATCAGCGGGTATCTGGGCGGACTCGCTGACGACGCACTCTCACGCTTCTCGGAGATGATCCAGGCGATCCCGCTGTTCCTGTTCGCGCTCATGGTGTTCGCGGCACTCGGCAACTCGAGCCGCGTTTTGGTTGGCGTTGTTGCCCTGGTCAATGCGCCGATCTTCCTCAAGCTGACTCGCTCGGTCGTCCTGCCGCTTCGCGGTGCGGACTTTATCGCGGCGGCACGGTGCGCGGGCTTGCGTCCGATCCAGGTGGTGATCAAGCACATCCTGCCCAATGCGCTCGCGCCCGTTTCGTCCCAGTTCTCGATCAGCTGCGCCTATGCGATCCAGATCACAGCAGGCCTCAGCTTTCTAGGTTTTGGCGTGCCGATTCCGTATCCGGAGTGGGGCTCGATGATCCAGGAGGGCGCGAGCCGGATCATCTACGGGGAATGGTGGACGTCGGTATTTCCGGGTCTGGCGGTGCTGATCGCCGTCCTGGGCTTTGGCGGAGTTGGACGACAGCTCCACAAGATGTATGCGTCCTGAGCCGGCCATGCTCGCAGAACCCCGGCATGTGGAGGAATCGGCGCTGCGGCTGCTAGAGATTGGTCAGCTTGAAGTAGTGGCGCAGACCCAGCGCGAGTCAGTGAAACTGCTGCGCGGAATCGACCTCTGGTTGGACACTGCCCGCTTGGGTGTCGTCGGTGAGAGCGGATCCGGGAAGAGCATGACCGCCGCTGCGATTCTCGGGCTGCTGCCCACGGGGATCCGGGTGACGAGAGGCTCGATCCGGTTCGCCGGCCGTGAGCTGCTTGGCTTGCCCGAGTCAGATCTGCAGGAGATCCGCGGGAAACAGATCAGCATCGTCTACCAGAACGCAGTTACCTCCTTGAACCCACTGATGTCTGTCGGCGACCAGATCGCTCGCGTATGCCGCGTGCACACAGGAGTGTCGCGTGCTGAGGCGTGGAGACGGGCGGTGGAGATGCTCGCCTCGCTCGGCATTGCGGACGCTGCGAACCGCGCTCGTGACTATCCGCACCAGTTCAGTGGTGGGATGGCCCAGCGGGTCGCAATCGGAGCGGCACTGATTTGCGGTCCCAAGCTGCTGATCGCCGATGAGCCCACGACTGGTCTTGACGCCACGATCCAGGCCCAGGTCCTTGACGTGATCACCGAGAGCGTGCGTAGGACCGGCGCGGCCTTGCTGCTCATCTCGCACGATCTCGGTGTGATCCAGGCAACCACCGATTCGGTCGTCGTCCTCTACGCCGGGCTGGTCATGGAGATCGGCGGCACGGACGCGGTGATCTCGTCACCGCTGAATCCGTATACGCAGGGCCTTGTCAGGGCGCTCACGCCGAAAGATGACGGCACCATCCAATTCATCCCCGGCCGCGTCCCCGAACCGCAGACCATCAGCGAGCAGTGCCCGTTCGCCAGCCGATGCCCGCTAGTCACCCAGCGGTGTCGTGTGGAGAAGCCTCTTCTGCGCGAGCTTCGCCCAGGCCAGTGGGTCGCGTGTCACAACGTATGAGCGCGGCCCAACCCGTCCTCGAGGTCGAATCGCTGGTCAAGTCGTTTTCGGCGCGCTCTGTCCTGAATCCGCTGAATGTGCGACGCATCCCGGCAGTGGACGGCGTGAATCTCACCATCGGCCGTGGCGAGACCGTGGCGGTAGTGGGGGAGAGTGGCAGCGGCAAGTCGACACTTGGTCGCCTGGTCCTGAAGCTCCTGCGCGCGGACTCCGGGCGTATCAGTCTCGTCGGCCGGGAGATCCAGCACCTCAGCGACGCGGCGTTCCGCCCGCTTCGCCGCCACGTCCAGATGGTGTTTCAGAACCCGTTGATGTCCTTCGATCCCTTATACACGATCGGGGGGTCGATTCGGGAGACCATGAGACTTCGGCGCAACGGAGAGGTTGACGACCGGCAGGTCAGTCAACTGCTGCACGAGGTTGGGCTCGCGCCACGGTTCGCCCGCCTGCGACCGCGCAACGTCAGCGGTGGCGAGCTGCAGCGAGCCGCACTTGCGCGCGCGTTGGCGCCGTATCCCGAATTGGTCGTCCTCGACGAGCCGACCTCTGCGCTTGACATGTCGATCCAGGGGCAGGTCCTGTCGCTGCTGCGCGAGATGCAGCAGGAGCGCGGGTTGAGCTACCTCCTGGCCACCCATGACTTACGCGTGGTTCAGATGGTCGCTCACCGGGTCGTGGTTATGTACCTCGGCCAGGTCATGGAGACGGCGCCCACGCGCGAGTTGTTCGCCCGACCGCTGCATCCCTACACGCTTGGCCTCTTCTACGCGCGCGACCTTGCGGGCCGCAGCGAGGCTAGCGACCGCAAGTACCGAATTCGCGGCGCCCTGAGCTATCCGCCGGCGGGGTACACCGGCTGCCGGCTCGTTGGGCGGTGTCCGCTCGCGCTGGAGAAGTGCAAGGAGCCACAGGATCTCGTAACGGTCGCGCCAGGACATGCGGTCCGATGTTGGCGGGCTGCGGCGGGAGAAACCTCAGGAGGTGCGTCGAATGTTTCGAATTAAGTACGTCAATCCCGTGGGGACAGGTGAGCTGGATGCCTATTTCGCCGAGAGGCTGGAAGGCTGCGCCGGTCCCGACGTCAGCATTGACGTCAGCCACCTGCCCCTCGGCGCGGCGCCCGAGGGCCCATTCTTGCCGCGCCTGCCGTTCTACCAGGGCGTTCTATTCGAGCAGTTGAAGGCTGCTGAGGACGCCGGCTACGACGGCGTTGTGATTGGATGCAGCGGGGACCCTGGCCTGTTCGAGGCCAGGCGCATGCTCAAGATCCCGGTTACTGCGCCCCTTGAAGCAGCCCTTTATATCGCCGCAACGATGCATCCGCGCGTGGCCATCCTGGTCGCCGACGGATGGGAAGCGCACGTGCTGTACCAGGACCTCGCCCGCCACTACGGCCTTGCCCACCTGATCAGCGAAATCCTCACGGTGCCGATGCACTATCCGGACCCGGAACTGCTGGCCAGGCTTATGGACTCCGCTCCGGCACGCGGATGCGAGATGGTGCTTGAAAGGCATCGGGCGGTCCTGGTCGGCGATGCCCTTGCTCTTGCGCGAGGCGCTCTCGAGCGCGGCGCGGGGGTGATCTACGCCGGCTGCACGCTTTGGACTGGCGAGATGTTGAACGGACTGCGCCGCGAGCTCGGCGCCCCCGTGATCGATCCTGCGCAGGTGGCCGTGATGATGGCCGTCTCCGCGGCCCGCACGCGGCGTGGCCAGCGGGTCTCCGTAGGAGCGGCCTGATGCCCGACTACTCAGCTCGTTGGGATAAAGCCCGCCGCTTCGCCCGCGAGGCCGGCGTCGACGGCCTCCATGTAATGTCGGGTCCGAACTTTCGCTGGTTCTCAGGTATGGTCCCGCACGCTGGGGGCTGGCCCATCTGGGCGATGGGGGTTGTAGTGCCGGTGGACGGCGAGCCCGGAATGATCATCACCCAGATGCACGCTGATCTTCTCGACCTCGAGGCTTGCCCGATCAAGCGGGTCGAGGTGTACATGGATGGCCAGGACCCTGTGCCTTCTCTTCGCCGACTGTACGAATCGGCGGGCCTGGCACGCGCCACCATTGGCGTCGAGGACAGCCTGTGGTTCGGAGATGTGGAGCTGATCGAGGCTGCCGTACCTCAAGCAAAGCTCAAGCGGACGCAATCGGTGTTTGACGATCTCCGGTCGGTGAAGGATGCCGACGAGATCGAACTGATCAAGCGCGCTGCGCGCATCCACGACATCGGGTACGCGGCTGCCCGCCAAGCGATTCGAGTCGGAACGCCTGTTGGGCGCGCCGGGCTCGAGATCATGACCGCGATGGTCGATGCGGGCGATGAGAGCATGCAGATCTCCGGTGCGTTCAAAGCCCTTTCATCCCGAGAGTTCAAGGCTGGAGAGGTCGTCGACGTCGACCTGTGGCCTGGGTCTTTTGAAGGCTATCGCGCTGACTCAGCGCGCAACGTCTTCGTGGGCGAGCCGTCAGACGAAGCAGTGAAGCTGTACGAACTCACGCGCAAGGCCTACCAGGCAGCCGTCACTGTGGTGCGCCCTGGAGTGCGGGCCGAAGAGGTCCACCGAGCCTGCCAAACAGTCATCGAAGAGGGCGGCCGCAAGCAGGTCTGGAAAGTGGGACACGGTGTCGGGCTGAACGATGGGCACGAAGCCCCGCTGCTGCAACTCGGAAACAAGCGCCTGCTCGAGCCAGGCATGGTGTTCACGATCGACCCAGGCGTCTTCATCAAGCGTGACGTTCCGATCCACATCGAAGACACGGTCGTTGTGACAGTGAGCGGCTACGAAAACCTCAACGCATTCACGCACGAGATGGTCGTCGTATGAGGGGGACGCGAATGGCCCGAGCGTCGAATCGCCGGGGCGAGAGGACGTCCGATGAGATCCGATCGGTCGCCCTGGACCTCTTCTACAAGCGCGGCTTCCAGGCCACCACGCTGCGCGACATCGCGGCCAAGGTGGGCATCCAGGTCGGCAGCCTCTACAACCACATCGCGTCAAAGGGC
>Ga0070707_100001083_pt1 | contig 26925 bp, 27 predicted proteins | sample KBSK5502metaG_FD_65468 | JGI IMG/M metagenome (GOLD analysis project Ga0070707, IMG submission 65468) | Corn, switchgrass and miscanthus rhizosphere microbial communities from Kellogg Biological Station, Michigan, USA - KBS K5-50-2 metaG | ecosystem: Host-associated > Plants > Roots >...
GGGTGGAGTTGAGTCGGCCTCAGGCTTCCTGGACGACGTTCGGCCCGTGCTTGTCGTCGAACCGGTCGAGAACCCCTGACCCAACGAGCCGTCCGCGAGCTTCCTCGGCGTCCTCCACCGACGCGAACTCCAGGAAGATGAAGACGTGGTTCGGATCGTCAACGTTGCGGAAGATTCGCTGAACTCGCGCCTTCTCCCGCGCCTGCGGCCGGTCCTGGTCGAACATCGGCCTCCACGCGTCGTAGTCGCCGACGTTGATGCGGGTGATGATGAACGCGGACATTGGTCGCTCCTTTCGCTGGACGTCGCGACCGTAACAACCTGACCGTCGGGGGCGGATCAGGAGCCGAGAGTCTGAGCGAGCTCCAGTAGCGCTCCGGGTGCATCGAGGCTCCCGATCCGCAGGGAAGTCGCGCCCCTCCGGGCGATGTGAACCTCGCCGCGCCGGTATTCGACGCCGGTGATGTCATCGAGCGGCACGGCCAACCTCTTCACTCCGTTGCCGGAGAGGAGGGCATGCAGGCGCGCGATCTCGAACTTGCCCACCTGTCGCGGGCCGTGGCCCTCGTCCCACCACACTGCGTAGCTGCTTCGGCGCATGTCCAGACGGTGCGCTCATTTCGTATTCGCGTCATCAGCACACGGTCGCAGAGGCCCTGCGGCAAATCCGCAGATCATTTGAGGCTTCAACCGGATGGCGATCGAGCCGGGGGCACTGACACTGAGCCAACATTCAAAACGAAGGAGGAGTCATGCAGCGAAAGCAGACAATTCGTGGCGCGGCGTTCGCACTCGCAGCGCTGGCCGCTCTCACGGTGACGTCGGCGGCGCCAGCAGGTGGCACGGCGACGATCGCGATCAGGCATCAGATGCGCGGTTGCCATTCCTGGTCGTTCAACTCCGGGCCGTTCAAGGCGTCCCTCGCCGTCAACGTCCCCGCCGGCACAGTCCTCAAGTTCACGAACAACGACGTCATGCCGCACAAGCTGATTCAGGTGGCCGGTCCCAAGATCCGACTCACTCATCCGAACATGAGCAAGGTGGCGTCGTCGGCCACGGTGAAACTGACGCAGCAGGGTGTCTATCGCTTCACGACAAAGCCTGGGGAGGACTATTCCTGGGCCGGGTCGATGAAGACCATCGGGAAGGACCACGTGCTCCGGCTAACGGTGCGCGTGAAGTAGGTTCGCACAGTGCACACATTTGAAGTTGCAGCCGTCAGGGAGCGGCTACGCGAGGCCGGCGGTGGCTACGAGATCGTTCACGAGTCCGCCGGCCTCGAAGTCGGCGTGTACAGCCTGGTCGCGCCCGAGCCCGACCGCCAGCAACCGCACGCAGACGACGAGCTGTACATCGTCCTCGAGGGGACCGGCGTCCTCGAAGTCGGCGGCGAGCAGGTTCCGGTGAAGGAAGGCAGGGCGGTCTTCGTCGAAGCCGGGGCCGAGCATCGCTTCACCGCGTACGAACATCTCAGTGTGCTCGTCATCTTCGAGCGCAAGGCTGCGGAAAACCCGTAACGGAGTTCGCACTCGGCCCGGATGCGCCAGGGCTTCAGCGAGGTCAGCCTTTCGTGAAACCGAGACGAAGGAGGCAAACCATGAACCGCTTGCTGATCGTCGCCCGTTTGCGGGAAGGCGCGCACGAGGAAGCCGAGGCGCTGATCGCCGGAGGCCCGCCGTTCGATCCCGACGAGCTCGGGCTCCACCGCCACAGCGCGTACCTGACTGCGGGAGAGGTCGTCTTCATTTTCGAAGCTCCGGAGGTCGAGTGGATCGTCAACGACATCGTCGACGATCCGGTCATATCGGCCGCTTTCGAGCCCTGGCACAGGCTCGTCGACGGGGCGCCCCGCCTGGCCCACGAGCGCTATTACTGGTCTCGCGAGTCGGCGAAGCTCGGAGTCGGCCTGGGCGTCTAGGAGGGGTCCTCAGCCAGCAACCCGTGTGACAGCGCGTACCGAACGAGCTCGGCGCGCGTCGCGAGCCGCAGTTTCTGCATGATGTGCGCGCGGTGCGACTCCGCCGTGCGCACCGAGATGTAGAGCTGTTGCGCGATTTCCTGGTTCGTGTGACCCAAGGCAAGCAGCCTCAGCACCTCGCGCTCGCGTTCCGAAAGAGGATCGGCTTCAGCAGCGGCTCGTTCTTCCGCGTCGGCTGCCACCATGCGTGCTCCGAGAGTGGGATGAACGTACCGTCCTCCTTGCGCGATCTCGCGCACCGCCGAAACAACCTCTTCGTCGGCAGCTTCCTTGAGGACGTAGCCGTGTGCGCCCGCCGCAAAGGCCTCTCTCACGTAGCTCGGGTCGTCCTGCATCGAGAGAACGAGAACCTTTGTCTCCGGTGATTCCGTGAGTAGCCTCGGCAGCACCTCGATGCCGCTCTCGCCCGGCATGACGACGTCGAGCAGGATGACGTCCGGCTTGAGAGCGCGCGCGCGAAAGAGCGCGTCCTTGGCATTGCCGGCCTCCCCAACCACCTCGATGTCCTCCTGTCCGTCCAGGAGCAAGCGAATGCCCGAGCGAACGACCGCGTGGTCGTCCACGAGCACCACGCTGATCACAGCGGCACCTCCGCGACGAGTGTGGTGCCCGTACCGGGCGTCGACTCCACCGTCAGTCGCCCTTCGTGCAACTCGACTCGTTCGCGCATGCCGACGATCCCCATCCGTTCCTCCCGCAGGTCGGCGGGGTCGAAGCCTTGCCCGTTGTCCTCGATCACCACTGTGGCGGTGCCGCTGCGGCGGACGAGCAGGATGCTGACCCGGGACGCGCCCGCGTGCTTGACGATGTTCGTCAGCGCCTCCTGGACGATGCGATAGAGCGTCGTCTCTACTTCGGCGGGGAGCCGCTCCTCGCCCAGTCGAGCCTCGAGATCGACGCGGATCGCCGAGGCTTCCGAGAACGTCTGCGCGAGGCGCTCGACCGCGGCAACCAGCCCGAAGTCATCGAGCGCTTTCGGCCTCAGCTGCACAGCGAGACGTCGGACGTCCTGGAGCGTCCCCACGACGAGGTCGCGGAGGTTTGCCGCCGCCGCACTCATGTCCTGGTCGCTGCCCGCCTCCTCGACGGCGCGTAACCCGAGCAGGATCGAAGTCAGGGCCTGCCCGGTCTCGTCGTGCAGCTCGCGTGCAAGCCGGCGCCGTTCGAGCTCCTGCCCGGAGACGACCCGTCGAAGCGCATCTCTTGCGACCCGGCGTGAGAGGTCGACTGCGATCGCCGCACGATTGGCGAACTGCTCGGCAAGCCTCAGGTCTGCGCTCGTGAAGCGGGGATCCGAACCCAACTTGTCGTGCGCGACCAGGACGCCGATCGGTCGTTCACGCGCGAGGAGCGGCACGTAGAGGCCAGTCGAGGCGCCGAGGCGCCGAGCCACGTCCTGGTTCACCTCCGGATCCTCGAGGAGCGAGTCGACCCGCTCGCTCCGACCCCGCTCCAGCACATGTCCCGTCTTCGAGTCCCGTTGGAGGAAGCTGACCTCCGCAAGGTCGGCTCCGCCATCGCCGTCGGCAGCGGCGATTCGTAGTTCAGCTCCGGCCGGAAGCGCGATGGTTACGACGCGGGCTCCGATCAGCTCACGCAACCGGCTCACGACCAGCTCGAGCAGAGGGCCGAGCTCGAGCTCGCCGACGAGCGCTCCGCCGATCTCGTTCAAGGATTCGAGCTGCCGCGACCAGGAGGTGGCCGATTCGTAGAGGCGCGCGTTCTCGACAGCGACTGCGGCCTGGGCCGCAAGGAGCGAGACGAGCTCTTCGTCATCGTCTGTGAAGTCGTCGCGGCCATCCTTCTCGGTGAGATAGAGATTTCCGTAGGCCACTCCGCGCAGCAGGATCGGGACGCCGAGAAACGTGTGCATCGGTGGGTGGCCGGGAGGAAAACCCACCGAGCGTGGGTGCTCTGACAGATCGTGGAGTCGAAGATTTCGAGCATCCCGGATCAGCACGCCCAGAATTCCGCGTCCGTGCGGCGGATCGCCGATCCGGTTCTTGACTTCATCCGTCATCCCGTAGGTGACGAAACGCTCGAGGCCGGTGCCTGCTCGATCGATCACGCCCAGAGCTGCGTACTGCGCATCGGTGACTCGGGCGGCGGCCTCGACGATCCGCTCGAGGACCCCGTCGAGCGCGAGCTCCGAGTTGATGGCTATACCGGTCTCCACAAGCACCCTGAGGCGATCCGTGCCTTCTCGGGCAGTCATGCCTTCATCGTCTCAGATGCTCGGTAGTAAGCCGCAGCAACCTCGCGGGTGTCCCTCAGAGATTGGTGGGACGACCCCGGATGGCGTCTCGTCTCCGGGCCGCTTGACTTCGAAGCGACCCCGGAACCACCACCAAGGATTGGAGGCACGAGATGAGCACCATCACAGCTGACAGCCGGGTAACACAGGTAGTCCGCACGAGGAGCAACCTGCTTCGGAAGCTTTTCGAGTGGGGCGGATTCGGCGCAGGCGCGATCCTGATTGCGTTCGGCGTCGTGGCGATCGTCATGGGCTTCAGCGGCCGCGCTACCGTTGCCGACAGCCTCAAGCAGGAGAAGATCGTCGGCGGCGCCGACATGACTCCCGCGCTGATCGCCAAGGAAGCGAAGGAGGCAGGCCTGACGAACGTCGCCAACATGCCGACCGTTGCCGTCGCCGGCAAGGCGATCAACACCGGCCCGAGAGCGCGTGCTTTCGCGAGCTACATGCGGATTCACGCACTGGAGGCGAGCGGTGGCTTCACGTACGCCCAGATGGGCCGCTTCACGGCCAAGCCCGATGCGCCGAAGGCACAGCTGGCAGTGGGCGGCGGCACCGACAACGCGCAGTTCGCCCTGATCGACACGGCGACCAAGCAGCCGGTTGCAAACGGAGCCCGCAACCTCTGGGTGACCGAGACCGCGCTGACGACCGCGCTGAACACGTCCTATATGGCCGACCGCCTGGGACTGTTCGGAATCGTCGTCGGTATCGCGCTGTTGCTCAGCGGGATCGGCTTCATCGTTCTGGCCTTCGCGGCACTCCACCGCCCGAAGACCTCCGCGTTGCAGAGCTAACGGGGCGCAAGACGGGCCGGCGCCCGGTGGTTTCGAGGAAGGCGCCGGTCCACCTCCCCAAGGACTGCTCCTGCCTCCCCAGGAGCAGTCCTTTCATGTTTGCGGGGTCGTTCAGTAGAAGACCGCAGCGCGATTCGGTCCGCGCGCGGATGCCGGCCGACGCCGGGCGTCGGAAACTGACGCCATGAGCCAGATCGGACCACACTGCACACTTCACCTGGCGCAGGGCGTTGTCGAGTCGTGCACAGGCGAGCGGTGTGCGTTCTGGGAGCCCGGCGGAGCCGTCGCCCCTGGAGGTTGTCTCATCGAACGCCTCGGCGTCGACGTGCGGCGCTCCGATGTGGCGGAGTACCTGCTGGAGACGCGCGAGCGTCTCGAGCAGGCGCGGGATCTGTCCGAGGCCGAAGCGGCGCACCGCGAGTTCTCGCGCCGCATCGGACTCGAGCTCTGACGAAGGAGATCGCTATGAGCACGCCGCTCGCAGGGCCGGGCCGACAGCAACTCCAGCTGAGCTCTGGATTGCGAGTTTCTTCAGTCTCGAATCACCCTTTGGAGTGACCGCCACTAGCCGGTTTGGCCCGATTTCGGTCTTGTGGACTGCGGCGCGGATCCCGCGACCACCGCTGCGGCGGGGGACGTCGAGGCTCGGGAGATCGAGCGGCGTTACCGCACGCTCGTCGAACAGTTGCCGCTCGTCGTCTACGTCGACGCCTTGGACGAAGGCAGCTCGAACATCTTCACGAGTGGCCAGATCGAGCCGCTGCTCGGCTACACGGTCGAGGAGTGGCGCGACGATCCGGACCTCTTCGTCCGAACGCTGCATCCCGACGATCGCGACCGCGTGCTCGCCGCACACGCCCGCACCCATCGAACGCACGAGCCGCTCAATCTCGAGTACCGCCTGGTCGCGCGCGACGGCCGCATCGTCTGGGTTCGCGACGACGGCGTCATCGTGCTCGACGATGCCGGCGAGCCGCTCTACCTCCAGGGCTATCTGCTGGACATCACCGCCGAGCGTGAGCTCCAGGAGCAACTGCGGCGGCAGGCGCTCTTCGATCCGCTCACCGGGCTGGCCAACCGGGCGTTCTTCCACGAGCAGCTCGAGCATGCAGTCTCGATGCGCACGGAACGAGAGGCCGGTACCGCGGTCGTGTTCGTCGATCTCGACGACTTCAAGCAGATCAACGACCAGTACGGGCACAGTGTCGGCGACGAAGTGCTTGCGACGCTCGGTGAACGCCTGAAGAGCGTGATCCGGGCGGGTGACTCGGTCGCCCGGCTAGGAGGAGACGAGTTCGCCATCCTGCTGACGGCCGTCGGCGAGGCGGCAGAGCCCGCGGTCGTCGCCGAGCGCCTGCTCGAGCAGATCACCGCCCCGATCGACGTCGCCGGAACGCAGCTCTTCGTCACCGCAAGCGTGGGCATCGCGCTCGGCACCAGCGGCGCCGAGCTCCTCAAACAGGCCGACGCCGCGATGTACCGCGCGAAGCTGAATGGTGACGTGGACTACGCGTTCTACGACGACGAGCTCGATCAGGCAGCCTTGAACCGTTTCAAGCGGATCGCGGAGTTGCGCGAGGCCATCGCCGAGAAGCAGTTCAGCCTTGCCTACCAGCCCGTGGTCAATCTCGATCCGTTCGAGGTCGTCGGGCTGGAAGCGCTGCTCCGGTGGCAGCATCCGACGTTGGGTGAGGTGCCGCCGCTCGAGTTCATCCCTCTGGCGGAGGAATCAGGGCTGATCGTGCAGATCGGGCGCTGGGTCTTGCTCGAGGCCTGCTTCTACGCCTCGCGGCTGCGCGACCTGCTCGGTCGCGACGTCGAGATCGCGGTCAACGTTTCCGCACGGCAGCTTCAGCATCCGGAGTTCGTCGATCACGTCGACAATGCACTCGCGCGCGCCGAACTGCCGCCGCACCTGTTGACACTCGAGCTGACCGAGAGCGTGCTCGTCGCCAGCGGCGAGCGCGCGGAGCAGCAGCTCAACGTGCTCAAGGACCGGGGCGTGAAGCTCGCCCTCGACGATTTCGGCACCGGCTACGCATCACTCGCGTATCTCCAGCGTCTTCCGGTCGACATCGTGAAGATCGACCGCCGCTTCACCGCCAAGATCGACAGCGGCCCTGCCGATCTCGCGCTCCTCGAGGGAATCGTGGGCCTGGGAAAGGCGCTCGGGCTCCAACTCGTGGCGGAAGGAATCGAGCGCGGCGCTCAGCAGGGGATCGTGCAGGACCTCGGCTGCCACGGTGCGCAGGGGTTCCACTTCGGCCGACCCGCGCCGGCGGCGGCCGCGACACTTGCGCTCACGGGCGACTCGGTTGAGTCCAGCGTCGGCTAATCGTTCACTTCCTCGATCGTGACCGGACGGCGCTCCGCGCGCGACCGCTCCGCGGCTAGCGCCACTGCCAGAGCCGCGCGGGCCTCTGCCAGTGGGCACGGGCTCGGGGCACCTGCGCGGACGGTCTCGACGAAGGCCGCCAGCTCCCTTCGGTATGCAGGTTGGAAGCGATCCCAGAAATCCCGATACGCCGGAACCTGTGGACGCGTCGCGCCCGGCTCAACCGAACGGAGCGGGCTGCGGGTGTCGCTCCCGACGGCGATGCTGTCTTCGGTGCCGAAAACCTCGAGCCGCACGTCGTAGCCGAGCGGATCGCGGCGCGTGCCGGAGACGATCACGAGACCGCCGGCCGACAATCGGAGGATTGCCGCCACGACGTCGACGTCGTCGAGCTCGTCGACCCAGGGCGCGTCGAGGGCGGCGCCCTCCGCGTAGACCTCTGTGACCTCCTGGCCGCTGACGAAGCGGACCGCGTCGAAGTCGTGGATGTGGAGGTCGGAGAAGATGCCGCCGGAAGCGGCGATGTACTCCGCGGGTGGGGGAACCGGGTCATGTGTCGCCGCACGCATCACCAGGATCTTCCCGACGTCCCCCGCCACTACGGCCTCCTTCGCCGCCTCGTAGCCGGCATCGAAGCGACGCTGGAAACCGATCTGGACGATGATCCCGGCGTGCTCGACAGCGTCGCGCACACGGTCGATCGTGCCGAGATCGAGCGCGACCGGCTTCTCGCAGAACGCTGCCACCGCCGACGCGGCGGCCAATTGGAGAAGCGGCGCGTGGCTCGGCGTGGACGTTGCGATCACGAGCGCGTCCACGCCGGCTTCGATCAGCGCCTCCGGCGTCTCGGCGGTGCCCACGCCGAGCTCGTTCCCGAGCCGTCGCGTGCGCTCCGAGTCGGCGTCGGTGACTGTTATCGAAACACCGTCGAGGCCGAGGAGGGTCTGCACGTGGTGCGCGCCGATCCTGCCCAGACCGACGACGCCCACTGCGAGTTGCTTACTCAAGGCCTCCGACATCGAGTACAACGGTCTTCAGGTCAGTCATGTCGAGCATCGTGTACCGGCCGCCGATGCGGCCCCAACCGCTCTGCGTGCCGGACGCGCCGCCGAAGGGCTCGTGCGCTTCCCAGTAGTCGGTCGAGTCGTTCACAACGACATTGCCGACGCGGAGGCGGTCGACGTAACGAAACGCGCGCTTCAGGCTCGATGTGTACACGGCGGCCTGCAGGCCGAGGTGCGAATCGTTCGCGACGGCCAGGGCCTCTTCGTCGGAGCGGACGCGGATCAGCGGCACGATCGGACCAAACGTCTCCTGCTGGTTGATGAGCGTGTCCACGCCGACGTCAGTGACGACCGTCGGCTCGTAGTACAGGTGAGTGGGGCGGCCTCCTGCACGCGAGCCTCCGAGGACCACATTTGCTCCCTTGCCGACGGCGTCTTCGAGATGACGATCCATCTTCAGGGCGGTCGGCTCGTTGTTCATCGGGCCGACCATGGTGGTGTCGTCGAACGGGTCGCCGAGTCGCCAGCCAGCAGCCGCCTTCAGCACTTCGTCGAGGAACGCGTCGTGCACTCCCTCGTGCACGAGCACCCGCTCGGTCGCACAGCACACCTGCCCGGCGCAGAAGAAGCCGCCGAAGACGGCGCCCTGCGCGGCGCGCTCGAGGTCGGCGTCCTCGCAGACGACGACGGGCCCGTTGCCGCTCGCTTCGATCAGAGAGCGCTTGAGGCCGGCGGCGCGGACGATCTTCTCGGCGGTCGGGTGCGAGCCGACGAACCCGACGCAGTCGACCTCCGGATGCGTGACGAGGCGCTCGCCGACGTCGCCGCCGCCGTAGATCACGTTGACGACGCCTTCCGGGAGACCTGCATCCGCCATGATCTGGACGAAGTTCGCCATCGCGATCGGCGTCCACTCCGACGGCTTCATCACGATCGTATTGCCCACCGCGATCCCCGGCGCAATCAGCTCGACCGGAATGAGTGTGGGGAAGTTCCAGGGCGTGATCCCCGCGTAGACACCGTTCGGCTTGCGAAACGTGAGGATCCGCTTGTTCGGATCCTGCGACGGGATGATCGCCGTCTCCATCCGCTTCACGTCCTCGGCGGCGATGCGGAAGTTCTCTGCGGTCTCGTCGATGTCGCCGAGGGCCTCGGCGGCGTACGGCTTGCCCTGCTCGAGGGACAGCTCGCGCGCAAAATCCTCACGGCGCTCGCCGATCAGGTCGGCGATCGCGTGGCAGATGCCGGCCCGTTCCCAGGCCGAGAGCGCAGCCCATTTCGGCTGCGCCGCCCGGGCCGCCGTCACTGCGCGGTCGACGTCCTCGGTGCTCGCGTTTGGCGCCTCGGCGAGCGTCTCGCCGGTGACGGGAGAGACGACGGCGCGGGCGCTCTCGCCCGTGGACGCGACCCACTCGCCGCCGATGAAGTTCTCGAGAGTACGAACCGTGACCGCCATGAGGAAGCTCCTTTCGAACGCCTGGGGCGACCGTACCGTTTTTGAGAGAGTTGGACCGTGCCTCGAATCACGGCAGCGCAGGCTCTGGTTCGCTTTCTTGCAGCGCAACACGTCGAGCGGGACGGGCTCGAGCAGCGGTTCTTCGCGGGCTGCTTCGGGATCTTCGGGCACGGCAACGTCGCGGGAATCGGCGAGGCGCTGTACCAGCATTCGGATCTGTTGACCTACTACCAGGCCCGCAACGAACAGGCGATGGTGCACACCGCCGTCGGCTTCGCCCGAACGAAGAACCGGCTCGCCACACTCGCTTGCACGACGTCGATCGGGCCGGGGGCAACCAATCTCGTCACCGGTGCTGCTCTCGCCACCGTGAACAGGCTCCCGGTGCTGCTTCTACCCGGCGACGTGTTCGCGTCGCGACGGCCCGATCCCGTGTTGCAACAGCTCGAGGTGCCGTCGCGCGGCGACGTCTCCGTCAACGACGCGCTCCAACCGGTCTCGCGTTACTTCGATCGCATCGAGCGGCCGGAGCAAGTGCTGGCGGCAGCGACTGCCGCGATGCGAGTGCTCGTGAACCAGGCCGAGACGGGCGCCGTGACGCTTGCCTTCCCGCAGGACGTGCAGGTCGAGGCGTACGACTACCCAGACGAGTTTCTTGCACGACGCGTCTGGCACGTGACGAGGCCAGAGCCCGACTCGGGCCTGCTGGCAGAGGCGGCTTCCCTCATCCGGAGTGCGAAGCGTCCGCTGATCGTGGCCGGCGGCGGCGTCATCTACTCGGAGGCGACCGCCGCGCTGCGCACCTTCGTCGAGCTGACCGGGATTCCGGTCGCGGAGACCCAGGCAGGAAAGGGCTCTCTGCCTTACGACCATCCCGCGTCGCTCGGGGCGATCGGCGCGACCGGGACGTTTGCCGCGAACCGGGTCGCCGCAGAGGCGGACGTGGTGATCGGTATCGGCACCCGCTGGTCCGACTTCACGACGGCTTCCAGGACCGCGTTCCGGAATCCGGATGTGCGCTTCATCAACGTCAACGTCGCCGACTTCGACGCCGCGAAGCTCGACGGGATCGCGCTGGTCGCCGATGCGCGAGTCGCGCTCGAGCGACTGGCAGCTGCGGTCGAAGGACACCAGGTCGAACCGGAGTACCGTGAGCTCGCAGCCCGGCTGAACCGGGAGTGGGACGGAGAGGTCGCGCGGCTGTACGCGCTCGGTCACGAGCCGCTGCCGGCTCAGAGCGAGGTGATCGGTGCCGTCAACGACGCATCGCGTCCCGCTGACGTCGTCGTCTGCGCCGCCGGTTCGATGCCCGGCGACCTGCACAAACTCTGGCGAACGCGTGACCCCAAGGGCTACCACGTCGAGTACGGCTACTCGTGCATGGGCTACGAGATCGCCGGCGGGCTCGGCGTGAAAATGGCCGCGCCGGAGCGCGAGGTGTACGTCATGGTCGGCGATGGTTCCTATCTCATGCTCTCGAGCGAGATCGTCACGTCGATCCAGGAAGGTCTGAAGCTGACGATCGTGCTCGTCGACAACCACGGGTTCAAGTCGATCGGCGGCCTCTCACGCTCGCTCGGCACGGACGGCTTCGGCACGCAGTACCGCTACCGGCAGAACGGTTCGCTCGGCCTGGACAGCGACAACCCCACGGCGCCGTTGCTCCCGGTCGACCTGGCCGCGAATGCGGAGTCGCTCGGAGCGACGGTGATCCGCTGCCGGACGATCGCCGAGCTTCGCGCCGGGCTCGACGCCGCGAAGGCCGAGGACACGACGGTGGTGCTTGCGATCGAGGTCGACCGCTACGAGGGCGTGCCGGACTACGACAGCTGGTGGGACGTCCCCGTGGCCCAGGTCTCGGAAGTCGAGAGCGTTCGCGAAGCGCGTCGAGCCTATGAGCAGGCTCGTGAGTCGACCTGATCATTTGCCGCGTCACTCCTCGTTGACGAGCTGCGTCGAGCGGGGCTGAACGTTCGGTAGGAGGCCGATCTCCCGACGATTCATCGTTGTGCGTATTCGGCAGCTTCGACGGAGCTGCCGAAGCCCTGCTGCGGGTGAGGCTGCACGATCCAGATCGCGGTAACAGAGCCTCGCGGGGAGACGGCGAGCGCCGCTTCGCCTCCCACGAGGCAGCGATGCAGCAAGCAGTCGGGGCCGACAGGCGCGAGGTCTGTGCCTGCCCCGAAGCTGTGTCGGGAAACCCGCCGCGCCGCGTGGACGAAAAGGTTCGTTCCGTCCGAGCGAGTCCAGACTGCGATCGCGTCGCCTCGCGCGTCGACTCCGACGGTCGGCGCGAAGCCGTTGCCGAGGATCTGCCGGCTCCCGAATCGGCCGCCCGGCGGGCGCACGTTCGAGTACAGGACGTCGCGGTCGGAGGTGATCACGACTGCTTCACCGTTTGCTGCGAGCGCCACCTTCGACATGCCGGTGATCTCGCCGGCGAGGACCCGGGCGGAGCCGAAACGCCCGCCTGCGGGTCGGATTGAAGCCTCGAGCGTTTGCGCGGCCTGTCCCGGCGGGGCCCCCAGCCAGACTGCGATCGCCGTTCCGGCGGCGTTGAGCGCCACCCGTGGGTTGTGTCCCTGGTCGTTCGGCGACGAAAGCGTCGCAGGAGGTGTCCAGTTCCCAGCCGGGGACCGCGATGCAATGCGAGTCATCCCCGTTTGCCCGTCCCAAACGACGAGCGCCCGCCCGCTCGCGTCCATCGCCAGGTCGGGGTCCCCCGAATTGCCGCGCGCGACGGTGACCGCCTGGCTCCAGCGGCCGGTTGTGCCCCGGCTCGCCGACTCGACGGTGAACGACGTCGACGAATACCCCGTCCAGACGACGAGTGCCCTGCCCCGCGCGTCCAGCGCTGCCTTCGGAACGGACGCGTCCTCGCCCGCCGGAGAGACGTACACGGGCGCCCGCCAGCGACCGCCTCGCGGGCGAAACGCGGCACGGATCCGCTGCGAAGTGCCTGCGACGTCGGTCCAGACCGCAAGCAGGTCGCCGTGGGGATCGCCTGCGAGCTGTGCGGCCACTCCGCCCGCGAGCTGCATCGGCGCCGTCCAACCTGGCCCGGCATGCCGGTCCGCAGTTGCGCCCACGTACCCACTACCGCCGCGGTTGAAGACCTCCCCGACCGCGCTTGCGTTTCCGCGGCCGTCGAGAGTGAGCACGGGCAGCCGCGTTCCCCGATCGGCCAACGCCGGAGCAACGACGACGGGTGCGCTCCAGAAGGCGGCCTTCTGCGAAGCGGCACCCTCTGCGGCAACCGGTACCGCCGATAGGAAGAGGAACAACAGGGAAACCCGACAGGTCACCGAGCGGCGAGTCTACGCCCGGCCGGTTACGTGAATGCATGAGCTTGTAAGAGATAAGCCACGCGGGCGGGCAACATCGGTCCTTGAACCACTGGGTGACCTCGACCGCTCGACCTGGCCTGGACGCGCGACCTTTCATAGTGCCCCTACCGGCAATACTCGCCGGCCTCTGGCCCGCGATCACGCGGTGCTCGCGATCCAGAGACTCGGCAGCATCACCGGCAGGGGCACTAGAGCGACGCGTGCTCTCTGAGCCAGGCGCGGTTGCGAACCTGTGAAGCCTCCGCGTCGGCCGCGTCCTGCGGCGATTGCGGAACCATGTCCTGCTCCACGACCAGCCAGCCCGTGTACTGGGTGCGCGCCAGCTCCGCGAAGAAGGTGTCGAGGTCGACGTCTCCCGTCCCGAACTCGCAGAACACCCCGCGACGCCACGCCTCGGGCATGTCGGCGCGGTCGGCGATCACTCCTGCGAGCACGTCGTTGTGGACGTCCTTCACGTGCACGTGATTGATCCGCTCGCTCCAATCGCGCAGCGCCTGCGTGGGATCGCCCCCACCCAGCGCGAGATGGCCGGTGTCGAGCAGGAGGCCGACGTCCGTCAGCTCAAGGAGGCGCTCGATCTCCCACGGCGCCTCGACGAACGTCGCTGTGTGATGGTGGAACGTCGGTTCGAAGCCTCGGGTGCGAGCGAGGTCGGCTGCGCGGGCGACTCCTTCGGACAGGCGCCGCCAGCCGGAGGCATCGAGCCCGATCGAATGGTCCGATGCGGCCCGGCCGGGAAACTGTGCGCGCTCGGGCGACCAGCCGTCGGCAAGGACCGCCTTCGCCTCGGTGCCGCCGCCCGCCGCGAACAGGTCGAGCGTTCCGTCCATCGCGGCGAGGTCTGCCTCCCAGTGCTCCGGCTTGCTGAAGCGGATCGGGATGTAGCCGCCGACCAGAGCGAGCTCGTGCTCCTCGAGCCGGTCGCGCAGGATGTCACGGTCGCCCAGGTATCCGGGGGGCCCCAGCTCGGTTCCCTCGTAACCTGCGCTGGAGATGGCCGCGAGCACGCGTTCGGGCCCCGGCACGTCGGGCAGGATGCCGACCGTGATCTCGAAGGCCCCGTAGCTGCACGGCGCGTTCGCGACGCGAATGCCGCTCAACGACGCCGTCCTTCCAGGGTGACCATGGGCACCCGCGGATCGGGCTCGAGGTCCGCCCAGGCCGGCCGGATCCACGCAAGCAACGGATCGTCTGCAGCCGCCATCGACCGGCGTTCCCCGGCGAGACCGTTCAGGTAGTAGAGGTCGTAGCCGTGCGCCGCCGCGGTCGTGTGGTAGCCGTGTGGGACGAGCATGATGTCGCCGTCGCGCACGGTCTCGGTGAGATCCAGTCCGTGTCTGGGGCTGTAGAGACGCTGCACGGCGAACGCACCAGGCGGTTCGGTCTTGGTGCGGTAGTAGTAGACCTCCTCGAGCACCACCTCGCCGGGCGGGTGATCCTCGTCGTGCTTGTGCGGCGGATAGCTCGACCAGTTGCCCGGCGGCGTGAACACCTCGACGACGAGCAGACGCTGCGCCGGAAACTCGGGCTTGATGATGTGGTTGATCTGCCGCGTCGCGTTGCCGGAGCCGCGCACCTCGATTTCGATGTCCTCCGGCGTCACGAGACGCGGCTCGAGCCGTTCGTCGGTGAGCGCGCCGGACACCGCGACTTCGACATCGCCCAGCGCGGATGTCGTGTAGTCGGTGTCGCGCGGCAGGTACAGCGCCCACGGCATGCCGTCGAAGACGCTGGGGCGCTCACCGAGCTCCCAACGCTCGCCGCCGCTCTCGACAGCGCACCTTCCTCCCAACGGGACGAGCGCGACCTCTTCGCCGCCGGTGTGCCGGGAGACCTGCTCGCCGTCGCGTAGGCGCTCGACGCGGAAGGAGAGGAAGCGCCACGACGCCGACCCAGGGTCGACCACGTCCCACTCGCCGTGGCGCAGCAAGAACTCCGTCACGCGAGCTCCGTTTCGAGCTCCGCCAGCGTCGGCATCGCTTCCGAGCATGCCAGCTGCGAAGCGACGATCGCGCCGGCGACCGAACCGCGGCGCACGGCTTCGTCCATCGGCAGACCGGCGTGCAGGCTCTGGACGAGCGTTGCGATGAACGCGTCGCCGGCGCCGAGCCCGTTCACGACTTCGACCGGATGGCCCGGCACGTCGACCTCTCGACCTTCGTGGAACAGCAGCACACCGCGCTCGCCGCGCTTGAGCACGAGCGTGCGCACGCCGAGCTCGAGCAGTGCGTTTGGACTACCTGCGGCGGACTCGACCTCCTCTTCGTTGCCGATCACGATGTCTGCGTGCGTCGCCGCGGTTCGAGCGAGCTCACCGTACGCGTCCGCTCGCTCCCAGAGAGTGGGGCGCCAGTCGAGGTCGAAGATCGTCGTGCCCTCGTGCGCCTCGAGCGCCGAGAGCGTCGTGTCGCGGCTCGGGGATTGTGCGAGGCCGGTCCCGGTTGCGAGCAAGAACGGCGCGGCCGCAACCTCGGCGCCGTCGAAATCCTCCGGTGCGAGCTGCCAGTCCGGGGCAGTCGGGTAGCGATAGAACGTGATCGGAAAGTTGTCGGGCGGCCACACCTCACAGAACGTCGGCGGCGTCATCAGGCGTTCGTCGACGGCGAGGAACCGCACGTCCACCCCTTCTTTCGAGAGGAAGTCGCGAACGAAATCTCCGTGCTGATCGGGACCGACGCGCGAGACGATCGCCGGCCTCAGCCCGAGCCGTGCGAGCCCGGTCGCAACGTTGCCAGCAAAGCCGCCGACGAAGCGCGTGTAGGTCCGCACCTCGCGCAGCGGGGTGCGGAGCCGGTTCGGGTAGAGGTCGATGCCCACCCGTCCGAGGACTGCGACGTCGATCACACGGCCATTTTCCTTTGCACCATGATGCGGTGCTTCGAGAAGGCGATGAATGACTTTCAGCATTTCTTTCGCCCAATGAATTTCGAGCGGGACTACTGTTCGTTAGATCTTCGTTTGGAACTCTTGCGAATGCCCGATCTTTGCTCTATCCTGCGATCCGGCACTAGCCACATCACGATGCTGATCAAAGCCAACAACCAGTCATTTGCCGAAGCGGCCGTCGCCGTGTCGGGTTTGCCGTGCTTGCATCGCAGCGATGCGATTTGCCGGCCCGGCTACGTCGTAGCCCTCGCTGGGAACTCCCTGCGCTAGATCCCTAGCCGCAGAAGCAAGCCAGACGAGGGCGACCCAAAATGGGTCGCCTTTTTGTTGGAGAGGCGGCCAGAGGATGTCGAACAGAAGGTGATGCTCAACTTGAAACAGTTCTGAATCGAAATCGAGGCCCCGCCTGAGAGAGAAAGATCTCTGCAGCTGCGTGCTGAGAAATCCAGCGACGAATAAGCGTCAGCTTTAGCCTGCGCATTTCCAGCCCGGCGACAAGAATCGGGCTCCAAAGCTCCTCCACGTAGGACGGCGCTCTGCAAGAAGAGAGCCGTCGATCCAGGGTCGAAGGGTAGGCGAGTGGCATGGAAAACATCGTTCGTTCTCCGATCGAAGTCCGGCTCCGCTGCGCGGAGCCATGATGACTTCGATCGGGTAAGCCCCCTGTCGATTCCGGCCGGGGTGGCCGACGCGGCGGAGCCGGCATCGGCGCCGACGCGTCAAGGGCGGGTAGCTCAGATGGCTGAGCGCTTGTCTTACACACAAGAGGACGCTGGGTTCGAGTCCAGCCTCGCCCACCTCGCCGAGCGAAGTCCGGCTCGGCTTACGCCGAGCCATGATGACTTCGATCGGCATCACTATCGATCCGACGCGTGGTCGGCCGACGCCGGCAAGCCGGCATCGGCGGCGAACGTTTTACAGCCCGCCTATGGTCGTAGCTTCAATCAGGTAGAGCGCCCGCTTGAAACGCGGGGTCTCCAGGTTCGACTCCTGCCGACCACATTCTTGGCTACGTAGCTCAAAGGGCAGAGCAGCCGACTCTTAATCGGCCACATGCAGGTTCGACTCCTGCCGGGGTCACCTTCGGAAGGCGAAGCGCAGGTTCGATCCCTGTCGCCGGAGCTTGTCGCACGCCCCCGTGGTCGAACGGGCTATGACGCCGGACTCTCAATCCGGAAGCTGCGGGTTCGAGTCCCGCCGGGGGTACTAACCGAACGACGAGGTCTGTGGAAACTCCGTCACATTCTCGTCACTACGTCCGACACCAAGCCATGGACTAGTTGGACACCAAGGAACTGGCTCGAATCGTGAGTTGGCGCGGCTTCGGTGACATCGGGGCGCGCTCGACGACACGGTGTCCGACACCGAGACGTGGTTCGACGCGACCTGCTTGCGCCGTAGGGAAGTGGCTGTCCCCGCGAGCCTCATGAGCTCGAGACCGTGGGTTCGAATCCCACCGGCGCTACTTCACTCGGTTGGTGGTTCGAGTCCACCCGTCCGCACCTTGGGGATGTAGCTCGATCGGAAGAGCGCCTCGCTTGCAACGAGGAGGTGTGGGTTCGACTCCCACCGTCTCCATGAACGCCTCCGTAGTGTCAACGGCTAAGCACGCGCCCTTTGTACGGCCGAGGTGCGGGTTCAACTCCTGCCGGAGGCTTGTTCGCGCGGACGTAGCTCAGCAGGCAGAGCACCGGGCCGCCAACCCGGTTAGGCCCGTTCGATCCGGGTCGTCCGCTTCACAGGTCCGTGGTGTAACCGGTAGCACGGCGAGCTCCAACCTCGCTGGTCCGGGTTCGATCCCTGGCGGACCTGCTCGACGAAGATTCGCGGGCTCCGACGTCCGCGAAGGCTGGGCGCCGCCTCGCAGGGGGCGGCGGGTCCAGCGTTTGACGACACAACGGCCGACGGTTTTCGCCGGCCTAGGAAGGAGCACGACATGGGACTGCCGTATCGCGCTCGTGTCGACGAGCGCTGGTTCCTGAACCTGCCCGGCTTCCACGGCGGCGCCCACGTGGTCGCATACGTCGAGGACACGCGCGAGCGAGGTCTTCAGCATTGCGGCGGCTGCGTGGACGAGAACTGCCCGGAATGCCCGTACAACTTCGAGCCGCGGATGATCCTCGAGATCGCCGACTGCAACGATCGGATCACTCTCGAGTTCGACGTCGACTCGGAGGCGGGCCGTGCCAACTCGCTGCACAAGCTCGACACTCTGCTGTCGGCCCTGCGCGTCTTTCGCGAGGGCGTGGTGGCCGAGTTCGAGCCGTACGACCAGCGGGAGCGCGAGCTCGCGGAACAGCGGGACTGAAGCCGGAACGAACGAACGGGCGGCGGCGGATCTCAAGCCGCCGCCCGCAAGCGGGCGTGGCGCAATCAGGCAGACGCACCGGTCTCAGAAACCGGACTGTGGCGGTTCGACTCCCTCCGCCGCACCTTGCTTCCGAGTAACACCGTGACACCGTGGCCGAGCGGCGAGGCACGCGCCTGCAAAGCGCGCGACGGCGGTTCGATTCCGCCCGGTGTCTTACCGAGCAACAATGGAAAGAGTGAGCGCATGAGCACGATCAAGACGTTCGGCACCGTCGACCAGCGCAGCCTCGCACAGCTGAAGCGGTGCATGGAGGCGGGCGATGCCGAGTTCGGCGTTCTCTGCGCCGATCATCACCCGGGCTACAGCCAGCCGATCGGCGGTGCTATCGCGTACGAGGGTTACGTGTCGCCGTCGGGAGCCGGCTACGACCTCGGCTGCGGCAACAAGGCCGCGCGAACGGAGTTGACACGCGTAGACCTCGACAAGCTCGGCGGCGTCGAGGCGATCATGCGCGAGATCACCCGCCGGATCTCGTTCGGCATGGGCGTCCCGGCGCAGGAGCGCAGCGATCACCCGGTGCTCGACAAGATCCGCGACGCCGACTTCGCACCGCAGCGAAAGCTGCACCAGCTCGCAGCGTCACAGCTCGGCACGGTCGGCTCAGGAAACCATTACGTCAACCTGATGGAGGACGAGGAGGGTCGCATCTGGGTCGGCGTCCACTTCGGTTCCCGAGGCTTCGGCCACAAGACGGCGTCCGGATTCCTCGCACTCGCGCAGGGACTGCCGTTCGAGGGTCGGGCGAGCGAGGGAGAGATGGACTCACCGCCCGTCCTCTTCGAGGTCGGCTCCGAACTCGGCGAGTCCTACGTATCCGCCATGGAGCTCGCGGGCGAGTACGCCTACGCCGGCCGCGACGTCGTGGTCGGCAAGGTGCTCGAGATCCTCGGCGCTGAGGCCGTGAACGAGGTGCACAATCACCACAATTTCGCCTGGCGCGAGGAGCACTTCGGCCGCACGTACTGGGTGATCCGAAAGGGCTGCACGCCGGCTCGTCCCGGTCAGGAGGGCTTCGTCGGCGGCTCGATGGGCGACGAGTCGGTGATTCTCGAGGGCGTCGCGGGCGCCGACGCCGAGGAGTCGCTCTTTTCGACCGTGCACGGCGCCGGTCGGGTGATGAGCCGCTCGAAGGCAGCGGGCCGCGTTCGCCGGCGCAAGCGCTGGATGTGCCGGAACCGCGATTGCGACCGCATCTTCGACCGCGACGGCGCGTGTGCGGACCATCCGAACGCAGGCCTGAAGAAGGTCTGGGTCGAGGAGCAGATCAAGCCGGGCGCCGTCGACTGGCCGGCGGTGCAAGCGCGTCTGCGCGAGCAGGGCATCGTCCTCATCGGCGGCGGCGCCGACGAGGCGCCGGAGGTGTACAAGCGCCTGCCGGATGTCCTCGCCGCGCACGCGGGCTCGATCCGCGTGAAGCACACGCTGCGACCGCTCGGCGTCGCGATGGCGGGCCGCGACGTGAAGGACCCGTACAAGGACTAGCGTCGCGTTCGGCGTGAGCGCGGCGCTGGTTTGCTGATTCACTGTCGGCGATGACCGACTCAGTCGCCGAACGACGCGCCCGATTCCGCGCGCTGCACGAGCGAGAGCAGCTCTTCGTGATGCCGAATCCCTGGGACGTCGGGTCTGCGCGGTTGCTTCAGTCTGCCGGCTTCGAGGCACTCGCAACGACCAGTGCCGGCTTCGCCTGGTCGTTGGGGAGGCTCGACCAGACCGTCTCGCGCGACGAGTTCGTCGCGCACGTCGCAACCCTCGCGGCTGCGACGGACCTGCCGCTCAACGTCGACAGCGAGCGCTGTTATCCGGAGGATCCCGGCGGCGTCACGCGGACCGTCGACTTGCTGGCCGAGACCGGGGCTGTGGGCTTCTCGATCGAGGACTTCGACCCGGGCAAAGGCGGCATCGACGAGCTCGGACTGGCGACCGAGCGTGTTGCGGAAGCAGCCGAGGCGTCGCAGCAAAGGATGCTGCTCACGGCGCGAGCCGAGAACCACATCCGCGGCGTGGACGATCTCGACGACACGATCGCCCGTCTGATCGCCTACCGCGATGGCGGTGCCGACGTCGTCTACGCGCCGGGGCTGACGGACCTCGAGCAGATCGCACGCGTCGTCGAGGCGGTCGGCGTCCCGTTGAACGTTCTTGCCTTGCCGGCGGTGCCGAACCTGCGTGAGCTCGAAGCGGCGGGTGTCCGGCGTGTCTCGACCGGAAGCCTGCTGGCCGGTGCGGCCTATGGGGCTCTGCTCGCGGGCGCCAGGGAGCTTCTCGAGGACGGAACCTCGAGGTATGCCGACAGTGGCGCTTCGCGGGAGGCCCTGAAACGGGCCTTCGAACCGGGTTAGTCTCAGCGCACCGTGACCTACGTCCCCGCAGAGGACCGCTACGACCACATGCTCTACCGCCGCTCAGGCCGCAGCGGGCTCCAGCTGCCGGCGGTTTCGCTCGGACTGTGGCAGAACTTCGGCTATGACCGTCCGCTCGACACGAGTCGCGCGATCGTCCGGCGTGCCTTCGACCTCGGCATCACGCACTTCGACCTCGCGAACAACTACGGACCGCCATTCGGATCGGCGGAAGCCAACTTCGGCCGGCTCATGGAGCAGGACCTCGCGCCGTATCGCGACGAGCTGATCGTCTCCAGCAAGGCGGGCTACGACATGTGGCCGGGGCCGTACGGCGAGTGGGGCTCCCGCAAGTACCTGCTGGCGAGTCTCGACCAGAGCCTGAAGCGGATGGGCCTCGACTACGTCGACATCTTCTACTCGCACCGTTTCGATCCCGACACGCCGCTCGAGGAGACGATGGGCGCGCTCGACACGGCGGTCCGGCAGGGGAAGGCGTTGTATGTCGGCATCTCGTCCTACTCCGCGGCAAAGACGCGGGAAGCGCACGCGATCCTGCACGAGCTCGGAACGCCCCTGGTGATCCATCAGCCGTCCTATTCGATGCTCAACCGCTGGATCGAGCCCGAGCTGTTGGACGCGCTCGGAGAGCTCGGCGTCGGCTGCATCGTCTTCTCGCCGCTCGCACAGGGAATGCTCACGGACAAGTACCTCGACGGGATTCCCGCAGACTCCAGGGCGAGTCGCCGCGGGTCGCTCTCGCCCGACCTGATCAACGACCAGTCCCTCGCGAAGATCCGGGCGCTGAACGAGATCGCCGCACGCCGTGGCCAGTCCCTGGCGCAGCTGGCGCTCGCCTGGACGCTCCGCGATCCCCGGGTCACGTCGGCGTTGATCGGCGCTTCGAGCGTGAGCCAGCTGGAAGCGAACGTCGCGGCTCTCGACAAACCCGACTTCACCGAAGAGGAGCTCACGGAGATCGACCAGTACGCAACCGAGGCCGACATCAACATCTGGGCCGCTTCGAGCGAGACCTAGGGCGGCGTCATCCTCGCGCGGCGCTGAGTCTCCTGTAACGCGGATCCCGTCGGCGAGACCAGACGCTATGCGCACGCATCTGCTCCTCTTCATGGTTCTCGCCCTAGCCTCGCCTTCGGCCTCGCTCGCCGGTCCCGCTTCGTCGCCACTCCCTCGGTCCACCCTCACGACCGGGCCGTCCTCATACGGGCGCATCCTCCTCGACGGCCGCGGCTTTGCGCTCTACGCGTTCACCCACGATCCGCGCGGTAAGAGCGTCTGCACCGGCGCCTGCGCCAAGGCCTGGCCGCCGTTCGTGGTGACGAGGCCGCCGCGCGCGGCCGCCGGCGTCAAGGCGACGCTGCTCGGAACGACGAAGCGCGCCGACGGCACCTTGCAGGTGACGTACGCCGGACGCCCTCTCTACTACTACGTCGGCGATCGCAAGCCGGGCCAGGTGCTGTGCCAGAACGTGCGCGAGTTCGGCGGTGTCTGGCTCGTGATCCGTTCGACCGGCGCCCTCGTCCGCTAGCCGGACCGGGTCAGGGTCCGCGTTCGCGCTCGAACGCGGACCGATCCCGGTCCGGCCAGTACGACGATGCGGCCCCGCGGTGCACGCCGGCGGCCGAGCAGGTGGCCGACGAGGAAGGCAAGCGGCACCGAGGCGGTAACCCACACGCCGAGCCCGATGAACGTCCACGTCAACCAGCCGGGCATCAGCGCGTTCCCGGGCTGCGTCGCACTGTCCGGCTCGTCAGGCGCGCGACCAGCGCTCGAAACTTCGCCGGCGCCATCGCGGCCGACTCGTCTCCGGGGCCGGCCGGGCGCATGGCGTTCTCCGGAGAGGGCCAGAACGACCAGGCGAACGTCGACGCGAACCGTTCGCACCCGTACTGGTCGTGCGCCAGCCCAGGCACGCTGTAGCACCAGTCGCGGCCTCCCAGCTCGCGCAGGAGCAGAGCGCGCTCGGCGTCGTCGAGCAGCAGGTAGTCGACCTGATGGCCGAACTCGTGCTGCACGACACCCCAGGCGAACTGACCCGAGTCCAACAGGTCGGCGTCGAGCCAGACCTCGTGCGGGATCGAGCGCGAGGGTTCACCGCGAACGATGTGAATCACGATCGGACCCGGAAGCACGGCCCAGTTGAACGAGCTCGCCTGGAGGGCGGCGACGACGGTTTCGCGCTCTTTCCTCGTCCCTCCGTCGAAGCTGTAGGTCCCTCCGGCGCTTGCGGTCGTGGCCGGAAAAGCGAGGCATGCGGCTGCAATGAGAAAGGCGGCGCGGCGCAACGCTCAACGGCTCCGCAATCCGAACTCGGCTGCCGCGATCTGGACGTCGCGTCCCCCGTACAGGCCCGGCGCGCGGACCGCGGAGACGATCCCGATGCCGAGCTCGCGCCAGGATTTCGTCAGGAGAACGCGTCGATGAGTGGGACTGGCGAGCCACTGCTGCACCGCGCTCGCGGGGGTGAATCCAGGCGATGCCCAGAGCAGGTTCTCACCGACGCTCCAGGCGCGATAGCCGCGAGCCGGATAGTAGGTTCGGATCCAGCTCGAGAAGAGCCGTCCCGTCGTCGGCCAGCTGTGCGTGAACATTCCCGCCGTCGCGAGTGCCGTCGAGTGCTCGGTCGCGGCGGTCGCGAGCCGGACGGAGTATGCGAGCGGGCGCAACTCGTGTGCGCGTCGCGTGTGGTTGACCTCGACCAAGAGCGCTCGCGCGACCTCTGGGATCGACGAGACGCCAGCCGGCCCAGCCTGCGACGACGGTGTGCTCTTCGCGGCGGCGACGCTGGACGGCTGCGACTGAGGCTGCGATTGCGCCGGCTGAGGGCAACTCGTCGCGAGCGTGGGCAGCGCAGAGACGCAGATCGGCGGATCGACTGGGATCCCACCGGTATCCGCGACGCTCGCGGCGGGCAGAACTCCCGCACCGAAGGCCGACACGACTGCGACGAACAATCTGGAACGGGTGCTGCGAACCATCGACTCCTCCTGTGACTGTTGTCAGGGAGAGGAGAAAGCGAAAGGCAACGAAACATGCGCTAATTCCCTCGAACGAGGGACGCTGCTACTGCGCAGCCGGCACGGCGAGCTGCGTCCACACCGTGCCGTCTTCGACGGGCGCCGGGCATTCGGGTTCACGCGTCGAGATGCTCGCGACCACGCAGACGTCCGAATACGCCCGGCCGACCACCACGGCCAGGCTCCGATCGAACTCACCGCCGGCATTCGGCGCGAGCGACCATTCGGCCAGGTTGCGCCGTGGCTGTCCGGCCGCGATGCCGAATACACGCAGCGTCATCGAGCGCGAAGGACGCTGAGGGAGGTTGCGGGCCCGGAGCCTGACGAGCAGGCGCGGCACTCGCACGAACGTCTCCCACACGACCGAGAGCTGCGGTCGCTCCTGCGGGCGCGGAATGTGCACGCGAACGCAACCCGTCGTGTTCCCGCGCGTGTAACAAGGTCGAGGCTCGTCGCCGACCCAGGCCCGCGCGCCGAGGTCGTCGAAGTCTCCCGCCGGTAGAGAGAGGTTCACTGTGTGCTCGATCTCGCCCGATCCGTTCGGACCGAGCGACGCTCCATAGAGCGGCTGGCCCGGCCGCCACGTCGGTCGGCCCTGGTGGTCGGAGCCGCGGAGCAGCTGCTCGACCTCCACGACGATGTGGTCGCTCGAGCGAAGACCGATCCCGTGCACGGACACAGCGACCAGCGAGCCCGACTTCGGGGTGACAGTGATGCTCGGCTGCGCCCGGTCGCCCCAGGTCGCCACCCCCGCGTACACACCGAAGACGAGCGCCGCTCCGAGCACGACGATGCCGACGGAGAGCACGCCGCGTTCCTCGCGGGATCCCGCTCGCAGGCCGTAAGCCGCGACCGCACCGAGAAAGACGGCGAGTGCCGCCGACCCGAACGCCCCGAAGCTCGCGAGCGGATGGTTCCGCGCCATCCGGCCGATGAGGTCGCCGCTGATCGCCAGGGCGGTCAGCAACGCCCCCAACGCTGGCAAGGCGGCGAGAAGAAAGCCTGCGGCGCCCTTGGCTTCCTTCCCGATCGGGAGGAACCTCGGCATGACGGCACAGGTACCGTTGCGCTCTCGCCGGGGGGAGTCAACGCATTCCACGAACCTTTTACAGGGCGGTTACAAGCTGCGAATACGAGGGAAGGGCTCGTCGTTGAACCCAAGAGCCGTCAGATGACCGATAGAGATCAGACCAACCGCTGGCTCGTCCTCGTGATCGTCTGCGTGGCGCAGTTCATGGTCGTCCTCGACGCGACGATCGTGAACGTGGCGCTGCCCTCGATCCAACACAGCCTGCACTTCTCCGCTTCGAGCCTCCAGTGGATCGTCAATGCGTACACGCTCGTGTTCGGGGGATTCCTCCTGCTCGGCGGCCGCGCAGCCGATCTCTTCGGGCGTCAGCTGCTCTTCGTCGCGGGGGTCGTCGTCTTCACGGGCGCGTCGCTGCTAAACGGCCTGGCGACGAGCTCCAACGTGTTGATCGGCGGCCGCGCTCTGCAGGGTCTCGGTGCTGCCCTCGTCTCGCCGGCGGCGCTTTCGATCGTGACCACGACGTTCGCGGAGGGCCGCGAGCGGACACGAGCGCTCGGCGTGTGGAGTGCGATCGCGGCCGGAGGAGGTGCGGTCGGTCTCGTCGTCGGCGGTTTCCTCACGAGCACGCTGTCGTGGCGCTGGGTGTTCTTCATCAATCTCCCGATTGGGATCGCGGCGGTCGTGCTCGCGCTCCGCTACGTGGCAAACTCGCGCGCCGAAGACCGGCCCGAGACGGTCGACGTCGCCGGTGCGGTCACGGTGACCGCCGGTCTGCTAGTGCTCGTCTACGACATCGTGAAGGCCCAGCAGTACGGGTGGACGTCGGGACGCACGCTCGGGCTCGCGGCGCTCGCCTTCGGACTTCTCGCCGCGTTCGTGGCGATCGAGCGCCGGTCGCGAGCGCCGCTGATCCGCCTGGACATCTTCCGAATCCGTTCGCTCACCGGGTCGAACGCCGCGATGCTCTTCGTCGTCTCCGGCCTGTTCGCGATGTTCTACTTCGCCTCGCTCTACGTGCAGGAGGTGCTCGGGTACAGCCCGCTCAAGGCCGGCCTCGCGTTCCTCCCCGTAACCGCGGGGATCGTGATCGGCGCCGGGCTCTCGCAGGCGGCGATCAAGTGGCTGAGCGCACGGCGCGTCCCGCTGATCGGGATCGTCCTGGCCGCGAGCGGGCTCTTTCTCCTCGGACGGATCCCGACGCACGGCACCTACCTCGCGGATCTGCTCCCGGGGCTGCTCCTGATGTCGATCGGCATGGGCCTCGTCTTCGTGCCGCTGACATTGATCGCGACCACGAACATCGCCGCGGGAGACGCCGGCCTCGCATCCGGCTTGCTCAACACGTCGCAGCAAGTCGGTGGCGCACTGGGCCTCGCCGTGCTGTCCACGCTCGCCACGAGCCGGACGCACCACCTCATCAACGGCTTCGGCAACGTCGCCACGATCGCCGAGAAGACATCGGCGCAGGTCGACGGCTACAAGCTCGCCTTCACCGCCGGCGCGTTCCTGATGCTCGCCGCAGGAGCGGTCGTGCTCGGCCTGATCCGCCGCGCCGACGTCGCGACGATCGACGCCGGAGAAGCCGTTACCGCGCCGGTCTAGAAAGGCACCCGGTCCGGCAGGACGTAAGCCGCCAGAACGAGCGCCAGGACCTGCGCGACCGCATCCTCCTCCACCGCGGCCAGCACGACCGGCCAGGTCGCGTACCAGGGCAAGAGCCACGGAGTCGTCAAGAGCAGCAGGCAAGCGCCGAGCGCGAGCCGTGTTCGCCCTTGCCGCGCCTGACGCAAGAGCCAGATCGCCCCGATTGCGAGTGCAGCGGCGGCGAGCGCATGCGCCAGCTGTTCGGGAATGCCAAGTTGTTCGAGCCGCGTCGGGATTGCGTAGCGCGACTCGTTCCCAGTGAGCCGGCCGAGCGCGCCGAGCCAGCTGCTGCCGAACGCGAACGTGGCTGCGATCGAGACCGTTGTCCCGGCGAAGATGCACCCGGCCCAGAAACGACGACTCGACCGGACGACCTGGAGGGGGAGCAGGAAGAGCGCCGGCGCCTTGACGGCAGCGGCGAGAATCCAGAGGCCGCCCGCGGC
>Ga0070707_100001086_pt1 | contig 26911 bp, 28 predicted proteins | sample KBSK5502metaG_FD_65468 | JGI IMG/M metagenome (GOLD analysis project Ga0070707, IMG submission 65468) | Corn, switchgrass and miscanthus rhizosphere microbial communities from Kellogg Biological Station, Michigan, USA - KBS K5-50-2 metaG | ecosystem: Host-associated > Plants > Roots >...
CACCAGGGCTTGAGCGAAGCGCACGAGCCGGACCGCGATGCCACCCGTTTCCATGAGCGCGCCGGCCAAGATGAACAGCGGGATCGCGAGCAGGACGAAGGAGTCCACGGAGAGAAATGCTTGCTGAACGATGATCGTGAGCGGGTAGGCGCCGCTCCACCACAACCCGAGGAAGGCCGCCATGCCGACGGTGAAGGCGACGGGCACCGCCAGCAACAGCAGCACCAGGAAGCTCAACGCCGTCAGCGCGATCACGCGAAGCACTCGCGCATCGCTCGCCAAAGGGGTGCGAGGCTGTAGAAGATCATCAGCGCACCACCAACGGGCATGGCGGCATAGATCCAAGCCTTCGAGATCCCCATGACGGGCGTCTGCTGCGCCCACCCGAGCTCGGCGAACGCCCACCCCTGCTGGATTAGGGCCAGCGAGAAGGCGATGACCACGAGCCAGCCGAACACGGCGGCGCCCAGCCGAAGCCGCGGTGAGAACCGATCGACCAGCAGGTGGAGGCGGAAGTGGGCGCCGCGCTTGACGCCCACGGCCGCGCCGAGGAACACCACCCATACGAAGCACGCACGTGCGATCTCGTCGTACCACGTGAAGGTGCTGGCCAGCACGTAGCGAGAGAAGACGCCGAGCATGAGGTCCGCGGAGAGGACCGCCATCAGGACCAGGCAGACCCACTCCACGCTTGAGGCCAGCGCTGTCCGGAGCACGCGGCTACTGCGCTGCCTTCACGGCCGCCGTGATCCGGTCCATCCACTCCTTGCCCACCTTGGTGGTGACCAGATCGTAGGCGGGTCCCATGCGCTCCTGGAACGCCTTGAGGTCCTTGACCTCGTTGACCTGGACGCCGGCCTTCTTGATGAACTCGAGATCGGTCTTCTCCTTTTCGATCTCTGCCTTCCGATCCATCGCGCAGGCGGCCTTGCCCGCCTCGTCGACCGCCTGGCGGAGATCCGGCGGCAGGGCCTGATACTTCTTCAGGTTGGTGAACCAGGAGATCGGCGGATACGTGTGCTTGGTCAGCGAGTAATACTTCGTCACCTCGTAGAACCTGTCGGAAACCACCGTGAACACCGGGGTCTCCATCGCGTCCACGGTGCCCTGCTTCATGGCCAGGTACACCTCGCCCCACGGCATGGGCACGGGATTGGCGCCGAGTTGCTTCATCATGGCCACGTAGATCGGGGACTCCTGGACGCGGACCGTCTGCCCCTTCATGTCGTCCGGGGTGTAGATCGCCCGCTTGTTGGACTGCATGTTCCGGAAGCCCCAACCGCCGCCGAAGCAGAGCCCCTTCACCCCCTTCGCCTCCATCTTCTTGAACAGCTCTTGGCCAACGGGCCCGTCCATCACCTTCCACACCTGCTCGCGGGTCGACCAGAGGAACGGCAGGTCGAGCGGCAGGTAGGCCGGCTCAAAGATCCCGCCGATCGGCGCGCTGCCCACCGGGGCGATGTCGATCGTCCCGAGCTGGACGCCCTCCAGCGTCGCTCCTTCTCCCCGCGCGAGCTGGTTGTTGATATAGACCTCGGCCTTGATCCGGCCCTTGGACTTCTCCGTCACCGCGCGGGCGAATTCGTAGGCGGCGGTGTTCCGCGGACTCTCGCCGGCATTAACGGTGGCCACCTTCATGACGATGGGCGTCTGCGCCTCCACCGGGAGCCACCAAGCGGTGGCAGCGGCGGCCGCGGCGCAAACGAGGGCGAGCAGGCAGCAAAAACTACGCGAGCTGATGGTCATGGCGCGTGTCCTCCCCGGTGCTTCAAGGTTTCCAGCCGGGCGCTCCAGCCGATACGCGCTGCTCGAATACACCGAGGCCATGCCGGAGTCAATACCGTCGTGCGCCGCGGTAACCTGCCGAGGGGCGTTGAATCAGACGCGTCCGTCGCGGCCCGCTAGGCCGAGTCGGCGGGCGGTGGGGTGAGGAGGCTCGCCGGCCGGACGGAGTCCTCCCCGAAGCGCTCGGCGAGCCGGTCCAGCGCTCGCGCCAGGCGCTCCCGGCGCGCCACGTCGGGCTCGAGCAGCGAGAGCTGTCCCGCTCCCGCCGGCCCGAGCTCAGACACCGACAGGCCGATGAGTCTGACCGGCTGCCGGAGCGCCACGCGCTCGAGCAGCGCCGCGGCCTGCTGGAAGATGCGAAGCCCGTCGTGAGTGGCGTCACCCGTGTGGCGTCGCGTGATGGTCGAGAAGTCGGCGAAGCGGAGCTTGAGCGTCACCGTGCGCCCAGCATAGCCCTCGGCGCGGAGCTCGCGCGCGACGCGCTCGGCCTGGGCGCGCAGCGTCGCGCGGAGCCGCTGGAGGTCTCGGTGGTCGACGTCGAAGGTCTCTTCGGCGCCCATGGACTTGGGAGACGAAAATGGCTCGACGGGACGGTCATCCCGTCCATGGGCCAGTGCCAGCAGAAACGCGCCGCCGCTGCCGAAGCGTGCCTCGAGGTGGCCGACGGAAGTCGCGGCCAGCTGAGCGATGGTGCGGATACCCATGGAGTCGAGCGCGGAAGCCGTGACCCGGCCAACGCCCCAGAGCCGTGAGATCGGCAGCGGCGCCAGGAAATCGGCCTCTCCGCCCGGCGCCACGACGACGAGGCCGTCCGGTTTGCGGAGATCGGAAGCGACCTTGGCGACGAATTTGTTCGACGCCACTCCCACCGAGGCCGTGAGACGCACCTCGTCTCCGATGCGCGACTTGATCCGGCGGGCGATGGCCTCGCCGTCACCGAGCAGCGCTCCCGATCCGGTCACGTCCAGGAAAGCCTCGTCGATGGAGACCGGCTCGAGCAGCGGCGTGAAGTCGGCGAGGATCGTCATGATCTGACGGGAGACTTGGGCGTACTTCGCCATGTCGACGGGCAGGAAGACTCCGGCTGGACAGAGCCGGGCGGCGCGGCCGATGGGCATGGCCGAGTGGACAGCGAAGCGGCGGGCTTCGTAGGAGGCGGCCGACACCACACCGCGCCCGCGCGGGTCCGCGCCAACGATGACGGGGAGGCCCTGGAGCTCCGGGCGGTCGCGCTGTTCAACGGACGCGTAGAACGCGTCCATGTCCACGTGGACGATCGTGCGAGCGCGATCCCCGTCCGCGGGCATGGGGAGCCTCTCCCGCGCGCGGTTAGCCGAGGCCGATCCGGGGAGCGACGGCGGTCAGGGCCTCGACGACGAAGCCGATGTGCGAGTCCAGGTCCACCCCGAGCTCTTCAGCACCCCGATACACGTCGTCGCGGTTGACGGTGCGGGCGAATGCCTTGTCCTTGAGCTTCTTCTTCACCGACGCCACTTCGAGGCCGGCGATGGCCCGGCCCGGCCTCACGAGGGCGCAAGCGGTCACGAAGCCCGACAGCTCATCGCAGGCATAGAGTCCCCGATCGAGCGGCGCGCGCCGGGGATAGCCGGAGTAGTCGGCGTGGGCCAGGATGGCGTAGACCACCGGGTCGGGAACGCGCCGGGCCAGCAGGATCTCGGCGCCCTTCCCCGGATGCCGGGGCGCGGTGGGATGCGCTTCGTAGTCGAAATCGTGGAGCATGCCCGCCATGCCCCAGATCTCCGGATCGGCGCCGTACCGGCCGGCATAGGCGCGCATCGAGGCCTCGACGGCGAGGGCATGCTTGCGAAGGCTGTCGGACTTGGTGAACTCGGTGAGGATGTCCCAGGCGGCGCGGTCCGGCACGGAGGGTCAGGCGCTCAGCGGCCGGTCTGCCGCCCCCGCCACTTATCGATCGACTTCTTCGAGAAGATCCACTGCCCTTCGTGCTCGAGGGCCGGGATCCGGCGCTCGGCCGCCATGCGGGCAATCGTCTGCTCGTCTATCGCGAGGTAGCGAGAAGCCTCCTGCACATTCATCGTGTCCTTGGGCACCACGTCCAGTCCCCCTCCGTCTCTGAGGTTAGGGCCGCTCGTCGCCGGCCTCGGCTGCCTTCTTCAACCGCTCGATCTCGGTCTCGAGCTGGTGGATCCGCTCGACCAGCTCCTCGAGCGTGCGGGCCAGAGGGTCGGGCAGGTCTACCTGGTTCAGGTCGATCTGGCCGGCCACCCGCTGGCCGTCACGGAATGTTACCCGCCCCGGCACACCGACCACAACGGAGTTTTCCGGCACCTCACGGACCACCACGGAGCCGGCGCCGATGCGGCTGCCGGCGCCGATGGTGAAGGCGCCCAGGATCTTGGCTCCGGCGCCGACGACCACGTTGTCGCCCAGCGTCGGATGGCGCTTCTCGCGCTTGAGGCTCGTGCCGCCCAGGGTCACTCCATGGAGAATCGTGACGTTCTCCCCCACTTCGGCGGTCTCGCCGATCACCACGCCCATGCCGTGATCGATAAAGAGCCCTTCGCCGAGCCGCGCCGCGGGATGAATCTCGATGCCGGTCATGAAGCGGCCGACGTGAGACACGAACCGAGCCATGACACGCCAGCCGGTCGTCCACAGCCCATGCGCGACTCGATGGATCCAGATGGCGTGAACGCCCGGATAGCAGAGCGCCACCTCCAGCGCGGAGCGCGCGGCTGGATCGCGCTCCAGCGCCGCGCGCACATCTCGTTTCATCCGTTCAAACATGTCGTCCCCTCATTCCTTTCCTGCCGGTCGAGCGCATCCCTCGCCGCCGCCCGCATGGCCAGCGCCACGACCTGAGCCGCGTGGCGCCGATCCTCGGGCAGCCCGCCCACCGCGTCCAGCACGCGCGCTTCGGGCAGCTCGACAAGATCTTCGAGCCGGCGGCCCGCCGCCAGCTCGGTGGCGGCGCTCGAGGCGGCAATCGTCGGGCCGCAGCCGTAGGTCTGAAACCGCGCCTCCAGCACTCGGCCCTCCCGCACGCGCAGGTAGAAGCGCGCCAGATCCATGCACTCGGGGAACTCGCTTTCTCCCACGCCGTCCGGATCGCGCATCATCCCGGCATTCCGCGGGTTGCGGAAGTGGTCGATGAGCGCCGCGCTGTATTCCAAGGCTATCCGCCATGCCGTCGCGAGGTCATCGTCACGGCACTAGGCCCGGGCCGGCATGGCGCTCCGCAGCTTGGCGACCAGCGGCTCCACGCAGTCAATGACATAGTCGATGTCTTCGGCCGTGGTGCCGCGCCCGAGCGAGGAGCGCACGGATCCCATGGCCCAGTCCAGCGGCACCCCCATCGCGACCAAGACGTAGGACGGCTCGACGCTGCCCGAGGTGCACGCCGAGCCAGCGGAGACGCCAATGCCCTTGAGGTCCAGGCCCAAAACGATCGATTCCGACTCGACGTGCCTGAAGCACATATTGCACGTGCCGGGAAGCCGCTCCGTCGGATGGCCATTCAGGCGCACCTCGGGCACCCGCGCGCTGATGCCTTCCCAGAGCCGGTTCCTCAGCGCGGTCACGCGAACGGCTTCCTCCCTCATGTCGCGGGCCCGCACCTCCACGGCCTTGCCGAATCCCACGATGCCAGGCACGTTCTCGGTGCCGGCCCGGCGACGGCGCTCGTGCTCGCCGCCGTGCTGCACCGACACCATCTTGGTGCCCTTGCGGATGTACAGTCCCGCAACGCCTTTGGGACCATAGATCTTGTGGCTCGAGAACGACAGCAGATCGATGCCGAAGGCATCGAGGTCGATCGGCACCTTGCCGAAGGTCTGGACGCCGTCGACGTGGAACGGGATCTCGCGCTCGCGCGCGATGCGGCCGATCTCCGCCACCGGCTCGATGGTGCCGACCTCCGAGTTCGCGTGCATGATCGTGATCAGGATGGTCTCTGCGCGCAGCGCGCGGCGCACGTCGTCGGGGTCCACCATCCCGAGCTGGTCCACCGGCAGGTAGGTCGCGTCGAAGCCGAGCGTTTCGAGGTACTGGACGGCGCGCAGCACCGCGTGGTGCTCGATCTGCGACGTGATGATGTGGCCGCGGCGTCGCGCCATGGCGACGCCCTTGACGGCCATGTTGTCCGACTCGGTGCCACCCGAGGTGAAAACGATTTCCTCCTTCCCCACGCGGAGGAAGTGGGCAATCTGGTCGCGGGCCGTCTCGAGGCCCTCGCGGGCATCGCGCCCGAAGGCATGGACGCTGGACGGATTGCCGAATCGCTCGCCGAAGTACGGCAGCATCGCCTGCACCACCTCCGGATGCACCGGGGTGGACGCGTTGTGATCGAGATAGACTCGTCGGTTCATTGACGCTCCCCTGTCATGATGTTACCCTGACGCCCGAATGGACCTCGCGAAAAGAAAACTCGGTCTCATGGTGTCGACCGCGCCGGAGCACGCCAACCTCGAAACGGCGCTCGGCCTCTCGGGAGCGGCGCTCGATCGCGGCGCGGACGTCTACCTCTACCTCATCGACGATGCCGTGGCGGCCGTCGAGGACCCGCGGCTGCAGGCCCTGGCCGGCCGCGGCCTCAAGCTGTTCGTGTGCGCCTACGGCTGCCAAAAGCGTCAGCTGCCGCTCTCCGACAAGGCCACCAACTGCGGCCTCGTGGTGCTGACCGACCTGATCAACGGCACGGAACGCTTCGTCTCCCTGAACTAGTGCCACCGGACCGCGCGTGACTAGCGGACAGCCGACGCTGATCATCATCTCCGAAGACCCGCGCGCGTCCCACCGCGCCAACGAAGCCATACGCATCGCGCTCGGCGTCGTGGCCGGCGAGAACGCCGTCACCGTCGTGCTCACGGGCCCGGCGGTCCACCTGCTCGACGAGGACACGGACGAGCTGGTGGACGGCGACGACATCGCCAAGTTCCGGACCTCGCTCCAGAAGCTCGGGATCCCGTTCCACATCGAGCAGTCGGCGCTCCCCGTAGACCCGGCGTGGAACCCGGACGGCCACCCGGTCATTCCCATCACCGCCCAGGACATCGCGGCGCTGGTGCCGAAGGCCTCGCGCTTCCTCGTCTTCTGATGGCCCGCTTCCTTCATCTGCTCAAGGACGACTCGGCGGCCCTCGCGCGGCCCGTGATCGAGCAGAACAGCCGCGAGGCGGGGGCCACGGTCACGGTAGTACTCCTCAACGGCGCAGCCCCCGGCGGCCTGCCGGGCGGGGTCACCGTGCGTCGGCTCGGCTCGGGCGACCTCGACTACTCCACGCTCCTGGACCTGATCTTCGAAGCCGATCACGTCATCACCTGGTAGCATCTCCAGCCCCGCGGCGCTACCTGTCCCGGTATTCTTCGAGCCATTTCATCTGGATCTTCTCGAGAATTCCCTCGTTGGAAGTCTTCGGATCACCCGTGAAGCCCGGCAGCGCGACCACCCATTTGTGCAGGTCGGTGAAGCGCACCGTCAGTGGGTCCACGTCCGGATGGTGCTCCATCAATGCCAGCGCGACGTCCTCGGCATCTGTCCACGTCATGCGCGCCTCCGCCTCTACTTGGGGATCTCCACGACGACATCGCCGCGGACGATCGCCTGGCAACCCAGCCGAGAGTGCAAGGTCAGCGCCTCGGCCGTGTCCAGCCTGTCTTCCTCGTCCTGCTCCATCGCCGAGAGGTTCTGCTCTCCTTCCCGCACGACCACGTGGCAGGTCGTGCAGGCGCAGCTCCCACCGCAGTTGTGCTCGAGGTGGATATTGTTGGCGAGCGCGATGTCGAGGAGCGAACCCGGCTTGCCGTGATCGGCCAACGGGTACTTGCTGTCATCCACTTCGACCGTCACGTTCTGCGGCAGGAAGGTCACCTTGTGCATCGCCATCACGTCTTCTCCAGAAGCTGGTCCGCGCGCTTCGAGGTCACGGCCTGCTTGATCGCCGCTTCCATCATCCGGTCTGCGAGCGGCGCGGTGGCTTGGTTGAGAGCGACCGTGCACTCGCGGATGCTGTCCCGGTTCGTTCCCGCGCGCACCTCACGGAGCGCGGTAAGCGCCCCATCGATCCGAGCGCGCTCCTCGGCGCTGGCGAGAGCGCCGGCCTGGCGGAGCGCCCGCTCCACGTGGTTAATCACGGTATCGGCCTCGGTCTGGGTTTCGATGAGCAGACGGGCATTGACGTCGGCCTCGGCATAGGCGAAGGAGTCCTCCACCATGCGCTCGACCTGCGCCTCGGTGAGCCCGTAGGTCGGCTTCACCTCGATGGACGCCGCCTTGCCCGTGCGCAGCTCTTTGGCCTGGACCTGCAGGATGCCGTTGGCGTCGATGAGGAACGTCACCTCGATCTTCGGCATGCCCGCGGGCATGGGCTCGATCCCCGCGAGGTCGAACCGCGCCAGGGAACGATTGTCCTTCGCGAGCTCGCGCTCGCCCTGGACCACGTGCATGTCCACCGCCGTCTGCCCGTCCACGGAGGTCGTGAAATACTCCTTCGCCATGGTCGGGATGGTCGTGTTCCGCGGGATCAGCACGCTGACGATCCCTCCCAGAGTCTCGATCCCCAGACTGAGCGGAGTCACGTCCAGCAGCAGCATGTCGGTGATGCCGCCGGCCAGGATCTGGGCCTGGACGGCCGCACCCATGGCCACGACTTCGTCCGGATTGAGCTGGCTGCGGGGCGTCTTGCCGAAGAGCTCCTGCACCCGCCGTCTGACCAGCGGCATCCGCGTGGAGCCGCCCACCAGGACCACCTCGCCCACCTGCTCGGAGGCGAGTCCGGCATCCTTGAGCGCCAGGCGGCAGGGCCCGAGCGTGGCCTCGACGAGCGGCGCGGCGAGGGCTTCGATCTCGGCCCGCGTGATCTCCCGGCTGTAGGTGAACCGCTCGAACGGGATCGTCAGGGTCGTGCGCTCGTCGAACGAGAGCCGGCACTTGGCCGCCTCGCCGCCCATCCGGAGCTCCTGCAGCGCTTCCGCGTCACGAGAGAGGTCGACGCCATGATGCCGCGAGATGTCGGCCAGGAGCGACTCCACGAGCGCGCGGTCGAAATCGTCGCCGCCCAGGTGAGTGTTCCCATTGGTCGCGAGAACCTCGAAGATGCCGTCCTTGACGCGCAGGATCGAGATGTCGAAAGTGCCGCCGCCAAGGTCGTAGACCGCGATGATCCCCTGGGCGAGCTTCTGAAGCCCATAGGCCAGTGAGGCCGCGGTGGGCTCGTTGACGATGCGCAGCACGTCGAGCCCGGCGATGCGGCCGGCGTCCTTGCTCGCCTGGCGCTGGCTGTCGTTGAAGTAGGCGGGCACCGTGATCACCGCCCGCTCGACGGCCTCGCCGAAAAAGGCCTCAGCTCGCTGTTTGAGCGCACGGAGCACGTGGGCCGAAACCTCGGGCGGCGTCACCTCGCGATCCCCGATCTTGATCTTCACCACTTCGGCGCTCGGCACGACCTCGAACGGAAGGTGCCGCAGCTCGTCCTTCACATCTTCGTATCCCTTGCCCATCAGGCGCTTGACCGAGTAAACGGTGCGCGCCGCGTTCCGGGCCAGCTGGCGCCTCGCCGTCTCGCCGACGAGCACCCCGTCCGCAGTCCAGGCCACGACCGACGGCAGCAGCACGCGCCCGTCGGCGTCGGGGATCACCTTGGGGATCCCCTGGTCCACGTAGGCGACCAGACTGTTGGTCGTGCCCAGGTCAATGCCGACGATGCGAGACATGCGTGTCCTGGTCCTCTCCGAGCGCGTCGCTCAGATCGTCGATCACGGTTCTCAAGTAGGCGCGCGTCGCCAAGCGCTTCTTGAACTTCTCGAGCAGGGGCTTCCGATCGCCGCCGGCCTCTACGGCCCGATCCCATTCGGGGAAGAGCGCGATCAGCGCGGCTTCCTCCGCCGCTTGCCGCGCCCTCAGCCGCTCCCGTTCCTCGGCCAGCCGGGCACGCGCGGCCTCGTCCAGCCCGGAGGTCTTGGCCTCCTGCAGCGCCTCCTGCACCTCCAGCATCTCCTCCAGTAGATCCATGGGCGCCTTCGGCTTTGCCGTGTCGCCTTCTTTCGTCTCGCGTCCTTCCTCGAGGGCGACGAGGTATTCCACGCGCGCCAGGGGCTCGCGCAGCGCCCGGTAGGCCCGGTTGACCAGGGCGGAGGACTCCAGCGCCTCAGCCTGCCGCGCGGCGTCGGCTCCGTGGTGGAAGTCCGGATGATGCGCGCGCGACAGCTCGTAGAAGCGGCGCTGCAGCGCTTCGCCGTCCACCTGAAGCTTCCTAGGCAGCCCAAACACCCCGAAATAGTCGCTCATTGTCCTCAGAAAATGAGAACGGGCCCGCCGGGGCCCGTTCGCGCTGTCTGCCGTCTCGCCGGACTCCGTGTCCGGCGGCTATGCCACAGCCCCGGCCCTACGCCGAGAACGAGGTTCCACAGCCGCAGCTCGACTTGGCGCTCGGGTTGACGAAAGTGAACCCGCCCGTCAGCCCCTGCTGGACATAGTCGAGCGTGATGCCATTGAGGTACAGATAGCTCTTGGCGTCGCAGACCACCTGGATCCCGTCGATGTCGAACTTCTTGTCGTGCGGGCCCACCTCGTTGTCGAACTCGAGCGAGTACGACAAGCCGGAGCACCCGCCCCCCTTGACGCCAATACGCAGGTGGACGCTCTCCAAGTTCTGGGCCTTCATCAACTCCTTGACCTGCTTGGCCGCGTTCTCGGTCACCGTGATCGCCATACGATGGATTCCTCCGCTCTTAGGACGCGCTTTGGCCCGCCGGCGCTTCCGACTTCGTCCACTTCTCTTTGTAGTCCTCCAGGGCCGCCTTGATGGCGTCCTCGGCCAGGACGGAGCAGTGGATCTTCACCGGGGGCAGTTTGAGCTCGTTGACGATGTCCGTGTTCTTGATCTTGGCCGCGTCGTCCACCGTCCGGCCCTTGAGCCACTCGGTGGCCAGGCTCGAGGACGCGATGGCGCTGCCGCAGCCGAAGGTCTTGAACTTGGCATCCTCGATGACCCCGGTCTCGACATTCACCTTGATCTGGAGCTTCATGACGTCGCCGCATTCCGGCGCGCCCACGAGCCCCGTTCCCACGCCCGGGGTGTCCTTGGAGAATGACCCCACGTTCCGCGGGTTGCTGTAGTGGTCGATCACCTTATCGCTGTAAGCCATGTCCCTCTGCCTCCTGGTCGCCCGGCGGCGCCGTTATTCCGCTTTCCAGTGCAACGACTTGAGGTCCACGCCCTCTTTGGCCATCTCGTAGAGCGGCGACATCTCGCGCAGCCGATGGACCACCTCGACGGTGCGCCGGCCCACGAAATCGATCTCTTCCTCCGTCGAGAACCGGTGCAGGCCGAATCGGATCGAGGAGTGGGCCAGCTCCGAATCCACCCCGAGCGCAGAGATCACGTACGATGGCTCGAGCGTCGCGGAGGTGCAGGCCGAGCCCGAGGACAACGCAACTTCCTTGTTGAGCCCCATCAACACCGACTCACCTTCCACATAGGCAAACGAGATGTTCAGGTTGTGGGGCAGCCGCTTCTCCGGATGCCCATTCAGGTACGCCTCGTCCACCTTGGACAGGATCAGATTCTGGAGACGGTCGCGGAGCGCCGCCAGCCGCTTGCCCTCCTCCGCCATCCCCTCGCGGCAAATCTCTGCGGCCTTGCCAAACCCCACCGCGAGCGGCACCGGCACGGTGCCCGACCGCATGCCGCGCTCGTGACCGCCACCGTCGATCATTGGGGAGATACGCACGCGGGGATTCTTCCGACGCACGTAGAGGGCACCCACGCCCTTCGGGCCATACATCAAATGGGCTGTCGCCGACAGCAAGTCGATACCCATGGCCTCGACGTCGACGGGGATCTTGCCGGCCGCCTGGATGGCGTCGGTATGGAAGAGGACGCCCTTTTCTTTGGCCAGCTTGCCGATCTCGGCCACCGGCTGGATCGTCCCGATCTCGTTATTAGCGAACATCACCGAGATCAGGATGGTCTTGGGAGTCATCGCCTTCGCGATCTCTTCCACGCTCACGAGGCCGTCACGGCCCACAGGCACGTAGTTGATCTCGATACCCTGGCGCTCGAGCCGCTTGCAGACGTCCATCGTGGCCCGCTGGTCGATGGCGGTGGTCACGATGTGGTTGCCCTTCTCGCGGTACATTTCGGCCGCGCCCTTGAGCGCCAGATTGATGGACTCGGTGCCGCCGGAGGTGAAGACCACTTCCTTGGGGTCACGGGCGCCGATCAGCTTGGCCACCTGCTCGCGCGCCTTGTCCACCGCCGCCTCCGCCTCCCAGCCAAAGGGATGGTTGCGGCTGGCCGGATGCCCGAACTTCTCCGTGAAGTACGGCAGCATCGCCTCGAGCACCCGGGGATCCACCGGGGTCGTGGACTGACTGTCCATGAAGATCGGAAGCTTCAGCGTCATTCCCTCGGTCTCCTAGTGAAGTATGGCCAGCGCGGGCGCCGGGACGCCCGGCTCCGCCGCCAGCTCGGCCAAAGTCATCGTGTCGAGCATCGAGCTGATGCTGGCCTGGATCTTCTGCACCGGCCGCCGCAGGTTGCACCGCTCGAACTGCGGGCAGTCATCGTTTACCGTCATGCAGCTGACGATCCGCACCGGCCCTTCGAGGGCGCGCACCACCTCGCCCACGGTGACCTCGTCGGCGGCGCGCGTCAGCACGTAGCCGCCCTTTGGGCCGTTGTGACTGGTGATCAGCCTCTTCTTCGACAGGCGCTGGAGGATCTTGGCCAGGCGCTCCTGGGGGATCTTGAACTCCTCCGCGATGCGCTTGGCGCTCACCGCGCCGTCCTCCCCGTGGGAGGCGATGAAGTGAATGGCCATCAACCCGTAGTCGGCGCGCTTGGTAAACCTCAGCATCCCGGCTCTTCCTCTGCCCTCCCGGGCTATATACGACCCTTTGGATCTCCGACCTTGATAGTCGGAGTCTGCCATCCCTATCGGCTCCTGTCAAGGCTTATCTCGGCTTCTGGTCTAAGAAACCGAGGCATTAGGGTCGGTCAGGGAGGGCTAGGTCCAGGCCTCCCTGAACCGCCTGGCGGCGTCTTCCGGCGGGGTCTCATTGACATGGATTCCTCCCACTTGGTGAACCAGGTGAAGGGGTGTGGGGGTGACTTCGACATGCCAGTGATAGTCGTCCGCAATGGTCGCCCACTCCCCCGGGAGCACCTTCGCGGTCAGGTTCGGAGCCGTGTAGAGGACCATCTCGAAGGGGGGATCGCCCAGCTTGTGGGCCAGCGTGCGGTAGCAGCCGCTGAGCAGGGCAGACAGGTCCGCCACCACCTCGCCGGTGAGCGCCTCCTCGTACGCGCATGCGTGACGCCGCGGCAGGATCCAGATCTCGAAGGGTGTGCGCGCGGCGTAGGGGGACAGGACGACAAAGTGGTCGGTGAGGCGCACGACGCGCTCGTCGGCGGCGATCTCCTGGCGGATGATGTCACAGTACACGCAGCGGCGCTTGTACTCGTAGTACTCGCGGCACTCGCGCAGCTTGCGGCGCACCTCATCGAAGATGATCGGGATGGCGGTGAGCCGCGAGTACGGGTGCGTGATGCGCGCGCCCGGCACGCGGTGGCGGCGCGTGATCAGGATGTCACGGATCTTGACGTCTCGCTTCAGGTCGCGCAGCCGCTCCCGGTACATCCACAGCACCTGGGCCCACTGGCCTTCGGGGATCGCGGCGGGCGTGTCGTCGTGTCCGGGGCTCTCGACGATCAGCTCCGTGGCGCCGCGCGGGGAGATCCGATCGTAGAGGCCGACGCCCTCGCGCACGACCCCCTGCTCGACGTGGAAGTAGGGATCCGCTTCCGGAACCACCCGCACCGACCATCCCGGCCCGCCGGGCACGGAGCCCGCCTGACGATAGGCCACGATCTCGGGAGGCGACAGCGATTCGCTGCCGGGACAGAGCGGGCATTGAGCCAGCGGCGCCGGCGGCACGGAGGCCGGGCGCACGAGCACCCAGCGGCCGCGCGTCGGATCCTTTCGGAGGTCGCTCAATTCCCGGCCACCTTAGGGAATAGCCCGCGCTTAGTCAAGATCACCACCCTTCCAGCCATGTTACGGTAGAAGCGGCTGGCAGTCGCGACGCATCTCTAGGAGCGGGGAGGACATCGGAATGGCGGATCACCGGGTCGTGGTCTACTCGAGCCCCACCTGAGGGCCCTGTAAGGCGGCGAAAGGGTTCCTTTCGTCTCAGGGCGTGGCGTTCGAGGACATCAATGTGATGGAAAATGCCGAGGCGCGTGAAGAGCTGATCCGCCTCACCGGCCGGATGGCCATTCCCGTCATCCTCGTGGACGACGAGATCGTCCGCGGTTTCGATAAAGCCCGACTCAAGACCCTGCTGGGCATCTAGCCTGCCACGCCGGCAGTGGCTCAGTAGCGCCGCTACTTCCCGAGCTGGCCCTTGAGCTTTCTGAGGTGTAGCTTGGCCACGTCCACCCAGTCCTTCTCGGTGGGCTGGGAACCCGCGAGCTCGATGTAGCGCTCCCAGAGGCTCACAGCCTCCCTGGGGTCGACCTTCTCGTACACCAAGGCCAGGTTATAGAGAGCGCCCGTGTTCTTGGCATCGGCATCCACCACCCTGCGGTACTCGTCGATGGCTTCCCGGTAGAGGCCTTTGTCTTCGTACACCTCGGCCAGGCCCATCCGGGCGTCGAGATAGTCCGGGTCCAGATCGATGGCCTTTTTGTAGGCGGTCACCGACTCGTAGTAGAGGTTCTTCTCCGAGTAGTAGAGCTTGCCAAGGCTCACGTGTACCTTGGCGTTGATCGGGTTTAACTCGAGGGCCTTCTGGTACGCCGCCACCGCCCCGTCCACGTCGCTCTTGGCGGCCTTGGCGTCGCCCAGCCCAACGTAGGCGTCGGCATAGAAGGGACGGATGTCGATCGCCTTGGCATAGGCCTCTACCGCCTGATCGAAGAGCCGCCGGGGGGCGGTGAGGAAGAGATCTCCCAATGCCTTATAGGGCTCCGGATAGGTCGGATCGAGCTGGGTCGAGGCGCGGAACTGCGCGGCCGCCTTCCACCGGTTACCCAGGCTCTGGTGGACGGCGCCCAGCGCGAACTGGGCGGCGACGAACTGCGGGTCGGCCTCGATGGCCTTGGCGATATGCTCGATCGCCGCCTCGTTATTCTCCTGCCCGCCGCGGTACCAGCTCAGACGACCGCGGACGTAAGCCTCGTAGGCGCGCGGCGACGTAGTGGGCGAGGCCCACTTCTGGACCCGCGCGGCCTCGCTATCGCTGAGCGTCGCCTTGAGAGCCCGGACATAGGCCAGCGGGATTTCGCGCAGCCGCCCGAGCAGCGCGCCGTCCGCCACCGTCACCGGGTCGAGCGCGCCGCGCTCGACGCGTTCGCCTTTGAGCTCGACGAAGCGAGGCTGGATGATCAGGTCCGTCCCCGCGTGGCGGACCTCTCCGTAGATGGCCACCTCCGCGCGCAGGGTCCGGGCCGCGGAGGTCGCCGCGGCCTCGTCCCATGCCTCGGGCTGCGGCAGCTGCCGGATCCGCTCCCGCTCGATCTGGACCAGCCCCGGTACATGCGCGAGCGCCAGCATGAGCGACTGGGTCACCCCTTCGCCCAGCCACTGGTCCTCGCGCGCAAGGTCCGTGGCCGCGAAGGGCAGGATGAGGAGGCCGCGCGCCTTGACTGCCGGGCCCGCGTCGGCCAGTGGCAGCAGGGCCAGCAGCAGCCCTGCCGGGATCGCGAAGCTAGGACGAAGTCGGGCTCTCATGCGCGGGCCCTCCTTTCGACCACCGGCCCCTGAGGCGCGCGAGCAATCGGGCGAGGGCCCCGGGGCCCACGCGGCGCAGCGCGATCTCGGGAATCAACATGACGGCCACCAGTCCGACCAGCCACGGCCACAACTCGAGAGTCAGGCGCGACCGATGGCGGTTCTGGAGGAAGGCGTCGCGCGGCTCCGCCAGCATTCCCCCGCCCGTCAGCTCCGACAACTCTCGCAGAAAGGCTTCGTCCACGCCCAGATCCCTGAACTCCTGTCCATACGGTACCACCAGACCCGCGAGCTGCGAGCCTACCATCTGGTCCGCACGGCGCTGGGCCATGCCGACGAGATACACGCCCTCCTGCGGCGCCGGAAAGCGGCCACGGTACCGGCCGGGGCCAATTTGCTCGAGGTCGATGACGGTCCGCTGCTTGTCGGGCGCGACGACGCCGACCTGCGTGTCGAGGAAGTTGATGAACTCACCCTTGGGATCGATGGCGTCCACCAAGACCTCACCCGTCTCGTCGGTGCGCGAGACGGTGGCCACCGTGTCGCTCCGGGTGCCGGTCCTCAGCGTCCAGCGGGTAACCTGGGCCCAGAACTTATTGAAGCCGGCCCACCGCACCCAGAGCACGCCCCACTTGGCCTTGGCGTCCGAGGTGAAGGCGGCTGAGCGCCCAAGGCCATACCGCCACGTCGCCAGCAGGGGATCCTCCTGGTGGGTCATCAGCACCATATCGGCGGTGCCCTTGATCGTGGTTGCCACGTAGCCGCCCAGCGGAGGCGCCTCGCGCCAGTTGATGTCCTGGATCGCCTCGCTGGCGGGACTGGCCAGCACCGGCTTGAACGGCTGCTCCACGAGCGAGGCCTTGGAGGCCAACTGGGTCTCGAGCGTGAAGATGCGGGGGATCGTCGCGTCGTCCTCCGTGTAGTAGAAGCGCCCGCGCCCCCACTTGGCGATGTCCACCATCAGCGGCACATCGGCGTCCTTGCCGATCGCCACGGTCGAGACCGTGATCTTGTCCTTGGCCATGCGGCGCAGCAGGCCGGCAAAGTCACCGCGCGTCATCTGCCCATCGGACAGGAAAATGACGTGCTTGAGCAGCGCCGGCCGATCGAAGAGCACCTGGTACGCTTCCTTGAGCGCCGGGTAGCCGTCGGTGCCGCCGCCGGCCTTGATCGTGGCGATCGAGTGGTGGATGGCCTGCTTGTCGCGCGCCGGACGCAGCGGCGAGTCCCAGACGAACTCGGTGTCCCAGCTCATCACGCCGACCTCGTTCCGCTCGTCGAGCAGGTCCACGACGAGGTGCGAGGCCTCCTTGGCGATGTCGAGCTTGGTCACCTTCTCGTCGCCGGTGGTCATGGCCATGGAGCCCGAGCGATCGATGGAGAGCACAACCGCGAGGCTCGGGATCTCGATCTTCTGCTTCACCTCCATCGTGACGGGCAGCGCCTCCTCGATGGGAGTCCGGTAGTACCCGCCGAGGCCGAAGCTCTCCTCGCCCCCGACCATGATGAGGCCGCCTCCGTGCTCGCGAACGTAGTCGCGGATGTTCTCCATCTGCTTCTTCGCCATCTTGAGCGACGAGACGTTGGAGAGGATGATGCCGTCGTACTTCTGCAGCCCGGCCATGTCCTTGGGAATCCGCTCCGTCTCCACCACGGTCACGTCCACGTGCTGAGAGCGCAGCGCTGCCGCCAGCGCCTGGGCCTCGTCACGGCTCTTCTCGGCCAGCAGCACCTGGGGACGGCCGCGCACGACGATGGTGCCGACCGCGCGGTTGTTCTCCTCGATCGTGTCCCCCTCGACCTCGATCGCCGCCTGGTAGACGTGGATGCCGCTCTGCTCGAGAGACTGGCGGTAGCTGTAGACGTTCTTCCCGGCATTGAGCTTGACGACCTGCGAGCCGAGGAACTCGCCGTTGCGGTACAGCGCGAGGCGGCCCTGGGTCTCGGCTTGGCTCCACGCCACGACTCTGGCCTGGAAGGGCTCGCCGAACTTCACCTCCTGCGGCAGCACGAGGGACTCGACCACGACCTCCTGGACGAAGGTGAGCGGCGCCGGAACATAGTAGATGTCGGCGCCGGCGTCCTTCGCGGCCTGGGCCACCGCCAGGGCATTGCCCGCGTTCTGGCGGCCGTCGGTGAGGAGGACGAAGCGGTTGGCATGGCGGCTGGGCGTGGTGGCCAGCGCGAGCTGCAGCGCCTGGGCGAGATTCGTCGCGCGGCCGGGCACGGAGGCCTCGGGACGCTCCAATTTGGCCCCCGCCCGCAGCGGTTGATCGAGGGCCGCTTCTTCTCCGAACACGATCAACCCGGCCTGATCGTCCGGCCGCATGGAGTGGACCGCCTGGGCCGCGAAACGGAAGGCGTTCTCGCGCGCCGCGAGGCTCACGCTGTCCGACACGTCCAGCAGGAACATGACGTTGAGCCGGTCGACCCACCGGGGAACGGTGGGCCGCGCCAAGGCGAGCACGAGCAGGGCAAGGAGAGCGCAGCGCAGCCCGAGCGCCCAGCGGTCACCCGGCGCGTAGGGCAGGCCCAGCCGGCCGCCGGTCTGGCGCCGCCAGTACAGGAGCCCCTCGATCACGAACACGGCCAGCGCCAGCAGCACGAACCAGCTCCACAGCTCCCGCTGGATCGGAACCGGCGGCGCTTCCGGTCGGGCGCCCTCGACGAAGTCCGGCACCGGGCTCGGCGTGAGGTCGGACTCCTCCGCGTTCATGAGATTAACGGCAACGCGCGTCTCGCCGCGCGGGGTAATCACCGCGTAGATGCCGACTTCGTCGGTTTCCGTGTAGCTGGCGACGCCGCGATTCACCTGCGCCTTCACGGTGCGGCCAGACGGCGTGCGCACGGTTGCCGCCGTCACGCCGTGCTCGACCGGCAGGAGGATGGGCTGCCCGGCCTGGAGCTGGAGGCTCGACTGATCCAGACCCGCCGGGTGCAGCCACCGCAGGCTCTTGGACAGCATGAGCGGGAACGCCACGCGCAGCGGGAAGTCGCTGCGGAAGAGGTCGAAGCCGAAGAACACCGCCTTGCGGTCGCGCTCCTCGAGCGTGTAGACCAGCGGCCCGCCCACCGCCTCCACGAGCGTCTTGCCGGCCGCCAGCGGCCGCACTCGCAGCGCGTCCTCGATCGCCACTTTGGCGAAATCGATCTGGCGCATGATCGGATGCTGGCGGTCCCAATCCATGATGATCGGCGCGTCCAGGCGGCCCAGCACCTCGAGCGGGACGTCGGCGGGAACCGTATTGACCAGGACAAACCGGCCGCTGCCGATCCGCGGCGGGCTCGCGCTGTCCAGGACCACGACGTCAAAGCCTTCCATGCCGCCGGCGTAGTCCTCGGGCTTGCGGACCTCGAGCGTCACCTGCGGGTCAGTCTTGAGCACCTTCTCGAGAAAGAGGTTCCCCGCGCTCACCAGCAGGACGTGGATCTGCCGCGGCGGAGGGATGACCGCGTAGGCGACGTTGTCCGCGGCGAGATCGTCCGTGACGTCGAGGCGGAGCTTGACGGTGCCGCCGTTGTGGTCGTTGAACGGCACCACCACGGCCCGGCGCACCTGGGGCTCGAGGGTGAGCGACTTCTCGGCGAGCATCTCGTCGTCGAGCGTGAGCCGGAACGAAAAGGTCTGGGGCTCGCTCGAGAAGTTCGCCACCGAGAGAAAGGCCTGGGAGTTGAAGGTGCCGAAGTAGTTGCGCCGCACCGCCAGGCTGGTGATGCCCACGTTGTGCGAGCGGCGCCCCACGCCGACCCAGCGGACGCGGACGTCGTCGCCCTGTCCCTGGACCGCGGCCGGGCGCGCGCCGTCCGTGAACACGTGGATCTCCGCGCGCGGATCCTGGCCGACGAGCGACCGGGCCGTGCGGATCGCCTCGCCGAGACGGTTGGGCAAGTCCCGCGCGTGCATCCCGCGGAGCGCGGAGACCACGCTGTCGTGGTCGCGGGTGAACGGGACGAGGACGCGCGGCTGCACACCAGCCTCGATCACCATCACTTCGGCGCCCTGGCCGAGCCGCCCCATGAGCGTCAACGCCTCGCGCTGGGCCTGGGCGAACCGCGAGGGCCACACATCGGTCGCCTTCATGGACGCCGACGGGTCCATGACGATGGCGACCCGCTTCGCGCCGTGGCCCATCACGACGGCCGCGGGGCGCGCCAGCGCCAGCGTCAAGGCCAGCAGCGCGAGGATCTGCAGAATGAGCAGCGGATCGCGCTGCAGCCGCTGGAAGAACGTCGACGCTTCCCGATCCCGCAGCGCCGGGTCCCACAGCAGCAGACTCGACACGCGCATCTGCCGGCGCCGGACCTTCAGGAAATAGAGCAAGAGCAGCGGCACCGAGAGCGTGCCCAGCAGCAGCGCGAGGGGGCTCAGCAGGCTCATCCGAGGAGAAGTCCCTTGAGCTGGCGGAGCATGAACTCCTCGACCGGCGTGTCCGTGACGGCCCGGTAGTAGCTGATCTCGTTGGCGCGGCAGAACTGCTCGGCGCGCTCGAGGAAGTCCCGCAGCCGCTGCTGGTAGTCTCGCAGCGCCTCGCCGTCGAGCGTGAGGTCACGCAGCTCGCCCGTCTCGGCGTCGGTCAGGCGCAGGTCCCCCCCGAAGCTCGGGCTCACCTCGTCGGTCGCCAGGACGTGGATGACGTGCACGTCGAAGCTCCGCTCGAGCAGTCCCTTGAGTCCGCGCTCATAGCCGCCCGGGTCCATGAGGTCCGAGACCAGCACGGCCAGGCCGGCCTCGCGCGCGCGGAGGGCATACGCCGCCAGCCCGTCATTGAGCGACGTCCCGCCGCCGGGCCGGAGCCGGTCGAGGAACTCCATGAGCGGCAGCACCTGGCCGCGGCCGCGCGCGGGACTGAATCCCTCGGCGATCCGGTCGCGCAGCACGCCGACTCCGACGCGCTCCAGATTGACGAGCCCGACAAAGCCGAGGCCGGCAGCCAGCCGCGCGGCGTAATTGAGCTTCGAGGGCACGCCAAAGGCCATGGACGCAGACGCGTCGACCAGGAGGTGGAGGCAGAGGTCTTCCTCGTCCACGAAGAGCTTGAGATACAGGCGATCCAGGCGGGCGTAGACATTCCAGTCGACGTAGCGGATGTCGTCGCCGACACCATACGGACGGTAGTCCGAGAACTCGACGCTGATGCCCTTGCGGGGGCTTCGGCGCTCGCCCTTGACGCGGCCGCGGAACGCGCGCCGCGAGAGCAGCGCGAGACGCTCGAGCTGGGCGAGGAAGTCCGGCGAGAGGAGAACCTGGCCGGAGCGGAGCGTCGGCACGGCGCTATCTCTCATCCAGCGACTGGAAGTACTCCTTCACCTGCCCCTGGAAGTCTCGCGGCACCTGCTCCCGGGCAATGGCTTCTTCCATCATCTTCTTGTACTGGCCCAGCACGCCCAGGTACTGCAGCCGGGAAGCCATCGGCCCGCCGCGTCCCACCAGGTTCGTGTCGATACCGCTCTTCTTGCCGGACCGCGCCTGCCCCTCGACGCCGACGTCGTAGGGCATGCCGCGCAGCCGCTGCGTCGGATCCCCCTTGGGCGAGGCGCTCTTGCCGCGTCCCGGCAGCAGCCCCTCGCCCTCCGGGAAATCGCCCTCGTCGCCCGGCCCACCCTGCTGGCCGGCGCCACGGTTGCGCCCGCGCTGTCCGCGCCGCTCGTCCTCGCGGCCGCCGCGCAGATTCTTGCCGTCCCGGCCCTTCTCGTCCATGGACCGCATCTTGGACAGCGCGCGCTCCATCGCTTCCATGGCTTTGTCGGTCTGCCCGCCTTCGAGCGCCTCCATCCCCTCGAAGACGTCGCCGCTCCAGTTGTTGGGCCCGCCCTTGCGTCCGAGCCGCTCCATCTCGTTCAGCAGCTCGCGCAGCTTCTCGGGCGAAATCTGGCTGGGATTGAGTCCGCCCCGCAGAGATTTCGCCTTCTGGAAGACCATTTTGGTCTGGTTCTGAGTGAAGTCTCGCTGCAGGTCCGGCAGCCTGTCGAGCTGCTCCAGCATGCGGATGCGCTCATCACCCCGCTTGAGGAAGGAATTGAAGTCCGGGGCATGGCCGCCCAGCGAGGTGTCCTTGAAAATGGCGGCGAGATCGCCGGGCTGGCTCAGGCCGCCCGCCCCGAGGCGCGGCGACAGGGTGCGCTCCTGGACATCGGCGCGCTGGATGGGGTCGGGACGCGCCCCGCGCGGTCGCTCGGCCGTCTGGAGCTCGCCCGCTCGATCCTTGGGCTTCTCCTCCTCTTCTTCGCGCGAGGACGAGAAGTTCGGCAGGCTGGCCTGGGGAATGGGAATCGGCGGCGCCACGGCGAGCAGCGTGCCGAGGGCTAGCGGCAAGGGCAAGAGCCTGGCGTCGCGCGGCAGGCGCCGGGCAATGATCCGCTTGCCCTGCAGGCTCCGGGCATGGGCCACCGCGTCGGTGACGAGCGCCTCGACGACGGGCGTCCGGTCAGGCCGATCTGCCCATTCGAGCGCCGTCGTCACGCGGTCTTTCAGCGCGTAGCCGCGATCGGCCAGCCTGGCGGCCTCCCGCGCCGGAAGGTTGAGCATGAGGCCGTAGAGAGCCCCGGCCGCGGCGCCGGCGGCGAGGAGGGCGCCCGACAGGAGCAGGACCGTGCCGCCCAGCAGCTCCTTGAAGAGCAGAGGCGGGATGGTCGCGACGGCGCCCCACAGAAGGCCGCGGAGCCCGTAGTACTCGGCGCGGCGCAGACGAATCTGCCGGGCCACATCCGAGACCAGCCGCTCCAAGACCATTCGGTCGGGCATCGGTCCCTCCGGCTGTTACTTGAGGAAAACTTCTTTCTGCGAGCCGCTCAGGCTCTCCGCCGCCTCCACGATCTCCCCGATCAGCCGATCCACATCCACGCCCTCGGCTTCACCCTCGAAGTTCAGGATGATGCGATGGCGCAACGCAGGCAGCGCCAGGGCGCGCAAGTCATCGACGGCCACGTTGTAGCGGCCTTCGGCCAGGGCGCGCACCTTGGCGCCCAGGACCAGTGCCTGCGCGCCGCGCGGGCTCGCGCCGTAACGGATGAAGCGCCGCGCCTGCTCCGGGGCCCGCTCCCACTGCGGATGCGTCGCCAGCACGATGAACGAGGCCAGGTCACGGACGTGGGAGGCGATGGGAATCTCTCGCACGAGCTCCCGGAAGCTCATCACCTGGGGGCCCGTCATCACCCGCTGCACCTGGACGTCGCGCACGTGAGTGGTGCGCTCGATGATCTCGGTGAGCTCTTCGAGCGCCGGGTACTGCACGCGCAGCTTGAAGAGGAAGCGGTCCAGCTGGGCCTCCGGCAGGGGATAGGTGCCCTCCATCTCGATCGGGTTCTGAGTCGCCAGGACGAAGAAGGGCATGGGCAACGCATTGGCGTGGCCCGATACGGTAACGGCCCCTTCCTGCATTCCTTCGAGCAGCGCCGACTGGGTCTTGGGCGTGGCCCGGTTGACCTCGTCGGCCAGCAGGATGTGGCCGAAGATCGGGCCGCGCTGGAACTGGAAATGCTTCCGGCCCTCATCGTCCTCGACGATGATGTTCGTCCCGATGATGTCGCCCGGCATAAGATCGGGCGTGAACTGGATGCGCGAGAAAGACAGGTGGAGCGACTCGGCCAGCGTCTTGATGAGCAGCGTCTTGCCCAGCCCGGGCACGCCTTCCAGCAGCACGTGTCCCCCCGCGAAGAGGCTGATCAGGACCTGAGTGACCACATCGTCGTGGCCGACGATGACCTTGCGGACTTCGGCGCGGAGGGTCTGAAAGCCGGTGACGAACTCGCGAACGCGCGCTTCCTGATTCGGGGCCGGCACGGAGGGCTGCGCCATTCAATGCTCCTTTTCGATCGGAACGTTCACCTCTGCCGCGGGTTGCCTCATCATAGAGGCGCCCCAATCACCCGTCAACTAGTTGACACCTCTTGTGTCCGAATCCAGCATCAATTCAGCCCTCGCCTCGCCGGGCTCCTCGCTTGCGGCTCGTCGGGCCCGTCTCGGCTCGAACGACAATTAAGAGGTCCAGGGCCCTCGCCCCGCGCCCTTTGGGCAGCACGGCGAGCGGGTTGACGTCGAGCTCGCTCAGCCGCCGGCCGAGCCCGCCGGCCAGCCGCGCCACGGCAAGCGCTGCCTCTTCCAGCGCCGCGAGATCCCCGGGCGGCAGCCCCCGATGCCCATGCAGCAGGCGCACTGCCTTCACATCGCTCAGCATCGCGCGAACGTCGTCGCGGGACACTGGCAGCGGCCGGCACGCCGTATCGGCGAGCAGCTCGGCGTGCACGCCGCCGGCGCCGATCAATAGCAGCGGGCCAAAGGCCGGATCGCGCGTGACGCCGAGCATCATCTCGGCGCCGCGGACCATTCTCTGGACGAGCAGCCCCTCGATGGCGCGCCCCTTCGCCAATCGAAGCAACTCCCGTGCCGCGCGCGCCACGGCCCGACGGTTGCCGAGCCCCAGTCTCACGGCGGCCGCCTCGGTCTTGTGAGCCAGATGCGGAGCCAGGATCTTCAAGGCCGCGGGGAAGCCGATCCGCTTCGCCGCCGAGGCGGCGGCCGCCGCAGTGTGCACGATCGCCTCGGGCGGGATTGGCAACCCGGCCGAAGCCGCCAGCGCGGCCGCCACTCGATACGGAAGCGGCCCAGCCACTGGCGGCAGTGCCCGTCGCAATCGCAGCGCTTTCGCTCGAGGCCTGCCGGCGAGCGCGCGTGCCCGCGCGGAGCTGGCCGCCGCCGCGAGGGCGAAGACGGCGCCGCGCGGGGAATGGAAGCAGGACACGCCGCCGCCGTCCAGAATCTGCACGCCTTCACCGGCGAGACCACCCGCCATCCAGCACACCACGACGGGCTTGTCCGTCTCCCCCGACAGTTGGACGACGCGCCGGGCGCGCTCCGTGGCGCGCGCGCCGGTGGCCATGGTCACGGTCACGATGACCGCGTCGACCCTCGGGTCGGCCGCTACGGCGGCCAGGACCTGGCCGAAGCGATCCTCGGGCAGCCCGGCCGTCACGTCCACCGGGTTGTCGCGGGTGAGCGCGTAACTCGGCAGGAGCGGCGCGAACGCCCGCAAGGTCGGCGCCGAGAGCCGCGGCAGCGTGAATCCGCCCCGCTCCAGCTCATCGGCCGTCATGATGGCGGCGCCGCCCGACGAGCTGACGACGGCGACGCGCCGGCCGCCGAGGCGCGGCCCCCGCGCGAGGAAGCCGCCCGCGTCCGTCAAATCCTCGAAGGACCGCGCTTCGACGATGCCGAGGTGGGCGCAGACGGCCTCCCAGGCGCGCGCCGAGCCCGCGAGGGCGCCCGTATGGGTGAGCGCGTTCAGCGCGCCGGCGCGGGAGCGCCCGAGCTTCATCGCCACCACCGGCTTGCCCGCCTCGAGCAGACGTCGCGCCGCCGCCTTGAATCGCTCCCCGTCGCGGATACCTTCGACCACGAGGGCCACGGCGCGCGTGCGCTCGTCCTCGGCGAAGTGCTCGAGGGCCTCGCTCACGGTGATGTCGGCCTCGTTGCCGGTCGAGATCATGGCGCTCACACCGACGCGCCGGTCGATCGCCCGGTTGAGCAGGGCGCCGCCGAGGGCGCCGCTCTGAGACGCGATCCCCAACGCGCCCGGCAGCAGGGCCGGCACGTCGCCCACCGAGGAGAAGGTCAGCGCCACGCGGTCCCAGCAGTTCACATAGCCCAGGGTATTGGGACCCATCAGCGCGATGCCGGCCTCGCGCGCCCTGGCCAGGATGCGGCGCTGCTCGGCCCGCCCCGCCGCGCCGATCTCGCCGAAGCCCGCGCTCAGGATGACCGCGCCGCGGGCACCGATGGCGGCGGCCTGCTCGAGCACGCCGGCGACGTCGGCCGCGGGCACGCCGATCCAGACCATGTCGGGCGGCGACGGACAGTCGGCGAGCGAGGGGAAAGCCGGCAGGCCGCCGATCTCCGTGTGGCGCGGATTGACCGGATAGATGGCGCCCGGAAAGCCGTGGCGCAGCAGATAGACAAGAGGACGGGCGCCGGGGCGGCTCAAATCGCCCGGACAGCCCGCGATGGCAATGGCCTTCGGGGCCAGGAACTGCCGGAGCCGGCCGACCGTCACGCGGGACGAAGAGCCGGGTCCAGGCGCCCGTACACCGCGAGATAACCGTCCAACTCCTGCGCGGGAGTGAACCGGGCATTGACGCGCTCGCGGCCGGCTTTCCCGAGCCGTTCGCGCAGCGCGGGATTACCCAGGAGTCGGTCGCACTTCGCCGCGAACTCCTCGGGCGTGTCGAAGAGGAAGCCCGTCACGCCATCCTCGACGAGCGAGCGATTGCCCTCGATGTTCGAGGCCAGGACGACGCGGCCGAGGGCGAGCGCTTCCAGCACCGAGTTGGCCATGCCGCCCTCGGACTCCGAGCAATTGAGCGCCACGTCCGAGGCTTCGAGCAGCGCGTGCATACGCGGGTGGGGAATGGCCCCCAGGTGCCGCGCCCAGGGCCGGCTCTGAAGCGCGCGGAGCAGCGCCTCGCCTTCCGGCGGATCCAGGATCGGTCCCGCGTAGAGAAGCTGGAGGGTCGGATAGGTCGCCATCAGCCCGTCGAGCGGCGCCAGCGGGAAGCGCGGGTTCTTGACGGGCCGGATGCCGGCAGAGAACAGCAAGATGGGGCCGGGGGCGCGGGTGAGCGCGGAGGCCGTGGGCCACGCCGCATCGCCGTCCTCGAACACGGCGCTCTGGGGCACCACGGCGATGCGCGCGGCCACATCGGGCAGCGCTTGCGCGATCCGCGCCATGATGGACGGATCGAAGACGGTGATGGACGCCGCGCCCTCCAGCACGCGGCGGACCACGGCGGCGCGCTCGGGATCGAAAAGATCGTGGTTGGCATCGGTTCCGGTGATCGTGACCACGAGCGGGATTTCGGCGCGCCGCGCGAGTCGAAGCGCCATCGGGCCCGTCCTGAAGGCGTGGAAAGCGTGGATCAGCGTCGGCGCGTACTGGCCCACCTGATGCTCGAGGGACGGTTCCGGAACGGCCGACAGATCCCACAGTCTCAGCTCCACACCACGCGCGCGCAGGCCTCGCGCGATGCGCTCGACGGTGACGGCGTTGCCGCGGACTGAGGGAGACGCGAACGGGGAGATCAGGGCCACACGGGCGGCCATGGCTGCGCCAAGCCTACACGGCGGACGCGGGGAAGGCAATCCGTGGCGAGCGGCGGATGGCTGTGTTACAGTCTCATCACGGCAGGCGCACTATCTGACTTGCCGGGAGGAGCGCATGGACGAACCGTCGCAAGGCATCGGCTGCCCGGAGTGCATGGACCTGCTCGCCGATTATGTCGACGGCTCGCTGCCGAAGGACAAAGCAGAGTTGCTCGAGTGGCACATCGAGGGCTGCGCCCCCTGCGTCGCGTTCGTGAATACCTACAAGGGCACCGTGGACGCGGCCCGCCGCCTCCGAGAAGCGACCATGCCCCCCGAG
>Ga0070707_100001090_pt1 | contig 26853 bp, 29 predicted proteins | sample KBSK5502metaG_FD_65468 | JGI IMG/M metagenome (GOLD analysis project Ga0070707, IMG submission 65468) | Corn, switchgrass and miscanthus rhizosphere microbial communities from Kellogg Biological Station, Michigan, USA - KBS K5-50-2 metaG | ecosystem: Host-associated > Plants > Roots >...
GAGCCGATCGCGCGAATTCGGCAAGAATCCAATCGCTAGTCGAGTGCGGTTGCCGCGTGTGACGGCGCCAAGGCTGGCTTACGAGGAGGTCGCCCACCAGCTACGCGCGATGATCCTCGCCGGCGAATTGCGGGCGGGGCACCGGCTTCCTACCGAGGACGAACTCCGCGAACAGTTCGGCGTCGGAAGAAGCACCATCCGTGAGGCCTTACGCACGCTTTCATCGCATGGTCTGTTGACTACAAGCCGGGGGGTAGGCGGCGGTAGCAGTGTGGCCCAACTCGACCACGATGACGTTACGGAGATGCTGGAGGCTGCGATCGCGGTACTCACCCAGTCTGAAGGGGTGACTGTAGCCGAGCTATTGGAGGCCCGCGACTTGCTTGAAGTGCCGGCCGCACGACTGGCGGCACTCCGGCGTACGGACGAGCAACTGGAGCTGATCCGCAAGACCATCCCACGGTCAGTGGATAGGATTCCCTTCCGACGAATCTATGACGTAAACCACGCTTTCCATGAGGCTCTACTTGATGCTGCTCAAAACCGGTTGCTGCACGCGATGACCCAACCCGTATTCACAGTGCTTGGTAACCGTTTCGCCCGCGAGCGTGCCCAGCGCGACTTCTGGAGAGTTGTCATGGCCGATCATTCGAACATCCTGCAGGCGGTCGTCGCTAGGGATCCCGACAAGGCGGGTCGCGAGATGCATGCGCACCTGATGCACTTGCGGACCACGTATGAAGCCATCGACTCGTTGTCGCAGCAGAGACAAGACGATGATGAGGAAACTCCGCCGCATCCGAATCGTCACGGTTGAGCAGGACAGAGTCGATCTGTACCGCAATTTGAACCTGGCTGATCTGGCGGGCAATCTAGCTGGGGAATTCGATGCCCGCTCCGAGCCGACTGCCACAGACCGTGCGGAGTAATGGCGAGGTTGGCGTAAGTGACGTATGAAGTCCTCCTTGACGGGCTGGCATTCCCCGAGGGTCCCCGCTGGCACGACGGCCGGCTCTGGTTCTCAGACATGTACGACCACTGGGTGTTCACGGTCGACCTCCGGGGACGGGCTGAGCGCATCGTCGAGATTCCCAACCAGCCCTCAGGGCTGGGTTGGCTGCCAGACGGGCGCATGCTGGTGGTCTCGATGCTCGACCGCAGGCTACTTCGGCTTGAGCGGGACGGGCATCTAGCCGAAGTTGCCAACCTTAGCGCCATTGTCACCTCACAGTGCAACGACATGGTGGTCGACGGTCAGGGCCGCGCCTATGTTGGCAACTTCGGATACGATTTCGCGGCGGGCGAACCGGTGAGCCCAACCGACTTGGTCATGGTCGACGCATCTGGAAGCCTCCGCGTGGTTGCCCGGGGACTTACCTTCCCGAACGGTACTGTGATTACACCCGACCGGCGAACCCTGATCATCGCCGAGACATTCGCCTCCCGCCTGACCGCATTCGACGTGGAGCCTGACGGAGGGCTCGCCCGCCGCCGCGCCTTTGCCCAAATGGAGGGCACGACGCCGGACGGCATCTGCCTCGACGCGGAGGGAGCCATCTGGTTCGCTTCGCCGGGTGGCAATGAGGTGGTCCGGGTTCGAGAGGGCGGCACAATAGTTGACCGGATCAGCACCGATGGCCTGAGCGCCTTCGCATGCATGTTAGGTGGCGAGGATCGGCAGACGCTCTTTGTCTGCGTCTCGGACTGGACCGGGCAGAAGACAAGGCGGACCCGACCGGGTCGGATCCTCACCGTTCGGGTGAAGACACCAGGCGCTGGGCTTCCCTGAGTGTCGCTAGGTTGCGTGCGCTGCAGCTTGCCTCTCCTGGACGGTTGAAGGGCGCAAGACTTCGATTGGCGGAGCCCGATGGATTCGCCCGCCAAGAAAGCGCGCTGCGAACGGCCTACTATTGCGCGTCAAATGGCACCTCTTTATGGGCCTCTCCTGCACACGCCGTCTGATTCTGAGGATGCAGGACGCTTCGCCGCAACTACGTTGAAGGTACGTCGAAGTGGGACGTGGCTCGGATCCAGTTCTTATGCGCGCCAGCGCTAGAGAGCGGTTCAATCAAGAGGAGCCTAGGGCGGCGAAACATGCGAGGCTGATGGCCTCTATGTCGATCTGGGCCTCTCGATAGAGGTCGGTCACACTCCCTGATTGGCCGAATCGGGTAACACCAAGTGGCCACGCTTGGACCCCAAGCATGGACCCCACCCAGGCTAGAGCCGAAGGGTGCCCGTCGAGCACAGTAACAACCGGAGCGAGCGGCCGCTCATGCAAAGGCGCCCAACGACCGGCGTTCACCCCAGACTGCCACCTCCGATAGACCAGGTCGGGGCTAACGCAATTAATAACACTAGCGAAGACGCCGTCCGCGAGTAAGTCTCGTGATGCCATCATCGCCTGCGGGACCATCACTCCGGTCGCCCAGATCTCGACTATGTTGTGACCTGGCACGTACCCCGGCTCGGCGCTTCTGTCGATCAGCATGTAGGCGCCGGATAGTACCTGCCGACGCAATGTTTCCCGATCGTCATGCTCAAGCAGAGACTGGTCGACCGGGGCGGTGCTCAATCTTAGGTATGCGGACTCGGGGTCCGCGTCACGTTGTAGCGACCGCAGAGCCTCCAACATGACCCACTCCAGCTCAAGCGCGAAGCATGGTTCCCAATACACCACTTTGGGCAGCGCTAGCCCTACTGCTGGCGTGATCACCGACTGGTGCGCGCCACCTTCAGGAGCGAGGGTGATGCCGGAAGGGGTGCCCACAAGGATGAATTTGGAGCCCGAGTATAGGCCGTAGATATAAGCGTCCAGCGCGCGTGCTACGAACGGATCGTAGAGGGTTCCGATGGGAACAAGAGGCTCTCCGGTCATCTCCGCGGCAAGGCCAAGTTGCCCAAGCATCATCAACAGGTTGGTCTCGGAAATGCCGAGTTCAATGTGCTGGCCGTTCGGGCGGCGGTCCCAGCGGATCAGTCGCGGGCCGAGTGCAGTAAAGAGGTCATGCGCCTCGTCGGGGTCCCACACTCCGACCTTATTGATCCAGCCGCCAAGGTTGGTTGACGTCGCAACATCCGCGCTTACGGTCACCACTCTCCCCGCGGCCTCGGGTGCCACCCGGGCGAGCGTCGTGAGGACTTGCCCGAATGCCCGCTGCGTGGAGAGGGGGCCCCTGTATTCTTGATCAAGGTCTTCTGGAATCGCGACTTGGGGCCTCGACAGCTGGGTAGGCCGCACGAAGAGCTTTCCGCGCTCGTCACAGATTCGGCCTGCAGCGGAGTCGGATGGAAATCGCGACCACTCCTTCCCCTCCTCCACTCCGAGGCGCACGCGCAGCTCCTCGAGCTCCTGGATGGAGATAAGAGCTGAATGATTCAGGGGATCACCGGCAATTGGGAGTCCCCATCCTTTGATTGTGTAAGCGAAGACGACCGCCGGCGCGCTGGCCTGGTCTGCCTTGGCGAGCCTCTGGAGAAGCAGGTCAAGGTCATGGCCTCCGAGGTCGGCAACGAGGCGCTTTACGACTTCATCGCTCCGAGTTTTGTCCCCAATGAGGCCAAGCGCCTCGCGAACCGTCCGGGCAGGGGACCGAAGCAGCAGTTGGTAGTCCTCATTTGACATTTCGTCGATCAGCCGGCGCAACGTGGCTCCACCCGCCTCGCTGAAGGCCGCTTCGAGGAGGCGGCCATACTTGGCCTCCAGTACGATCCAGCCATTGGCGCGGAACATGTCCTCCCATTGCCGGACCCGAATGCCTGGGATCACTCGGTCTAGCGACTGCCTGTTAACGTCGACAATCCAAATCACGTTGTCCAACCGAGACAGGGAAGGTTCGGCGACTGCTTCCCAAACTGACCCCTCATCTAACTCGGCATCGCCGAGGAGAGAAATGTAGCGACGCTGCGGGCCCTCCCCCAAGCCAAACCTGGTCTGAACAAAGCGGTCGACAAGGGCCGCGAAATTCGGTGCAACCGACCCGAGTCCGACGGACCCTGTGGAGAAGTCGATAGGGTCGGGGTCCTTAGTGCGTGAAGGGTAAGCCTGAAGACCATGGTACTCACGGAGCTTGGTTAGGTAGCTCGCATCGAGGTTGCCAAGGAGGTAATGAATCGCGTGCAGTACGGGCGACGCGTGTGGCTTCACGGCGATCCTGTCGCCCTGCCGCATGAAGTCGAAGAACAACGCCGTCATTAGTGAGACAACTGATGCGCTGGAGGCCTCGTGGCCGCCGACCTTAATACCGGACGAGGAAGGTCGGACCTTGTTCGCGTGGTGGATCATCATTGTGCTCAGCCAAAGCACCCGATCCTGAATCTCTTCAAGCGCTTTTACGCGCTCGCTGACCGCGGGCTGAGTCGCCCGGATCAGCCTAGCCATCGCTAACGCAAAACGCTGCCACGTGGACAAATTCGGTCTGCGCGCTAGCCAGCGCGCGTATCGCTTGCTGCGACTTCCCGTACAAGGTCCCCGAGAATGGCACTAGCATGTCCTCGCTCAGGCCGAAGCTTCGGGCCGCGTCACGAAATGGAAGTCTCTGGTAAGCATCTTTCCAGCTCGGGCCATCGCGGTTTCCTGACATTTAGTTGGACCTGTCGCAACCAAAGCGATGAAGTCATCCGTGAGGCCGAGGCGACTGTTGCACATCGGACTAGTTCCGCCCACCCAATTGCCAGAGTGAACGAAACCTGACGACTCTCAGCCGGCGCCCCACGAATACTCCCCAAATCTACATTCGAAATTAAGCTTTGATAGCCTGAGATTAAACGTCAGACATTAAGATGTCAATGAAGTGCAGCGTCAGTTACTGGCTCGTGGGACCTGCTGGGCCGACTGCCTCGAATTCTGAGTGCTGGGTGCACTGAGCGGTGTGATTGAAGGCCACGGCCGCCCCAGGCATGCATCGAGTTGCATAAATTGGTGCCGGCTGCGCTAGTTGGATCCTCGCTCGGATTGACGCCCCACAAGGGCGATCGGTCCTCCGGGAAGGGATCGAAAGCCTCGTGTTATCGACCTGCGAGATTACGCGGCCCAACCGGTGCCGGTAGACTTCGCTGATCTCGAAGTCCTCATCGTAGCGGCGCCATTTGACAGTTAATTGTCTGACATCTACGCTGACAGCGTATGCCGGTCGGCCTAGCGCTCGGAGTTTGGGGGGAGACGATGGCCGAGTTGCGTGAGGCCGCGCGTGCCGCCGAGGCTGGCAGGTTCGAGTCGGTGTGGACCGCAGAGTTGCACCGCACAGCTTTTGTCTCAGCTGCCGCGATGGCAGTGTCCACCCATCGGGTCGCGGTTGGCACCGGAATCGCGCTAGCCTTCGTGAGAAGCCCGATGATCACCGCGCTTTCCGCCCTCGACCTTGACGAACTCTCAGACGGCCGCTTGATTCTTGGCCTTGGCGCCGGGGTCCGCCGCATGAACGAAGACTGGCACGGTCGACCCTATGGCAAGCCCGCCCCGCACCTCCGCGAAGTTGTGGCGATCGTGCGACGATTCATTGCAAACTCGCACAGCGGGGATGACATCGATCTTGAAGGCGAATTCGAGCGTACGCGTGTGCGCCACTACAAGCGACCGTTTCCGCCCGTGCGGGAGTCCATCCCAATCTACCTGGCTGGTATGGGCCCATGGATGCTGCGGCTTGCTGGCGAAGTCGGCGACGGATGGATAGCGCATGAGCTCGGCTCGCCGAAGTACCTGCGGGAACGAGCGCTGCCGCGCCTGGCCGAAGGCCTGGGTCGAGCAGGTCGCTCCCGATCCACGCTTAAGATCGTCACCTCCGCGTGTTGTGTTCCGATGCGCGACGGTCGCCAGGCTCGCCGTTTTGCCGCCGGATTGGTAGCCTTCTACGCCAGTGTTCGATCCTACGATGACTTCTTCGAGTTCCACGGCTTCCTCCCACAGGCCAAGGAAGTTCAGCGCCGGTTCCGCGACGGCGACATCGAACACCTGGCCGACGCCTGCCCAGATGACATGGTCGACCGCCTGACATTTGCCGGCACGCCAGAGGAGATTCGCGCAAGGTTGGCGACTTACGACGGACTCGGAGACACAATTAAGCTGAGTCCCCCGACCCACTTCGTGCCGCCCGAAGTGACACGGCAGAGCCAGGCCGCGATCCTCGAAATGTTCTCGACCTAGGACAGGCTAACGATGCCAACTCAGCTCCATGGCGCCAACCTCAACATCGCCAACGGAATCCGCGAATTCGCTGTCGGATCCGCCTCGAAGGTTGCGGTCGTGGACGGTGGGCGCACCCTCACCTACGCCGCGTTGAATGAGCGGGCTTCGCGCCTTGGTAACGCACTTCTAGCGGCCGGTGTTGGACCGGGTGACCGGGTGGCGGTCGTCCTGGGCAACCGCTTGGAATACCCGGAGGTGGCTGCCGGCCTCGCGAAGGTTGGCATGCCATCGGTACCAGTCAACCCTCGTCTGACCGCCCCCGAGATGACCTATATCCTTGAACACTCCGGAGCCAAGGGTGTCATCCTCGACGACGCATTAAGTAGTCGGGCTCGGCCCGGAATCGAGATGCTTGGTATCTCGCACGTCTACTCAATAAGTGGTACTACGATCGGCCTGAACTACGAGAGGGCGCTAGACAATGCCTCGCCCATCGACGCCCACATCGATGTCGATGAAAAGGAACCCTTCACCGTCGCGTACACATCCGGAACGACAGGCAAGTCCAAAGGGGTGATGATTAGCCACCGCTCGCGTAGTCTGACCTTTTACCTTGCCGCGCTCGACTGGGGATTGGGTCCAATGCGTCGGACGATCGCAGTAGCGCCCATGTATCACGGCGCAGGCTTCGCATTTGCCTATGCGGCCGTCCATACGGGGGGTACGCTTTCCATGCTGAGCTCATTCGACCCCGAACGCCTGCTCGAGATGATCGAGTCGTTCAAACCGCACTCAGTCTTCATGGTGCCCGCACACATCCAGGCCCTGCGCGCGATCGGAGAAACAGCCATTCGTACGCGCGACACGTCATCGTTGGAGGTCGTCTATGTCAACGCAGCGCCAATGCCGCAGGAGCTAAAGGTGTGGTTCATCGAGATGTTTCCCAAGACCGGCCTTTACGAGCTCTATGGGTCGACCGAGGCGAGCATCGTCACCTGCCTTCGACCGCCAGACCAATTGCGGAAGGAGCGATGCGTCGGGCCGCCGTGGTTCATGACGGAGGTGCGGCTACTCGACCAGAACAGGCACCCAGTTGCAATCGGGGAGCGTGGCGAACTTTACAGCCGCTCGCCTCTGCTTTTCTCCGGTTACTTAAACGACTCTGAGTCCACCGCCGCGAGCACCACCGAGGACGGTTTCTTCTCTGCCGGCGACATTGCTGTTATGGATGACGACAACTTCATCTATATCGTGGATCGGGTCACCGACATGATCCTCACCGGTGGCGTCAACGTTTATCCCCGCGAGGTCGAGGAAGTACTGCACACGCATCCTGGGGTAGGCGACGTAGCAGTGATCGGACGGCCAGATGAGAAGTGGGGCGAGCGGGTGGTGGCCGTCGTGGTGCCGCGGAGCGGGGATCGGCCCAGACCGGAGGAGCTCATCGAATTCTGTCGAAAACAACTGGCGAGTTTCAAACTCCCCAAGGAGGTCGTCTACATGGACGCGCTGCCGCGCAACGCTGCCGGCAAGATCCTCAAGCGCGACCTTCGTGAAATGCTGCGATAGCCGCGTGGACGAGGCGCCAGTGTTATCTGAGACCCGCGACCGCGTCTGGTACGCCACGCTGAGTAATCCGAGTGAGCTGAACGGCGTCTCCGAACTGGTACTCGAGCACGTGGAGGGCGTCTGCGAGTCGATCGAGTGTGACGATTCCTTCGCGCCGTGGTGATAGCCGGCGTTGAGGACGTCTTCTGGGTCGGCCTGCACCTAAGCGTCCTGCACCGCCGTTCGACGAGCATGCCTATTTCGGTTGTGCTTGACCGCTAGAACGCATTGCTATCCGCCTGGAGGCGCTGCCCGATACCCGATCGTGGCATCAGTCAACGGAACCTGCCGCGCAGGTGCCTTCGAGCTTATGCTCGCCGCCGATTTGGCACTGGCAGCGGATGAGGCTCGAATCGGTGACGCCCACTCCCCGTTCGCGATCATGCCAGGGGGCCAGCTCTACGCGGGGCCTTCCGCGACTAATCGGGATGCAGCGAGCGAAGGAGGTGATCTTGACTGGGCGTTGGTTCAATGGCCGCGAGACCTCCGCACTCGGTTTGGTCGTGCGCTCCGTGCCACGGGCGCAGCTGACAGCTACCACAGAGGATCTGGTGGGCCACTTCCGGTCGGCCTCCGGACCTGCCTCGCCGAGGTCAAAGCGGTAACGCGAAGCGGGATCGCGCTAAACCTCAAAGCTGCAGCGCGGCTTGAGACAAAGCATTTCATGGCCTACCTGAAGCGTTCGCAGGACGCCACCGAGGGATTCAGGGCCTACGGCGAGCGCCGCGTTCCTAGGTGGGAGAGCTAGCTAGTCAACCTTGACGCGGAAGCGGCAAAAGACCGGCGCAGCCAGATGCGGGATGGCCTCTCCCGGCGACACGCGCAACCATGTGTAGTCGACCAGGGAGAATAGGTCAACCACTTCGCTTCTCGGAGACGGCCCGGAGGGTGAGCGATCAAGGATCCAGCTATCGCCCGACACATGGCTTCGGAGCAGTCGACCCGTCTCGCTCCCGGCGATGGGCGGCTGCGCGCGCGGCAAAACTGTCCAATCACGTACGGCGACCGGCACACGAGCCGTTGTCGGGCTTGGACCTCGCACCCACTCCGGCCGACCACTGAACCAGCCAAGTGCAAGCGCACCGCCCCGCGATGTCGATCCGTCGCGAAGATACCCCGCCGGCAAGTACGCATAGGTGCCTGCCGTGTAGCGAACCCCGCTCATCTCGAACGAATCTTCTAGGACAAGCACTTCCTCATCAACTAAGTAGTGCCCGGCATATGGGCGTTGCCAACCGCTTGGAAACCGTACTAGCAGGGTAGCTGCCTTCGACAACGGGTCCAAATGCAGACTCTGTACGTGCACGGGCGGCTGGGCGTCCGGGATAGAAGTCTCGCGCCATACACGTCGTCCGCCACTCCTACCCAAATTCATCCGATCGCCACGAGAGCGCGCAACCTGAGGACTTGGTGCTTACGGCGACAGTCCTCCCGATCGACCCAGACCGCCGCAAGGTAGCGCGTATTGAACTCAGTGGGCCGACGCAGCAACGTCTCATCGAAGCCGCAACCTGGTTCAGCTGACGTGTCGGACCCGTCTCGGATTGGCTCAATCCAGGTGTTCGGCGATTCGACCCAACCACGAGTATTCACCGAAATAAGAGTCGTTGCAGTTCGCTTAGCAGCAACCGGCGACCTGGGAGAGGGGAGCGCTCATTGACATTCCATTGTCTGACCTTTATAACAGGATGGCATGGAAGAATTGCTTGTTGTAGACACCAGCACGATGGAGTGGGAGAACGGCCTCAGCGTCGTAAACCACATGACCCCAGAGTTTGGCCGTAACCTCGGCCCTGCCGACGATGTTCGTAGGGTCTATGTCAAATACAACCAGAAGACCCTCCGCATCGATCCCCAAACGACCCAGCGCCTCGACTTCATCCGCATTGACCCAGGTTACGGCGACCTCACCGATGCCTACCACGACTCTGTCGAGGAGTGCCTGTTCCTTTCGGGCGAGTGCGAGCTCAACGGCGAGGGCCATTTCGAAGCGGGCGACTACTTCTGGCGGCCCCCAGGGTGGGTACATTCCGCGAGCACGCCGCCTGGGTTCGAGGCGCTGCTCATGCTCGAGGGCGTCAGTGAGGGCGACGGGAGCGGCCCCGTCAGCCGCCGCATCCGCCCCGCTGGTGAGGCGGGGACCAATGCGATTACCAAGGATCACGACCGGGCGATCGGTCCGCGCGGCTGGGTCCGGCGCTTGCACACAGATTTGGTAGCCTGGCAGCCGGGTCCCGCCTACGCGCGCGGCCAAGGTGAACTCGACGGTTTCGACCTCGGACACGCATCGTTCAAAGTGCTAAGCGCTAACCCAGTGACTGGTGCTCAGTCGCTGCTCGTCCGCTTCCAGCCCGGTTACCGGCAGAAGGCCGCGGGTCGGCACTCGTCGGCAGTCGAATTCTTTGTTCTCGAAGGCGGTCTCCGGATGGGTGAGCACGAGATCGGCAAAGGGGCCTACATCTACCGGCCAGCGGGTTCGGCGGAGCCCGCAATGCAAAGCGAGCATGGAGCGAGGATCTTCATGAAAGTGAAAGGCTGGCTCGACTTCAAGCGCGTCCCAAGCTGAAGGTACTTGTCGTCGGCGCAGGAGCTATGGGTGGGTTTTGGCGCGTTGCTCGCGAGGTCAGGCCCCGCTGTGAGACGCTCGCCCGCGGCGAGCATCTCATAGCCCTAAAGAACCATGGGATTAAGATCACACATGGCGACCTTGGGGAAGCGGAGTCCGCCGAACTCATCCTCTATGGCGGTCAAGGCCTACGGCACGGAGGCGGTGTCCTCGTCCCTGCGCCCGATCCTCAACTCGAAGGCTGTGTTCTTGAGCTTCAAAACGGGGTTGATCGAGCGGAGTTGATCTCCCGCTTGCTCAATTGTGAAGGCGCCCTGTCCGGCGCAGTCTAAATGGAAGCCCATCTCGATAGGCCCGGTGCAGTCCCCTACCTAAGGGGAGCCCGCCGTATCGTGTTTCGGAGAGCCACGGGGCGGGCTGCGCCCTCGAGCGCAGGGACTAAGGGAACTGCTTGTCGGAACCGGAATCAACGCCGAAGCTTCAGCGGATATGACTACGGAACTCTGGCGCAAATTCGTTGTAGTCTGCGCAGCTAATGCCCCGCTGCCCTGACCCGGATGCCATTCGGTGAGATCGTGAGTTCGACAGCCGGCGGCCAACTGGTCGGCGACATGATCTCGGAGTCAGTGAAGGTCGGCCGACGCGTGGGTGCCCGGTTCGAGGAGGACACGGCGCAACGCTCAGTTGCGTTCCTGGACAGCTACGGACCACAGCTGCGATCGTCGATGGTTCGAGACATCGAACGAAGGTGGCGTTTACAGGTAGATTCGCTAAACGGTCACGTGGTAAACCAAGCCGCCTGGGTGAGCGTCGACGTGCCGCCAAACCGGATGCTGTGGACCCTCGTGTCACTCCACAATCAGAGGCTCGGCGCGTGAAGTCGGCCATAGTGCGCGTAGAGGCTCGGAGAGCGACGCCCGAAACCTTTGCCCCGTTTGGGATCTATGTCGCACGCCCAGAGCGTGAGCACGACTGGGGCGCATCAGGCTCTCGGATCGATGGTGTGACCGAGGCTGCGCGTTCTAGCGGAAAGGAGATAGCTCGCCTTTGGAACTTGGGCGATCTCACTTTTGGTGACGAAAGTCCGTACGTGGGGTTCGTCAAGTACTTCAATCAGGGCTTCCAAGTCGCTCAGTTGGAGCGCCACGCCCTCGAGACCCAGACGTGGATCGCTCAATCGGGTTCCGGCTACCTGGTGGTCGCGCCGGCTACCCCGCCAAGTCTAGCTCCTTCCCCAGAGAGCGCCCAGGCATTCCTAATTGACCCAGGCGACGTGGTCGTCATCGGGAAGGGAGTCTGGATGTGCCACTTCTTCCCGACTGGTGAGACCGCCGAGTACGCGGTTGTGACGGCTCGGAGGGCACCGGAGCAAGACCGCGACCTGATGGACTTCGTCAAGACCGCGAATACGATCCTGGAGATAACACCTCCGCCAGGACGTTGAGAGCCCGAGCAGAAACGTCTCACGCCCTACATGCCCCGAAACTTGGGCTTGCGACGCTCGCGCATGGCCTGCAGAGCTTCACGATGGTCGCTGGAATGAAAGCTCAACCCCTCGACGGCGAGCGAGGTTTCGAGGGTTCGCTGGATGGCCTCGTTGAGCTGACGGTTGACCATCTGCTTGGTGAGTTGAAGAGCGACCGCAGGTCCGTTTGCAAGGCGCGCCGCCGATTGATTCACACGGTCCTCCAGTTCGGAGTCGGCGACTGCCATGGTAACTAGACCGATCTGCTCCGCCTTGCGGGCGCCGACTCGCTCACCGCTAAAGAGGTAATGCTTGGCTCGCGCATGGCCAACCAATAGAGGCCAGATTACGGCGCCTCCGTCACCCGCCACTATGCCCACATTGGGTACGTGTGGATCGGCGAGATATGCACTCTCGGCCATGATTGAGACGTCGCAGAAGAGAGCCATGTTGGCTGCGAGACCTACCGCCGGTCCGTTCACGGCGGCGATGACCGGCTGGGGCAGGTTGACGATCCCGCTGATGATTGCGAATCCCTCCCGCATCACGTCCATGTAGGCGGCGAGCCCATTCAACTCGCCCAACCAATCCAAGTCCCCTCCGGAGCTGAAGGCGCGGCCAGCTCCGGTGAGCACCACTACCCGGATCTTTTGATCGGCGCCGATGCGCGGGAAAACGGCAGCAAGCTCGGCGTGCATGATCTTGTCTACCGCGTTCATATGCTCAGGGCGGTTCATCACCAACCGGAGCACACCGTTGCCCGCGTCCTCCAGCAGCAGCCGCTGATAGCTCGCCGCAGTAACCGGCTCAGCCCTCCTTAATCAGCTGCTTGGCGATTACGGTTCGAAGTATGTCGTTCGTCCCCTCCCCGATCGCCATCAGCGGCGCGTCGCGATAGAGTCGCTCAATCTCGAACTCCTGCGAGTAGCCGTAGCCGCCGTGTATTCGCATCGCATCCAAGGCCGAGCGAATCGCCACCTCCGATGCGAAGAGCTTGGCCATTCCGCTCTCGACGTCGGTACGGTGTCCGGCGTCGGCCCTTGAGGCCGCCCACCAGGTCAGCAGCCTGGCGGCCTGGACTTCAGTCGCCATGTCGGCGAGTTTCAGCTGTATGGCCTGGAACTGGGCTATGGGCTGGCCGAAGGCGTACCGGTCTCGCGAGTATGCCAGTGCCTTCTCGTAAGCCGCCTGAGCGATGCCGACGCTGCGTGCCGCGACGTTGATGCGGCCAAACTCGAGCGACGAGAGGGCCTGCTGCAGCCCTTTGCCCTCCTCGCCGCCCAGCAGGTTGTCGACAGGCACGATGGCGCCGTCGAGGATCACCTCGCAGGACTCCGTGCCCTTGTAGCCGAGCTTTGGAAGGTCCTTTCCAACCGAAAAGCCTGGCGTCCCCTTTTCAACCATCAGGATGCTCATGCCCCGGTGCCGTGGCTGGGCATTTAGGTCGGTCTTGACCAGCACCGGCAGCGGGTCAGCGTATCGGGCGTTGGTAATCCAGGTCTTGGTGCCCCGCACCTCGTAGTAACCGCCTATGCGCTGGGCTACGGTCTGGATGCTCTGGAGGTCGCTGCCGGCGACCGGCTCGGTCAGGCCGATGCCGGAGCGCCGCTTTCCCGTCGCAAGGTCGGGTAGCCAACGCTGCTTCTGCTCCTCAGTTCCGTTGCGCGCAAGCATTAGCGTCGACAATGAATGGCTCCCGAGGATGCCCGCGACCCCCATCCAGCCCCGGCTGATCTCCTCAAACACGATCGCATACGAAACTGCGTCGAGTCCGATGCCGCCGTACTCTTCGGGTACGAGCATCCCGAAAAGGCCCATCGTCTTCATCTCTTCGACGATCTCGGTCGGGTAACGCCCGGCATGCTCCCAATCGCGGGCCACAGGTGCGATGCTCTTACCCACAAATTGCTGCATGAGCTCGCGCAAGGCAGCCTGCTCCCGATTCAACTCAAAGTCCATCTCAGTCGGCCACCGTCGGTTTGAAAACCGGTAAGTGGCGCCCATCCGCAAGCTTCGTCCACGAAACCTTCACCAGCATTTCGCACCGGACTGCGCCTGGCGGACAGTCAACAATGTTGGTCAGCAGCAACGGGCCCTCCTCCAGGCGGACCAGAGCAACTATGTAGGGCGCTTTGAAGGCAGGCGAGGGCGGTCGGTGGACGACCGTAAAAGAGTAGACCCGGCCGTGTCCGCTGGCGGGGACGAACTCAAGATGGGTCGACCCACAACGAGTGCAGAGGTAGCGCGGGTAGTGCTGGCACCGGCCACAGGTGTGGCATCGCTGCACCAGGAGGTGGCGCTGGCGGGTAGCCTCCCACCATGCCTTAGTGTCTGGATTGATTTCGGGAAGCGCGTCTGGCTCAAGCATCAGGCTCTGGCCAGCACAACCGTCGCATGTGTTGACAGGATGCCACCGGTGCCATGGCATACAGCGGTGTCGTGCTTGGGAAGCTGGCGAGCGCCCGCCTCGCCCCGCAGCTGACGAACCGCCTCGATGAGCAAGAAGATGCCGAACATGCCGGGCTGGCAATATGAGAGCCCACCGCCGGAAGTGTTGATCGGGAAGTCTCCACTTGGGCCCAGGCGCCCGCCTTCAACGAACTGTCCAGACTCGCCCCGCCCGCAATAACCCAGGGCCTCCAGAGTGAGCAGCACGGTGATAGTGAACGAGTCATAGAGCTGAACTACGTCGATCTCCGCAGCTTTCAAGCCCGCCATCTCGAAGGCTCGCTCAGAGGACTCCTTCGCCCCAGTCGCGGTGAGGTCGGGTATGGCCGCCATGCCCATGTTGGTGGTCGCCTCGCCGTGTCCAACGACTGCGACCGGCGGCTTCTTTAGGCTCGCTGCGCGCTCCAATGAGGTCATTACGATGGCACCGCCGCCGTCAGTGACCAAGCAGCAGTCGAGCACGTGGAGTGGCGAGCTCACCGTCGAGGAAGCGAGCACATCGTCCACGCTGATTGGACCCGAGTCGTGGTGGAATGCCTTCGGATTGAGGAGCGCCCACTGTCGGGCGGCGACCGCCACTTCGGCTAGCTGTTCCGCAGTGGTCCCGAACTCATACATGTGGCGCTGCGCGGCCATGGCGTACAGCGAGATCGGGTTGAGCGGTCCATAAGGCGCCTCAAACTGCGCGTCAGGCATGTGCGGCTCAACGGCGCCGCCAAGACGACGGGAACGCGCAGACCGCTGGTTGGACCCTGAGGAGACAACGACGACATCACAGAGGCCAGCTGCGATCGCCCGCGCGGCACGGGCTGCAAAGATCTCGTAGGAGGCACCGCCCGCAAAAGTTCCGTCCGTCCAGCGCGGGCAGATGCCGACATATTCCGCCATCTGCGTCACGGGGAATCGGGCCACGCCGGTGGTGGCCAGGCCATCCACATCGCTCAGCTCGAGACCAGCGTCCGTAAGTGCGCCCAGTATCGCCTGGGCATGGAGTTGAAACGTAGTCTTTCCGGTGCTACCGAGATCGGACTCGGCCACCCCTGCAATCGCGGCGATCGGCTTCATACGTGCTGCGTGCCGAGATCCAGCTCCGTGGTCGCGGCTTCGATAGCTGCTCGATCACCCACTACCACCCGCTGGGTTAGGGTGATACGGCCACCTTCAACGGCGCTTATCTCCCCCTCGCAACGCACGGTGTCACCGGCAAAGACCATGGACTTGAAGCGAAACGCCATGCGGCGGATAAGAGCCTGCGGTCCCGCCCAGTCCAACGCCTGCTCGGCGAGTAGCGCACCTAGCATCTGGCCGTCCACCAGCGCTCCCGGCAACCTAAAGCGGGCGATTGTTTCGGGATCGTAGTGAACGCGGTGCCAGTCCCAAGTCGCGCCGGCGTAGGCGACGAGGTCGGGTAGCTCGAGTGTTCGCTCCAGCACCGGCAGCTCCTCCCCGGCTTGCACCCTTGTCAGTCCCCGATCAGTTGGTAAATGACCGTCTCTCGGTTGACGGCGAGCTTCTCGTTGGCCTGGTCCGTGTACGTTGCTTCTGAGTAAACGAAGAGCATCGGTGTACCACCGGCTGAGTTCCGCTCCTGGATATCGGTGATACGCCACGTGGCGGTGATGCGATCGGTTGGTAAAACAGGTCGGAAGAACTCGTACTCGTGGCCACCACGGAGCTCTCGACAGCCTTCAACGGGGATCTTCCAGTGGTGGCCGATATAGCCCATCTCGTCGCGGCGACGGTTCATGTACTGGTTGCTTTCGCACACGAAGGTCGGCGGGGCGACCACGGACACGTAACCGTACTCGCGCGCGTACTTGTCGTCGAAGTACAGCGGATTGTCGTTACCAGTTGCGAGCGCAAAGTACCGGATGGATGCGCGGCCGATCTCCTCCGGAGCTGTATACGAAATCTGGCGACCGATGAAGGAGCGGACCTCGTCAGTGAGGAGCCTGTTCATAGGACTGCGAGCGAGTCGACCTCGATCAAGAACTCTGGTCGCAGCAACTGTTCACAGACGATGCCGGTCGATGCAGGGTAGGGTTCTCGAAGAAGCCGCGATCGCACAGCCGCCGTTTCGCGATATCTCGTGAGTCCGGCTGGCGTCACATATTCAACGGTCTTGATGAGGTTTTCGGCGCTTCCTCCGGCAGCTTCGAGCACGCAGAGGATGTTTGCGTACGTGTACTCGGCCTGCGCCACCACGTCACCCGCATGTACGGCCTGCTCTGTGGCCGGATCGAGAGCGGCCTGCCCAGACATGAACACCACGCTGCCAGCCTTGACTGCGGGACTGTACGTCAGCTTGCGGTAGCGCTCCCATCCGGGATTCACCGTCTCGAGAGGATAGCGGCTCGCTATGAAGTCGACTTGGATCATTGCATCGGGGTGCTTCAGGCGGGCCATGATGATGCCGGTCGCTCCAGGGTAGTGCGGGCCGAACCGCTCGCGGCGTACTCGCGCCGTCAATTTGTAGTCGGCGACTGCGGCCGGCGTTATGTAGTCCACTGTCTTGGCGACATTTGACAGGGAGAGGCCGTGGCCGGCCAAAAGCCGGCTCGCCCACTCATAAACGGCATTGACCTGTGCGATAAGGTCGCCTTTGCCGATAATCCGACCATTCTCATCGAGGGGTAGACATGAAGGGAGATAGACGATCCCATCGACTGTCTTGCCGCCCGCGTGCCCCTTTCGTGCGACCACCTCGATCTCGATCAGTGCATCAGGACGTAAGAGGCTGTTGACACAGACGGTGCAGACGGTGGGGCGATCACCGAGGACCTCTAGTCGAACCTGCTCTGCCTCTCGGTAGCTGTCGATTCCTCTGGTCGTTACATACTCGACGGCCCGCACCACATCATTCGCTACGTAGCCTCCTGCTTCGAGGATCGCTTCGATCTTGGCGTATGCAGTCCGGGTCTGATTAGCAAGGCCGCCCCTGACCACCATTCGCTTCTCGCTCGGGTCATATTCGGACGCGGAGTTGCCCGAGATGTATGCGTCGGAGCCGAGGTCGAGACCAAGCGAGAACGTGTAACGCGAGTAGTCGAACCAAGGAAACGCAGTCGGGCGTATGGCGATGGTCACGTCGTTACTCGTTCAGGGGCTCGGCGAAGGCATGTGGCCAAGTCGTCAAGGGTTGGCTGCCTCTCTAGGCTTCGAACGAGTCCGGCCAGCTCCCCGGCTCTAGCACTGTCACCTAGATTGAGCGCGAGCTTCTGATCGATCTCGGCGGCACCGACGCCCTCGCTGCACGGCACCTCGGCGCGCAAAGTATGCCCACCGATCTCGATTTCGACCCGACCAGGGGCGCTCGCCGCTGCGACACCCGGATCATAGGCGCGGTAGCGCACTTTCGCCGCCAGCTCGAGTATTTCTGATCGCGACAGATTCGCAGGTTCAAAGGTCCCCACTCCGAGGGCGCCTTGCACTAAGAGCGCAGCCGCGCACCATTGGAGGCTGAATTTGGCCTCATAAGGTGTACGGGGGTGCAACTTAACCTCAATCGGGTCGCAGACTATGGGCACGCTTTCACTCGGCACGTCGAAAGTGATTTGCTGGATCGATGCGAGGTCAACAACTTGTGGGCGCAGGCGCTTCAACGCATCTATGGACGCGTGCGACAACTGGCAGATCGGGTACGGCTTGATGATCGTCTCGGACAAATGCCACGTGCTGCCGAGGCCCATGGTGATCGCGGAGGCTTGCACCTTCGAAGCTGCATATAGCTGGAAGATACCAGCATCACCTTCAAGGATCGACGCTGGGCCCGAAGCCCCTTCAGCGGCCAGATAGGCTGCGACGATGCCGCCATGAGAGGCCCAGCCGGGATGGAGCTGTTTGGTCGAAGATCCATCACTGAGGAACTCGAGGCTTCCTGAAGCGAAGCTACCCGCAATTCCAAGGGTGTTCACCGCTTGGGCCTGGCTGAGCCCCATGAGGCGAGCCGCTACAAGGGCTGACGAAAAGACTCCGCAGACAGAAGTGGCGTGAAAACCGCGCGCGTGGAATCCGTGCCTTACTGCAGCACCGAGCCTGATTACAGTCTCGAAGCCGGCCGCTGCAGCTGCAATAATATCCTGACCCGAAACGCGCTCTTTCTCGCCGAGGGCCAGCGCGGCAGGGATCACGACGGCTGTGGGATGGACGAGCGCTCCGGGATGGGTGTCGTCGAAGTCAAGTGCGTGGATCAGAATGCCGTTGGCGAGAGCCGCCACAGAAGCTCCAGTACGGCCTCCGCCGACGATCGATGCCTCATCGGGGCCCCCAAGCCGTGCGGCCAGAGTTTCGGCTTGGGGTGCCTGGCGCAGACGAGATGCAGCCAACGCGGTGCCAAGTCCATCCAGGGTATGGTCACAAACAGCCTGGCGCACCGATGGATCAATGGCTGGCGCCCGGAGAGACCAAGCCCATTCCACAAGGTCCTGGCTCAACGTTGCCATCAGGCTGGCTCCGCAGCAGGGGCCCCCGACCCAAAGGCGGCAGAAGCCTCGAGCGCTAAGATCTTCGCGTCTGAGTAGCCGAGCAGCCCGCCCAGGATTTGGCGCGCGTCCTCATTGCGCTGAGGCCCCCGCCTGTGGCTCTCTCGCTGGGGTCCAACTCGAACCGGGCTGGCCAGCTGGCGCACTTGACCGAATTTCGGATGCTCGGCCTCCACGATCAACTGCCGTGCGGCGATCTGCGGATCCGTCAGCGCCTGCTCGACCGTGTTGATCGGACTGCACGGGACCCCAGCCCGGTTCAGCCTTTCCAACCAGTACGCCGCCGAATGTTGCTTGAAGGCGGCTTCGAGGATTGGAAGGAGCACTCGAGCGTTTGCGCGGCGCGCAGCAAAATCCTTAAAGCGGCTGTCGCTCATGAGTTCCGGCATTTCAACCACTTCAGTAAGACGCCGCCAGAACTTCTCCTTAGCGCAGCCGGCCACGATCCAGCCATCGGAGGTTTCGAAGTTCTGAAAGGGCACCAGCGAAGGGTGTGCGGAGTGCGCTGTTCGAACCGGCTGAAAGCCTCGATTTAAATGCCAAGTCCCAAGATAGCTGAGCATGCTGATAGCAACATCGAAAAGGGAAAGGTCACAATCCATACCTGTGCCATCTCGGCGGGCCGCATGGATGGCCGCGAGAATTGAGACCGCCGCAACGAAGCCGCCACTGTAATCGACGAGCGACAGGCCTGACTTGGCCGGAGGACCCTCTGGCTCGCCTGTCAAACTCATCCACCCACACAGGCCTTGGAGGATGTAGTCATACGCTGGCTCCGCTCGCCGTGGACCGGTCATTCCAAAACCCGAAAGCGAGCAGCAGACAATGCGGGGGTTTACGTCCTTTAGGTCCTCGTAGCAGAGGCCCAGCCGCTCCGGAATGTCCCCGCGAAAGTTGGAGTAGACCGCGTCCGAGACTCTGACAAGGTCCTTCAGCACTTCCCTGGCCCCCAGATTGGTCAGGTCAAGGGAGATGCTTTTCTTATTGCGATTGAAGCTTTCATAAAACAGGCTATCCTCGCCATCCTGGAACGGCGGCACATAACGCCCGATATCGCCGCCTGTGCGAGCGTCCTCGACCTTAATCACCTCGGCCCCAAGGTCAGCCAGCTGCAAACTACCAAAAGGGCCAGCTCCATACTGCTCAATCGCGACGATTCGGATGTCTTCGAGCGGTCTCATCGAGTCCCGTCGCGACCCCCGGTAAGTGACCTCGTTCGGAGCCACCTTACGTGCGCAGAGTGGCTCGACAGCATAATCGTGAGCAGGTCCGCCGTAACGTGGCGATGGTCTGGCCGGGCGGCGCTGCTACCTCTTGTATGCCGTTTGGTCGTCTGGAATCCTTGCGACGAGAACGCCATACGAACGCGGCAGGGGCTCATCCCGGGGCGCTCGCACATCTCAGCCTCGGTCGGGAGGCAGTACCCTGTTCCCACGACGCATTCGAAAATCTTGTGCTCAGCCGGTGGGCGATCTCCTTGTAGGCCATCTTGGCGTCGAACCTCCAACAGCTTAAAGGTCAGACAATTAGCCGTCAAGCGTGCCAAGTTTGGTTCATCATCGTAATATCGGCGCTTAGGCGCCTCCACGCGAGACCGGCACGATGGTTCTGCACCCGGTGTTGAATCCGAACGATCGATGCCAGCCCTTCTGAGGCCGAGTTATGCGAGACTTGGCCGTCTGCCGGCTAGGCTGCACGCGTCGTCATTCTCGCACGAAGAGTTGGCATGCGAAGCCAGGGCCCCTCGTAGTCTCCTTGGCAGCATGGAAGCCTTTGGTGCTCGGCCCTATTATCAGCACCTCAGACTTACTCAAAGTGCGGGGGCCAACGAGTGAGGAAAAATGGAAAGACCGCGGAGTTGGCTATTTGCTCCTGGATCCAATGAGAGACTGCTGAGCAAGGTTTTCGATGCGGGCGCCGACGTGGTGCTGCTGGACCTCGAAGACGCAGTTCCGTTGGATCGAAAAAGCCACGCTCGGGCGCTGGTCGCGGAGGTGGCCGCGAGCCGGCCCTGTTGGGTGCGCGTGAATCGGCCGCTCACACCCACATGTCAGAGCGATTTGGAAGCTCTGGCTGGAGTGGCGCAGGGACTGCGGATACCTAAAGTTGAATCAGCGTCGGAGGTTGCCTGGGTCGGCGAGCGCGCTCCTGGTGTACCGCTTGATTGCACTATCGAGTCAGCTCGGGGCGTCCTGGCTGCCTTTGAGATCGCGAACTCTTCGGGCTGCGCTTCGCTTGCCTACGGGGGCGCGGACCTCGCCCTCGACCTCGACATCGCCGGTGGTGAGTTAGAGACGTTGTTCGCACGCTCGCTTCTTGTCTTGGCCTCGCGCGCCGCAATGAAACCGCCTCCGAGCGACGGCGTGTACACTCTGATAAACGACGACAACGGGCTCAGGAAAAGTGCCCAAGCCGCGCGTCGGTTGGGCTTCTTCGGCAAGTCGGCTATCCACCCGCGGCAGGTCCCCATCATCAACGAGGTATTCACACCAACGCCAGACGAAGTCGCATGGGCAGAGCGAGTTCTGTCAGCTTTTGAGGCTTCCGGAGGTGCCGCGACCAAGCTCTCAGATGGGGAATTTGTAGATGCACCGGTGGCTGCACGTGCACGTCAACTATTGCGCTGGCGATGAAGAGCCGTCCCGAATTGGTTGGTTTACCGGTTGGTTACGGACCTCATTGTGGACGGGGTAAAAGGGCCTGGTGAATCGCCTCAGGTGGCGGGGAAGGAGGCGAGCAGCACACCTCCGGTCGCCCCTTCTAAAAGCGGTTTTCGGGCGCGGCGCTTCTTTGCCGCGTTAATAGCTGTCCGAAACCGACATCCGCTTTGCGTGCCTATTCGCCCAGGACGGCGCTTCGCCTCGAGGATGAACGCTGTGGCGGGATGGGATGGCCCACATGGTGAATGCGGCGCGCAACGGCCTCTCCTGTGAGCCCCGCCTCCGTAATCGCACGCGGCGCCCATACGATCCACGCGTTTTATCAGTATTGTGGAGGAACCGAACCTCTTGGTTGACTTTCATTAAGGTCGAGGTTTGCACTTGCACCGCGGTACCAAGAGCGGCGTTCGCTCGTAGCGATCAAGATGCTTGAAGCGCGTCGAGGATTCCGTGTGACCGCAGGACAATCGCACCCATTAGGTTGGTATCACGTCGGGTCACGATGTAGTCTCGATCTCTGCAAGAATCGCCGCCACCTTGACGATGTCGTCCTCCGCGGCCAAGATCTTGACAAGGCGGCCCGCCACGGGGGCGTTTACTGTCTCACTGACCTTGGCAGATTCCACCTCGACTAACGCTTCGCCCGCCTCGACTGCGTCGCCCTCCCTTTTCAACCATTTCACTACTTGACCATCTTGCATCGCCATGCCCCACTGGGGGAGGCGGACTTCGACCAGCAGCTCTCACACCCTCCGCTGAACTACGGATCGGACTGCCGCGGCAATGCTAGTTGCGTCTGGATACATGCCTTTTTCCAGGGCCTGGCTGAAAGGAATGTGCGTTTGCGGGGTGGTGACACGAACAATGGGTGCCCGCAGACTGTCGAACGCCTCCTCAGCAACGATCGCCGAGATCTCGCTTGCGACACTGCATATACGGTGCGCTGGGTCGGCGACCACTAGATGTCCAGTCTTGCCCACCGAATCGAGAATGGTAGGTACGTCGAGGGGAGCAAGTGTACGCGGGTCGATGACCTCCACTGAGATGCCTTCTCCTGCGAGGGTTTCCGCGGCGGCTAATGCATGCGGAACTGAACCGGAGATGGCCACCACCGTGACGTCGCTACCGCGTCGCTTGACATCCGCTAGCCCGATCGGGACTAAGAAGTCATCGACCGGGACCTCACCGCGAAGCGAATGCAGCGTGACATCCTCGAACAAAAGGACGACGTCGTCGTCGCGTACAGCAGACTTAAACAGACCCTTGACGTCGTATGGAGTCGAGGGGGCTACTATCTTGAGCCCCGGGATTCCCATGAACATTGGGTACGGCCGGTCCGAATGCTGGGCAGCGATCGCGCTCCTGTAGAACATCGTAGCGCGCAAAACTAGCGGTATGCTGACTTGGCCGCCGAACATGAATCGCGATTTGGCGGCCTGACTGATGATCTGGTCCATCGCCACATATAGGAAGCACGCAAGGGTGATATCGACCACTGGCCGCATGCCAGTCATGGCGGCGCCAACGGCAGCACCCACGAAGGCCGCCTCCGAAATCGGCGTGTTTCGAACCCTCTTTTCGCCGAAATCTTCGACAAAAGTACCCGTAGGACCATAGAAGAGCGGACTCTGAACGTCTTCCCCCATTAGGAAGACTCGCTCGTCGCGTCTCATCTCCTCCTTCATCGCTTCAATGAATGCATGCAGGTACATCAGCGTCTTAGTCTTGGTTGGTGCACTCATCGAGGCTTCCGCGCAGCGATCGGCGTCGCGAACAGATCAGTGAAGGCCTCGTCGGGATTCGGATAAGGACTCGATCGGGCGAATTCAACGCTGGCCTCGATCTCAGCTTCGACATCGGCCTCAATCTGATCCAGTGTTCTGCTGGCGAGGCCCTCGGTTATCAATCCCGCTCGGAAAAGGTGAATTGGATCTCGCTCCTGCCATGCTTGTATCTCCTCGGCGCTGCGATATGGGGCGGTACGTCCTTCAGAATGCTCACGGTACCTATACGTCTTGGCCTCAATCAGGCTCGGGCCCTCGCCAGCGCGTGCGCGTTGGACAGCTGTGGTGACCGCTGCCCAACAGGCAACGACATCCTGACCATCGACCACCTGACCAGGCATCGAATATGCCGCCGCACGGTCGGCGACGTTTCCTATAGCCGAGCTTGACTTGAAGGAAGTCGTTTGGGCGTAGCCGTTGTTCTCGCAATAGAAGACTACCGGTAGCTTCCAAATGGAAGCTAGGTTCATGCTTTCATGAAAAGTTCCTTCGTTGTTCGCACCCTCACCGAAGAAGGCCAACGCGACCTGGTCGGTACCGCGCATCTGAGCACTCAGAGCGCCTCCAACCGCGATCGGAAAGCCAGAACCAACGATACTTGTCTCGCCGAGGCTGCCGACCTTGAAATCGGCCAAATGCATGGATCCACCCTTGCCTTTGTTGATTCCGCTCCGACGCCCCAGCAACTCAGCCATCAGTGGCTTAGGATCGGCTCCCTTTCCAAGCGGGTGACCATGAGATCTGTGGGTGCCGACCATGTAATCATCAGTCCGTAAAGCGACACAAGCGCCGACGATCGCGGCCTCCTGACCGATTGCGAGGTGAGCCGCACCGAGCATTTCGCCGGATCCCACTAACTCGGCAACCATCTCCTCAAACCGTCGAATCCGTAGCATCCGGCGAAACATTTCTAATCGGAGCGCATCGTCCAGTCCGTTCAACATGCCGACCTCCGTTTACGGGTTTCCTGGTGCGAAGAAACGAGCGCAATCGCCCGCTTTAGGTGGTCCTCTCGCCGCGTGGCCGATGGGCCACATCAACGCTAGAATAGCACTGTTAGTGGTAATTGTCTGACCTTTATCACCCCCCGGGGGGAGGAGTAGGCCCAACTTACGGGTAGGAGAACGCGAGTCCTAGTTCGGCGAGAGGAGCGGATCGTTTCGAAGGCCGCGCCCACTCGGGAGTCGCCTCCAGAGTGAGGAACGACGTAGCAATGGTTGATGGTGGTGGCTCGACTCGAGTTGGAGGAAGGACGCAATGCTTATCCTAGGCGGAACTCTCTTTGACGGCACCGAAACTACACGGATCGAAGAGTGCGGGATTAGGATCGACGACGGAAGGTTCACCGCGGTCGGTTCGAAATCTGACTTTTCGCCAGCTGGCGGTGAACAGGTAATCGATGCCACGGGCCTCTACTTGATGCCCGGACTGGTCGACATGCACTTGCACGTGAGTTTCTCTTATGGAACTGGCGGGCTCAAGTACGGCGTCGGCTCCTACGGGCAACTGCTGATGGATATCATCGTCAAGTCGCCTCCAGAGACGACGATCGCCGCAGGGCGTACGACCGCGGTAATGCTAGCCAAGGGAGTTACTACGGCTCGCGACCTCGCCGGCTCACACGATGTTCCCGTCCAAATTCGCGACGCCATCAACCGTGGTGAGATCCTGGGACCGCGACTCGTCGTGTGCGGTAAGCCAATCGTCATCACAGGCGGCCATGCGTGGAACACATGCATCGAAGCCGACGGCACTGACGGCTTCCGCAAGGCTGCCCGTGAGCTACTCAAATCGGGAGTTGATTACATCAAGGTCATGGCGAGCCATGATCCATGGCCAATGCCGGGCGCTGAGAAAACTCGGGCCGAGCTCAGTCTGGCCGAGATGACCGCCGCTTTTGCCGAGGCGCACGAGTGGGGCCGCGCGGCATGTTGTCACGCAATGGGATCTGTCGCCATTGCGCGCTCGCTTGAGGCGGGTGTGGATATGCTCGAGCACGGCCAGTACCTAACCGATCGGTTGGCCGAGCGGATGGCGAGTAGCAACGTTGTCCTGACGCCAACCTTGAGCTGTTACGACGTGCAGTCCCTGAAACCTCGCCCAGAGTTTGGAGGGGGAGAGTGGGCAGATGCCCATAAGGTTCTCATCCCGGGGCACCATGCCGGATTCGCCGCGGCACTGGCGGCGGGTGTAACTATGACCGTGGGCACTGACGCCGCAGGCATCTATGCCGAAGAGGTGGACCTGATGCGGCGGCTGGGAATGAAGGCACATGCGTCCTTGATGGCCTGTACGTCCAACGGAGCTCGGGCCCTCCAGATGGAAGACCAGATTGGGAAGGTGCGGCCTGGACTTCGCGCTGACCTTGTCCTCCTTCGATCTGATCCGATGCTCGACGCATACGCACTAGAGCAGGTCGAGTTGGTAATCAAAGATGGCAGGCCCCACCGGCCCGCGGACATCGCGTACAGCGACAGCCTAACTCCCCCGCCGACTATGCTTCAGCGCGCCTCAGGCAGCAGCGCGTCTATCTGAAGGCTCCAAATGTCTGAGCTCAAGTCAACGGATGTAGAGAGTGTCGAGTCGAGGCTTCCATACCTGCGTCCAACGCACGCGGACACCTCGGATTCCCCGAGATTACCGCGACCGGCCCATCGGTTCCATAGGCCATTCAGAGTTCAGTGGCTCAGTTTGAGTGCCGTGACTGCTGGAGCGACCAAATTGGATCAAGTCTGCCGATCGGCCCGTGCGCCAAATTTGGGGTGGGGGGCAGTGCAACGCGGAATTGCATGTCGAACGCAGATCTATAGAAGTGGCAGTCAGCGGAGCGTTGTTGAATGGACACAGACTCGAGAGGCGACTACACGCGCCTAGACAAACCGCGGACTGTGTACGGGCATGGCCTGGGTTGAGCGGCGGTCTCCTCTCTTACTGCGTCGATGTATCTGAAGCCGATCGAAGCGCACCCTACCTCAATCGAGGATCGGAGGCATCCCTAACGGCGTTTCCGAAAACGTTTGCGGCCAGCACTGTCAGGAAGATCGCCACGCCCGGCACAATGACTAGCCAAAACGAATGGTAGATGTAGATCTGAGAATTGGTAAGCATGTTGCCCCAGCTGGCAACGGGCGGCTGAATCCCGAGGCCGAGATAATCGAGAGCGGCCTCGATAAGGATGACCTGCCCCACTCCCAGGCTTGCCGCGACCAGCAAGATTGGGAGGACATTGGGCAGGATATGGCGCACAACAAGTCGAAGGTCAGACGCTCCAATTGATCGCGTTGCATTCACGAACTCTCGGTCTTTGACTGACAGCACTTCGCTACGGACGAGCCTCGATACACTGCCCCACGCGACAAAGGCAATAATGCCGGCCATCGTGATCGGGTTAGGCCTAAGCAATATCGACATCAAGATGAATAGAAAGATCGCTGGGATCGCGAGCAGCATGTCAACGATTCGCATTAGGACATCGTCAACCCAACCCCCCGAGAAGCCAGCCAACAAGCCGACGCCAGTACCGACGGTCAGTGCCATCGCGACGGTGAGACCAGCCACACCAATCGAAACCCGCGCCCCGAAAACAAGACGGGTCAGGGTGTCACGGCCCAACTCGTCTGTACCAAGCCAGTGACTCCGGCCGGGCGCCGCGAAGACGTTGGCCAGATCTTGTTGTGTGGGGTCGTAATGGGTCACGAACTGGGAAAGGATTGGAGC
>Ga0070707_100001092_pt1 | contig 26821 bp, 23 predicted proteins | sample KBSK5502metaG_FD_65468 | JGI IMG/M metagenome (GOLD analysis project Ga0070707, IMG submission 65468) | Corn, switchgrass and miscanthus rhizosphere microbial communities from Kellogg Biological Station, Michigan, USA - KBS K5-50-2 metaG | ecosystem: Host-associated > Plants > Roots >...
CTCCGACGGCGACCTCCAGGAGGGAATCGCGTCGGAGGCGGCGTCGCTGGCCGGCCACCTCCGGCTGCGCAAGCTCGTCGCCCTCTACGACGACAACCATGTTCAGCTCGACGGCCCGACCTCGATGGCCTGGTCGGAGGATGTGGTCGCTCGCTTCGAGGCCTACGGCTGGCACGCCGTCCGGGTCGAGGACGGCAACGACATCGAGGCGATCGCGGCGGCGATCGAGGAGGCGCGCGCCGACGACCGGCCGAGCCTGATCGCGGTCCGGACCCACATCGGATTCGGCAGTCCGAACAAGCAGGACACCCAGAAGGCACACGGCTCGCCGCTCGGGCCGGACGAGGTCCGGCTCGTCAAGGAGGCCTACGGCTGGGATCCGGACAAGACGTTCTACGAGCCAACCGAGGCGATCGAGCTGTTCCGGCGGGCCATCCCTGCAGGCAACGACCTGGTCGCCGCCTGGGAGAAGGCGTTCGAGGCGTACGCCGACGACTATCCCAACGTGGCGGCGGCCTTCCGGCGGCGAGTGATCGAAGGGCGCCTGCCGGACGGCTGGGACGCGGGGCTCCCGACGTATGCCGACGCCGTCGAGGTCGCCACTCGCAACGCGAGCCAGGACGTGATCCAGGCGCTGGCGAAGCCACTGCCGCGGCTGTTCGGCGGTGCCGCGGATCTGTCGGAGTCCAACCTGACCGACGTCAAGGGCGAGGGCTCGTTCGAGGCGGATTCGCCGGGGCGCAATCTCCGGTTCGGCGTCCGCGAGCACGGCATGGGCGGGACTGCCAACGGGATCGCCTATCACGGCGGGTTCATCCCGTACGCGGGGACGTTCCTCACGTTCAGCGACTACATGCGCGGCTCGGTCCGGCTCGCCTCGCTCAGTGGGCTCCATGTGATCTACGTCTGGACCCACGACTCGGTGGGCCTCGGCGAGGACGGCCCGACCCACCAGCCGGTCGAACACTACGCGGCGCTGCGCGCGATCCCGAACCTGTGGTTCGTCCGGCCGGGCGACGCGAACGAGACGGTCGCGGCGTGGGCGCTCGCGATCGAGCGCGCGAAGGACGATCCCTCGGGGCCGCTCGCCTTGTCGCTGACGCGCCAGAAGCTGCCGACGCTCGCGGGTACGGCCGATCTTGCGCGCGAGGGCCTCCGGCGCGGCGGGTACGTCTTGCGCGAGGCCGGCGGTGGACGCGCGCCGGCGATCATCCTGATCGGGACCGGGTCCGAGCTCCAGCTCGCCTACCGCGCCGCCGAGGCGCTCGAGTCGGAGGGTGTCGCCGCACGGGTCGTGTCGCTCCCCTGCTGGGAGCGCTTCGAGCTCCAGGACGCCGCGTATCGCGAGTCCGTCCTGCCGAGGACGATTCGTGCGCGGGTCGCGGTCGAGGCGGGCGTCTCGCTGGGCTGGGATCGCTGGGTCGGCGAGGACGGGGCGATCGTCGGGCTCGACCACTTCGGGGCGTCGGCACCGGCCGGCACGATCTTCGAGAAGTTCGGGTTCACCGTCGATCGCGTCGTCGAGGTCGCCCGGGATGTGCTGGCGGGCAAGGTCCGCGGTCCCGTTCCGACGCTCGAGCCGGGACACCTGCCCGCGCCGCGATCCGGCCACGGGCACGGCTGACGGATGCGCGTCGCCTTCGCCGCCGATCACGCCGGAGCCGCCATGAAGGGCGAACTGTTGCGGCGCCTCGCCGAGGCCAGCCTCGGTCATGAGCTGATCGACCTTGGTGGTGACGGGTCGAATCCGCAGGACGACTACCCGGACTTCGCCGCCCGCCTCGGCTACGCCGTCCGCGATGGCCAGACCGATCGCGGCATATTGATCTGCGGCTCCGGCGTCGGAGCGAGCGTCGCGGCGAACAAGATCCGCGGGGTCCGGACCGCCGTCTGCCACGACACCTACTCGGCCCACCAGGGCGTCGAGCACGACGACATGAACGTGCTGACGCTCGGCTCGCGGGTGATCGGACCGGAGCCCGCCTGGGAATGTGTCATGGCGTTTCTCGGCGCCACCTTCAGCGGCGAGCCCCGCCACCAGCGGCGGCTGGACAAGGTCCTCGCGATCGAGGCTGCGGAGCGCGGCTGATCCCGCGCCGGAGGCCGCCCCGCGAGGCCAAGCCGCACGGCGTTCCGCCCGCCGGCCCGCCGCCGCATACCGCTTCCCGGCCGCGCGGCATTCCGCCCCCGAGCCGCGCGACATTCCGGCCCCCGAGCCGCGCGACATTCCGGCCCCGAGCCGCGCGGCACTCAGCGCCCAGCCGCTTGATCTGGAGATCGTTTCGCTCATCCGGAACAACTTCGCGGACGAACTCGTTCCGCTTGGGCGCAACGACCGGCGAATCGCCGCGCTGGGGGCGAACGCAGCCGGGCTCTCGAACCGCCGCCCGCTCGTGGGCGCGCCAGACCGTTGCCACGGACGCGCAACGTGCGCCCGACCGCCGTCGGACTACCATGGGCGTGATGCCTGACGACGCCGCCACCAGCCCGGCCATCGCGACCGCGAATCTCGCCCTTGGCGACGGCGCCCCCGCCTATGACGTGGCGGTCAAGCGGGCCCGCGACGAACGATGGGCCGAGCGCGTCTGGGATCGCGACGCGACCCTCTGGTCGATGAACGAGCGCGTCCAGGCCGCCGTCGCGGATCGTCTCGGCTGGCTCGACGCGCCGGCCCATTTCGCCGGCCAGGTGGCCGCGCTCGAGGGGTTCGGCGAGGGCGTCCGCGACGCTGGGTTCACGACGGCGGTCGTCGGTGGGATGGGCGGGAGCAGCCTCGCCCCAGACATCCTCCATCGGACCTTCGGGAGCGGCGAGGGCTGGCTCGACCTCCGCATCCTGGACTCGACCGACCCGGCTGCGGTGTCGGCAACGGTTGGCGACCTCGACCCGCTCGCGACGCTCTGGATCGTCGCCAGCAAATCCGGCACCACGACCGAGCCGCTCGCCTTCCAGGCCGACGCGTGGGATCGCGCCGAGCGCGCCCTGCGGGCCGCCCGTGCCCCCGGCTACGAGCACGCCGGCGAGCTCATGGTGGCGATCACCGACCCAGGAAAGAGCGTCGAGGCGATCCCGCACCACAACGACCTGCGCGAGGTCTTCCTCAACCCGCCCGACATCGGCGGGCGCTACTCCGCCCTGACGTACGTCGGGCTCGTTCCGGCCAGCTTGATCGGCATCGACCTCGACCCCTTCCTCGCCTCGGCCCTGGCGATGGCCGACGCGTGCCGCGAGCCCGAACCGGAGGCGAACCCGGGTGTCAGTCTCGGGCTTGCGATCGGCACGCTGGCCAAGGCCGGTCGCGACAAGCTGACGTTCGTCGCCGATCCCTCGATTGAGAGCTTCGGCGCGTGGGCCGAGCAGCTGATCGCCGAGAGCACCGGCAAGCACGGGACGGGGATCGTCCCAGTGGATCGGGAACCGCTCGGGACCGTAGCCGCATACGGCAAGGATCGGGTCTTCGTCCGCCTGGCGGTCGACGACGGCGAGGGCTGGCGGGAGGCGGACGCGTTCGTCGATGCGGCCGAGGCCGCCGGCCATCCGGTGATCCGCATCAGCCTCGCCGAGCCCATCGATCTCGGTGCCGAGGCGTTCCGCTGGGAGCTCGCAACCGCGATCGCCGGCGCGGTCCTCGGGATCGACCCGTTCGACCAGCCCAACGTCGAGGAGGCGAAGGAGCTGACCCGAAAGGTCCTGAAGGCCGCCGAGAGCGGCGAAGCGCGGACGCCGGCGCCGCCGGCGATCGTCACGGACGGTGATCGCGGACTCGCCCTGCATGGCGACGCCGCGCTCCGCCTGACCGCGGGCGACGGCACACTCGTCGGAGAGCTCGCCCGGCATCTCGCCCGCCGGAAGCCGAACGCCTACCTCGCCATCCAGGCGTTCATCGCCCCGTCCGCCGCGACCGAAGAGGCGCTCCAGCGGATCCGCGTGCTCCTCCGCGACGCCACGGGCAGCGCGACGACCGTCGGCTTCGGGCCGCGTTTCCTCCACTCGACCGGCCAGCTCCACAAGGGCGGCCCGCCGACCGGGTGGTTCCTCCAGCTGACCTCCGACCATCCGGTCGACCGGCCGATCCCCGGCTGGCCGTACACGTTTGGCCGGCTGATCGACGCCCAGGCCGAGGGCGACTTCGCCGCCATCGAGTCGCACGACCTGCCGATCCTCCGCGTCCACCTCGCCGAACTGGAGCGAGGGCTGGTCGCCCTCGAGGCGGCCCTGTATGAGGCGCTCGGGCGGGGCTGAGCGCAGCATTGATCGCGACCCGGGCGGTCGCCGCCACCAACGATGGAGGGCCAGTCGCAATGCGGATCGGGTTCGTCGGTCTCGGTCGGATGGGCGCCAACATGGTTCGTCGCCTCCTCCGCGACGGTCACGAGGTGGTCGCCTACAACCGGACCCCGGAGAAGACGAAGGAGATCGAAGGCGAAGGCGCGATGGCCGCGTTCTCCATCGCCGAGCTCGTCTCGAAGCTTCAGAAGCCGCGGGCCGTGTGGGTCATGGTCCCGGCCGGCGACGCGACTGAGGCCCAGATCGAGGAGCTGATGGAGCACCTCGAAGCGGGCGACACGATCATCGACGGCGGCAACACGAACTTCCACGACGACCAGCGGCGGCACGCCGCGCTCGCCCAGAAGGGCGTCAACTACGTCGATGCCGGGACGAGCGGCGGGATCTGGGGCCTCCAGGTCGGCTACTGCCTGATGGTCGGCGGCGACGAGCCGGCCGTGAAGCCCCTCGAGCCGATCTTCCTTTCGCTGGCCCCCGCCGGCGGCTATCTCCACGTCGGTGGGGCGGGCGCCGGCCACTACGTGAAGATGGTCCACAACGGCATCGAATACGGCCTGATGCAGGCCTACGCCGAGGGGTTCGAGATCCTCCACGCCTCGGCGTACCCGCTGGACCTGGCCGGCATCGCCGACCTCTGGATGCAAGGCTCGGTCGTCCGATCGTGGCTGCTCGAGCTGGCGGCTCGGGCATTCAAGGCCAATGGCCAGGACCTCGACCACCTGAAGGGCTATGTTGCGGACTCCGGCGAGGGCCGCTGGACGATTCAGGAGGCGATCGACCACGACGTCCCCGCCCCCGTCATCACACTGTCGCTGCTGACCCGCTTCCGCTCCCGCCAGGACGACTCCTACGGCGCCAAGGTGCTGGCGGCACTGAGAAATGAATTCGGTGGTCATGAGGTGAAGACCGAGTGATGGCGGCATGACCGATACCGCGGTCCCGAAGCGGCGAAAGACGTCGGACGCGGCCGACGCGCCGTCGGTCGCGCCGGAGACCGCGCCGGACAGGACGCCGCACCCCGCCCCGCGCGCGAAAGACGTGCCGCGAACGATGAAGGAGCTTCGGATCGCCCGCCAGGGCAAGCGCAAACCGCCGCCGAAGCAGGACGACAACCCCCTCCGCGAAGGCCTCCGCCTCGAGCGCGTCCCCGACCCGAGCTGCCTCGTCCTGTTCGGGGCGACCGGCGACCTCGCCCACCGCAAGGTCATCCCCGCGCTGTACCAGCTGTGGCGGACGAACCTCCTGCCCCACGACTTCGTCGTCCTCGCCATCGGTCGCCGCGCCTACGACGACGACACCCTTCGGGCCGAGTTCCACGACTCGCTCGAGAAGTACTCGCGGGTCCTTCCGCTCGATGACGCGGCCTGGCGGTCGTTCTCGGCGAGGATCCGGTACCAGAAGCTGGATTTCGACAACGTGGCCGACTACGACAAGCTCACGACGGTGCTCGACGCGATCGACAAGGAGCAGAACTCGCGCGGCAACCACCTCTACTACCTCGCGACCCAGCCGTCGGCATTTGCCGAGATCGTCGGCCAGCTCGGCCGGGTCGGGCTCGATCACGAGCGCCACGAGGGTGGCTGGCGGCGGATCGTCATCGAGAAGCCGTTCGGCCACGACCTGAACTCCGCAATCCGCCTGAATCGCGAGGTCGGCAAGGTCTTCCGCGAGTCGCAGGTCTACCGGATCGATCACTATCTGGGCAAGGAGACCGTCCGCAACCTCCTCGTCTTCCGCTTCGGAAACGGCATCTTCGAGCCGATCTGGAACCGCCGCCACATCGACCACATCCAGATCACGGTCGCCGAGACGATCGGCGTCGAGAACCGCGGCGCGTTCTACGAGGAGACCGGCGCCAGCCGCGACTTCCTCCAGAACCACCTCCTCCAACTGCTGAGCCTCGTTGCGATGGAGCCGCCGGCCACGTTCGACGCCGACGCCCTTCGCGACGAGAAGGTCAAGGTCATCCGGGCGATCGGCGAGATGACGACCGACCAGATCCGGAGCGACGTCATCCGCGGCCAGTACGGGCCGGGCTGGGTCGCGGCCAAACCGGTCAAGGGCTACCGCCAGGAGCCCCAGGTCGATCCCGAGTCGGAGACCGAGACCTACATCGCCGCCCGGTTCGAGGTGGACGACTGGCGCTGGTCCGGCGTCCCGTTCTACCTCCGGACCGGGAAGCGCCTCCCAAAACGGGCGACCGAGATCGCGATCCAGTTCAAGGAGGTCCCCCACCGCCTGTTCCGCGAGTCTGGCACGGATCCCGACCCGAACCTGCTCGCGATCCGCATCCAGCCGGACGAGGGGATCATGCTGCGCTTCGGAGCCAAGGTCCCGGGGCTCGGGATCGACGTCCGGTCGGTGACGATGGACTTCACCTATGGCTCGGCGTTCACGGTCGATTCGCCCGACGCGTACGAAACCCTGATCCTCGACGCCCTGCTCGGCGACGCATCCCTGTTCACCCGCGCCGACGAGGTCGAGGGTGCCTGGGCCCGGGTGACCCCGATCATCGACTCGTGGATGGACGAGGGTCCGCCCGAGTTCCCCAACTACGAGTCCGGCACGTGGGGCCCCGACGAGGCGGATGAGCTCCTGGGCCGAGAGGGCCGGAAATGGCGGCGAATTTGACGACCGGCGGTGCGATCGTCGACGCGCCGATCCGCTTGAACGAGCCGGTGCTGCGCTGGCGGTCGCGCGCCCACAGCATCGAGGAGGTCGAGCAGGAGCTCAGCCGGATCTGGTCCCAGGTGAACCTCGAATCGGACGTCGACGCCGACGGCGACCACGTCAATGAGCGCCACGTCGGGGCGCGGACGAGCGTGATGAACCTGGTGGTGATCGCCGCGAGGCAGGAGGTCGGCGAGCGCTGTGCGGCCACGATCCAGCGGCTGGTCGGCCGGCACCCGTCGCGGACGACGATCGTCCAGCCGGCCGACCCGGACGGTCCGTCCTGGCTGGATGCGCAGATCGTCGCCCACTGCATCATGCCCCGCGCCGACGCGCCGGAGACCTGCGCCGAGACGATCCATCTGACCTGTGGCGGCGAGTCGGGCCGCCATCTCGATGCGATCGTCGCGCCGCTCCTGATCCACGACCTGCCCGTCACGGTCTGGTGGCCCGACGAGCCGTCGTTCGGCAGCGCGCCGGTCAACGACCTCCTCGTGATGGCCGATCGGCTGATCGTCGACGGATCCGGCTGGCACGGCACCGGCCTCACCCAGCTCCGCCGGATGGCGGCGGCGGCGAACCGGCTGCCGCTCGCCATCTCGGACTTCGCCATGGTCCGCCAGTCGCGCTGGCGCGAGGCGATCGCCGCCATCTTCGACATCCCGGACTTCCTGCCGTATCTCCGCCACATCCGGCGGATCGCGGTCACGTATGGCGTACGCGACGAGTTCGGCGCCGAGACGACGAACATCGTGAAACCGCTCTATCACGCCGCATGGCTCGCATCGCGACTCGGGATGGAGGTCACCAGGCCGCTCGCGCCGATGACGAGCGGGGCCGGCCGCAAGCCGCCGGTGCGCGGTGCCGGCGGCCGGCTCACGACGCTGGCGAACCCGAGCGCCGGCCTGGGCGCGGCCCTCCGCCTCGATCGGAGCGATGTCGCGATCGTGATCCGGCCGGTCCTCTCGGCGATGCCGTCGGGTACGACGCTGCGCGTCGAGCTTCTCGCCGATTGGCGCGGCTCCGAGCTCCGAGCCGACGTCACCGCGGAGCAGGAAGCCGTCCATGTCCGGGTGTGGCAGGACGGCGTCCATGCCCTCGAGCGCGGGTTCAACGCGCCGCGCCGAACCGACGTCGACCTCCTTGCCGAGGCGATCGAGGCCGGCGGGCGCGATCCCGTCGCCAGTGGAACCCTCGCCCTCGCCGCCGAGCTCGCCGGAGGTCCGTTCCCATGACCGAGCCGACGGTCGTCACCCTCGCGGACCCGGACGCCTGCTCGCTCGCGGCGGCCGAGCGGATCATCGAGATCCTGGATGTCGCGATCGATGACCACGACGAGGCGCACTGGGTGACGACCGGAGGTTCGACGCCGGCCGCGATCTATCACCACCTGGCCCAGACCTCGCTCCGCGACGAGCTCGACTGGCGGAAGGTTCATCTGTGGTGGACCGACGATCGGTTCGTGCCGCCTGACCACCCGCTCTCGAACGCCAAGATCGCGGACGAGATCCTGCTCAGCCCACACCGTCCCGGCGAGGCGGCGACTGGTGGCGTCCCGATCCCGCTCGACCAGGTCCACCAGTTCGAGACGAACGTGGCGATCGGCGAGGGCCACGACCCGGACTGGTGTGCCCATCGCTACGCCGAGGATCTCCAGGCGGACGGCCCCGACCCGAACGACGACGGGTGGCCGGTCTTCGACCTGATCCTGCTGGGCGTCGGGTCGGACGGCCACATCCTCTCGGTGTTCCCGAACTCGCCGGCGTTCGATCGCCGCGAATGGGCGCTCGGCGTCGCGGCGCCGACCCATGTCGAGCCGCACGTCGCACGGGTCACGCTCAACCCCGCGATCGTCCCGGCCGCCGCCGAGCTCCTCGTCGTCAGCCACGGCGACGGCAAGGCAGCGATCCTCCGCGACATCCTCCGCGGCGAGCGGAACGTCCGGGCGTTGCCCGCTCAGCTGGCGCGGCGCCCGGGCGCAACGTGGATCGTCGATCGGGAGGCAGCCCGGCTGTTGTGACCGGCGCGGCGGACGACCGACGCGAGCCCGGTTCCGGTCGCGACCGCGCCGCGGCGAAGCCGATCGAGGCGATGGCGACGCCCGAGCCCGACCGCCGGATCACCGCCCCCGACGGCGTCCGGATCGCCGTCTTCCGATCCGGCGACGGACCGCCGATCGTCCTCGTCCACGGCGCCACGGCCGACCACACGACCTGGCGAACGAGCGGGCCCGTGCTTGCCGCCCGCCACACGCTCCACGCCGTCGATCGCCGCGGGCGCGGCGCGTCCGGCGACGGTGACCCGGGTCGGCCGTACGCGATCGAGCGGGAGTTCGACGATCTCGCCGCGGTCGTCGACGCGGTCGCCACCGAGAGCGGCGCTCCCGTCGACGTCGTCGGCCACTCGTACGGCGGGCGGATCGGGCTCGGTGCCGCCCTCCGGACCGGAAACCTGCGGCGCCTCGTCAGCTACGAGGGGGCTCCCCCGGCCGGCGACGGGCGGGGCTACCAGGACGCCGACGCGGGCACGGTCCGGCGGGTCGAGGAGCTCGTGGCCCGCGGCGATCGCGACGAGGCCCTGGCCACGTTCATGCGCGACATCGTCGGGATGCCCGAAGCGGACCTCGCCGCCTTCCGGGCCGACCCGATCTGGCCCCGCCGCGCCGCGGCGATCGACACGACGATCCGCGAGCTCCACGCCGAGACGAGCCGTGCCGGTTCACTGGACGAACTCGGCGCGGTCCGCCAGCCCGTCCTGCAGATCCTCGGCGGCGCCAGCACCGAACCATTCGCTGCGGCCACGCGGGCCCTCGCCGCGCGGCTCCGGAACGGGCGAGTGGTCACGATCGAAGGCGCGCGTCACGCCGCGCATCACACCCACGCCCCCGAGTTCGTTGCGGCCGTGGAGGCCTTCCTCGACGGTCCGGACGTGGCAGACTGAGCGCCATGGGCGACATCGTCTACTGGATCATCATCGGGTTCATCGCCGGGGCGCTGTCCGGAGCGGTCGTGGGCGGGCGGACGGCCCGGGGCTGCCTGCCGAACGTCGTCGTGGGCATCCTCGGTGCGATCGTCGGCGGCTGGCTGGCCGGGCAGCTCGGGTTCGAGCGCGGGACCACGTTCATCGCCGTGACCGTCGTCGCCGTCATCGGCGCGATCGTGGTCCGGGTCATCCTCGAGGCCGTCAGCCCGGACGACCGCCGCTGACCCCGGGCCCGGGTGACCGGCGGCGCGCCCATCACTCGCGGGCTACCATCGACCGATGACCAACGTGAGCGATCCGGCGTCAACATCGGCGCCCAGCGCCGTCGACGATCGGCCCTATTCGCCGGGCCTGGAGGGGGTTCTCGCGGGCGAGACGTCGCTCAGCAAGGTCGACGGGGCCAACGGCCGCCTGATCTACCGCGGCTACCGGATCGGCGATCTCGTCGAGCACGGCACCTATCCGGCGGTGGCCAACCTGCTCTGGACCGGGGACTGGGATCCGCGCGCGCGACTGGCCACGGCGCCGGTCCCGGATGCGGTCCTGACGACTCTCCGCGCGCTGCCGAAGACGGCCAGGCCGATGGACGCGCTGCGGACCGCGGTCTCCGCGTGGGGCGCGACGCAGGCCCTGCCGTACCCGCCGACCGTCGAGCAGGCGCGCGCGCTGACGGCGTTTTCGCCCTCGGCGCTGGCCGCCTTCGCCCGCATCCGCGAGAACAAGGAGCCGGTCGAGCCCGATCCGTCGCTCGATCTGGTGGCGGGCTTCCTCTACCAGCTCACCGGCGAGCCACCCGAGCCAGCAACCGCCCGGGCACTCGACGCGTACTTCATCGTCGGTGCCGAGCACGGCTTCAACGCCTCGACGTTCACGGCGCGGGTGGTGATCGGGACGAACTCCGACATCGCCTCCGCCATCGTCGCCGCGATCGGGACGATGAAGGGGCCGCTCCACGGCGGGGCACCGTCGGAGGTCGTCGACCAGCTCTCGAAGATGGGCTCGGTGGAGCACGCCGAGGAATGGCTCCGCGGCGCACTCGACCGCCACGAGCGATTGATGGGCTTCGGCCACCGGGTCTACCGAGCCTACGACCCGCGCGCCGCGGCGTTGCGCAAGGTCGCCGAGTCCATGGAGCACAAGCCCGACTGGCTCCACCTCGCGATCCAGGTCGAGGACATGGCCCTTCGCCTGCTCGCCGAGAAGTACCCGGATCGGCCGTTGAAGACGAACGTCGAGTTCTACGCGGCGCCCGTCCTGTCGGGCGTCGGGCTGACGCCCGACCTGTTCACCGCCACCTTCTCCCTGGCTCGCCACGCCGGCTGGACGGCTCACGTCCTCGAGCAATCGGCGAACAACCGGCTGATCCGGCCGGATGTCCGCTATGTCGGCCCGGCGGAGCGCGATCTTCCGAGCTGACCCCTACAGCCAGCCGCGCCGCCGGAACAGAATCGTGAGGAACCCGAGCATCAGGACCATGAGGGCCACGACGACCCAGAACGCGAACGGCTCGTTCTCCCCCGGCACCGGCAGGTTCATCCCGTAGATCGAGGCGATGAGGGTCAGCGGCAGCAAGATCACCGAGGCCGCGGTCAGGATCCGGAACGAGTCGTTGAGACGGTGCGAGAGGACCGACTCGTTCGTCGACTCGAGGGCCTCGATGACCTCCTTGTAGTTCTCGAGGGTGTCCCAGATCCGCTCGGCCGCGTCGGAGATGTCGTCGAAGTAGATCTCCATCTCCTCGGCCAGGTAGCGCTGCTTCGTCCGCTCGAGGTCGCGGAGGACCGCGCGCTGGGGGCGCACGATCCGGCGGAAGTTGATGATCTCCTGCTTGGCGTTCGAGATCGCGAGCACGATCTCCGACGAGCGCCCCTCGAGGATGTCGTCCTCGAGCTGGTCGAGCTTGTTGCCCATCTTGCGCAGCATCGGGAAGGCGGCGTCGACGTTCGTGTCGACGATCTTGTAGAGGAGGTACCCGGAGCCCTTGGAGAACGTCGATTCACGCAGCTCCTCGCGGGATTCCATCCGCTCGAACATCGCCTGGAGCGGCGGCAGCGGGATCTCGCTGAAGGTGATCAGGTAGTCCGCTCCGACGAACAGGTCGAGCTCCGCCGTCAGCAGCCGGCCGGATGCCTTCTCGAACGTCGGGAAGTGGAGGACGATGAAGAGGTAGTCGTCGTAGGCGTCGAGCTTCGAGCGCTGGTTGCGGGAGTAGACGTCCTCCCAGTCGAGCGGGTGGAAGTCGTAGTGCTGCTCGAGCCACTCGCGGTGCGCGAGGCGGGGATCGTCGATGTGGATCCAGCGGAGACCGGAGGTCTCGACGACGCGGGGATCGTCTACCTCTGTGGTGGGCGCGTCGAGATCGTCGGCCTGACGGGGTCGACGAAGCCGCGGGCGTGGGAGCGGCAGGATCGGCATCGACTGGGAGGCTTCATGTTGGGGGCTGCATCTTAGTCGATGGCTGTCGCACAGGAACGACGATGGCGGCGTTCCCGCCTGCGGTCCTCGCTCACGCACGTCCGAGTGCGCTCGCTGCGGTCCTCGGCGGCGCCTTGCCATCCTCGCCCCTGCGCGACGAACGCGGTCGCGCTCAGTGCTGTGACTGCTCGGCGTGTGCCTCCCACAACATATGCTCGGGTGTCTCGAGCTGGAAGGTCGAGTGGTTTATGTCGAAGTCGGCCGACAGGCATGTCCCGAGATGGTCCAGGATGTCGCCGGGCCGGGCGTCCTCGCCAAGGACGACATGAGCCGAGACGACATTCATCCCGCTCGTGATCGTCCAGGCATGCAGGTCGTGGACGCCCGTCACTCCCGGGGCCTCGCGGATGTGGCGCTCGACGTCGGTGAGGTCGACCCCCTTCGGCGTCGCCTCGAGGAGGACGTCGACGCTGTCGCGGAGGAGGCGGACGGTGCGGGGCACGATCAGACCGGCAACGACGAGCGACGCGACGGCGTCGGCCGGCCGCCAGCCGGTCGCGAAGATCACGAGCCCCGCGACGAGGACCGCGATGGCGCCCATGAGGTCGCCGGCGACCTCGAGATAGGCGCCGCGCATCGTCAGGCTCTCCCGCTGGCCGGGGGCGAGAAGGCGGAGCGAGACCAGGTTCGCGCCGAGGGCAAATGCGGCGACGATGATGACGAGGGTGGGCTGGACATCCGGCGGTGTCGCGAATCGGCGGATCGCCTCGACGGCGACGACGATCGCGATCCCGAGGAGGAGGACAGCGTTGACGGCGGCGGCCAGCATCTCGAGGCGATAGAGACCGAAGGACCGATTGTCGGTCGGGGGCCGGGCGGCAAGGCGGATCGCGATCAGCGAGAGCGCCATCCCCGAGACGTCGGCGAAGACGTGACCGGCGTCGGCGAGCAGGGCCAGCGAGTTGGCCGCGATCCCGGCGACGAGCTCGATGGCCAGGACCGCGACGCCGATCACGATCGCCACGGCGAACGGCCCGGCATGGCGGCCGGCGGCGGAGTGGGAATGGGCCATTTGACCGAGCGTAGCGCGTTCGCGCTTGCCCGGCCGCGGCGGTCGTCCGATTTCGCCGCCCGCCGTGGGACGTCGATCCCATTCCCCTGGCCCCGGACGAAGTCGGATTCCGAAAACGATCGATCGATCAGCGAACGGGAAGGGTCGTCGTCGTGCGGCGCCGGCCGCGCTGACGCGTTCAGGCGCGCCCGCCGTCGATCGGCGGTCCGCAATACTTGGCCGATGGCCGACGCGCTCCTCGCCTTCGACGACGCCGCCGAGCGGTTGTTCGCCAGCCTCCGCCGGGCGGCCCAGGGACGCCTCCCGGCGCTGGCCCGCCTCGAGACCCCGGCGTGGGTCGGCCTCACGCTGGCCATCGTCGCCTGGGGGCTGATCGTCTGGTTCAGCGATCCGTGGGGCCGTCTTTGGGGCACCGGTCAGGACGCGCGCTGCTACTGGCAGGCGACGCTCGCCGCTCCGTACCTCCACAGTGACTGGAACGACCCCATCGCCTACGTCTATTCGCCCGCGTTCCTTCAGCTCGTCTCGCCACTCACCGCCCTGCCGTGGCAGGCGTTCATGGCCATCTGGACCGCCCTGCTGCTCGTCGCCGTGCGGTTCCTGACCGGGCCGCGCCTGTTCGCGGCGGGTCTCCTCTTCCCGTTCGCCGCGATGGAGGTCGCGGGCGGCAACGTGTCGCTGCTCCTGGCGGCCGCGATCGTGATCGGGTTCCGTTGGCCGGCCGCCTGGTCGATCGTGCTGCTGACGAAGATCACGCCGGGCATCGGGCTGCTGTGGTTCGTCGTCCGGCGGGAGTGGCGGTCGCTCGCGATCGCGTTCGGTGCGACCGCCGCCATCGCGGTTGTTTCATTCGCGATCCTGCCCAACCAGTGGCGCACCTGGATCGACGTCGTGATCCGGAATGTGGCCGCCGGCAAGAGCGGGACCTGGGCGTCGGTCCCGATCCCACTCTGGATCCGGCTCCCAGCCGCGATCGCCATCGTCGTCTGGGGAGCGCGGACGGACCGCCGCTGGACCGTTCCGGTCGCTTCCATGCTGGCCCTGCCGGCCCTGTGGTACGGCGGGATCTCGATGCTGCTCGCGGTGATCCCGTTCCTGCCGGGCCGCGCGAATCTCGCGCGCTCCACCGATCGTGCGGTCGTCAGGCCTTCCTGACCGCGACCGTCAGCGCGACCGTCATCCCGCTCGCGACGTCGCCGGTGATCGTGCCGAGCTCGTGGACCCCACCGTCGTCCCCGAACACCATGTCGCTCTGGAGCGAGACCTGGCTCAGCGTCCGGACGCTCGACTCGTAGCCGGCGGTCGCATAGACGAGCTCGCACGCCTCCTTCGGCAGCGCGACCTGCGACGTCGCGATCTTGTTCGCCTCGTTGGTCGCGGCCTCGAGGTCGGTGTAGACCTCGAAGTGGATGTGCGGCCACCTGCCCGAGTAGCACGCCGGGAAGATCGACTGGAAGGTCGCGACCCCCGAGCCGTCGGTCGCCTGGACGCCGCGCAGGTAGTTCTCGCTGGCTGCGGCCTCCGAATACAGCGAGTAGTTGCCGGCCTGGTCGCAATGCCAGAGGTAGACGGCGGCGCCCTGGAATGGCGCGCAACGGTTCGCCGCGTCCTGGATCGTGAGCTTGATGGTCAGCGGGACGCCCTTGGCGGTGGTCGTCGAGGTTCCGAAGCTCGAACGGATGTCCGGGCGGACGATTCCGCTCTGGGCGAGAACGTTCGGGCCGTTCGAGCCGTCGCCGGGAAACGGGCCGGCCGTCTCCTCGGGGATGACGGCGCAGTCGGCTGCCGCGGTGGGCGAGGCGCTCGATCCGGTTGACGAGCCGGCCGCGGCCGACGACGGGAGGGTCGAGCCGCTCACGGACGGCGCGCAGGCGACGATCGACATCAACCCCGCGCTGATCGTGGTCAACCCGGCGAGCTTGAGGACCTGGCGACGCTCGATCAGGGTCGAGAGGTCGTAGACGAGACCACGGTCCGTCTCCTCAAGCTGCTGGTGCAGGGCGATCTCGTGGTCGCGCGGGAGGGTCAGGGCCACGGGGCAGGGCCTCCTTCTCTGGCGGGCATCCCTCCGTCATTCTGGAGGCGACTCCGGGGAGTGTCGCGATGCGGACCTTGCAGGACGGTGACGGCGAGTTGGCCTCCGGAGCCTCAAGAACGTGTCTCGTCGGCCACGAGCGCCTGCGGGGCATCCGGCCGCGCCGGTCGGGTCCGAACGCGCAGCGTAACGACGACCGCTCCGACCAGGAAGACACTGGCGCCGGCCCAGAACGGCCCCGTCGGCCCGGCGACGGCCGACAGCGCGCCGCCGACGAGCGGCCCGATGATCCCCGCCGCATAGAGCGGCAGGTAGACGAGGTTGAGGGTCTGCGATCGACGTTCCGGGGGCACCTCGGTCGCGAGGAGACTGAAGATCATCGCCCCCACGAGCCCGTTCGCCGCGGTGAAGATCAGGACCGCGGCGGCCAGTGGCGGGATGGCGTGGACGAGCGGCACCGCGAGCAGCGCGAACCCGCCCACGAACAGCGAGATGATCAGGACGGGCCGGAACCCGATCCGATCCCCGACGATGCCGCCGAGTGGCGCGATCGCCGCCCCGACGAGCGCCGCCGTCCCGGCGACGAATCCGATCGACGATGCCAGGCCGGTCCCCTTGCCCACGATCGACTCCACGATCAGTGCCTGGTAGGGCCTGCTCATCTGATTGGCGACGAAGGCAACGCCGTAGATCGCGAAGATCCGCCGGACGGTCGGATCGCCGAGCACGCTCCGGAGGGCCCCGTAGGCCAGCGGGAGGACCCGGCCATCGGGCACGAAGGGCGGGCGGACCTCGGCGGAGCCGAACCAGACGATCGCCGCCGTGGCGATCGAAAGCGCGGCCGACACCCAGAAGATCGACGACAGGGACCAGCCGAGCCCGTCGACCAGATACCCGCCAAGCGTCGGGCCGACCGCGAACCCGATCGGCCCGGACGCGCCGAAGAGCGCGATCGCCGTTCCGACGCGCCGCCGCGGGACGACGTCGCGGATCGCGCCGAGCATGATCCCGGTGTTGCCGAGCTGGAACCCGATCAGCAGCAGGCTCACCGCCAGCTGCCACGGCTCGCGGGAGAGGGCAACACAGGCGAACACGACCGCCTCGACGAGGCAGCTCCGGACGATGACGACCTTGCGGCTGTACTTGTCGGCCCAGACCCCCCACAGCGGGACAAGCGGCATCCCGACGATGAAGATCAGTGCCGAGAACAGACCGACGAACGGCGCCCGGTCCGCGTCGGGCACGCCGACGAAGCTCAGGTATGGGGCGAGGAAGGAAAACACCTGGCTGACGCCGATGCCCTCGACCATCGAGGTCAGCCAGAAGACCAGGACGATCCGCGGCCAGTCGGACCGACCGTCGAGATCACGAACCTCGCTGCCCGAGCCGGAAGATGACATGGCCGCGAAGCGTAGCGGTCCGCCAGAACCGGCGCCGAAGGTCCGGCGTAGACTCGGACAAGGAGGTCGAGGAAGATGCTGGGTCGGTACCTGACGCGGGCCGTCGACGCCCAGGCACGATGGTCGAGGCCGTTCGGCGATTTCAACCACCGCTGGCTCGGGGCGCTCTTCCATCCGATCCGGCCCATCCAGAACTTCCTGAACGGGACCTGGCTCGGCCATCCGGTCCACTCCGTCGTGACCGATGTCCCGGTCGGAGCCCTGACTGTCTCGATCGTCGGCGACGTCATCGGCCAGCACGTGGTGGCCGACGTGGCGATGCTGCTCGGTGTCCTGGCCATGGTCGCCGCGGCGGTGACCGGCTTGGCCGACTACACCGAGGTCGACGGGACGGCCCGCAACCGGGCGACGGTCCACGGGACCCTCATGGTGATCACGCTCGTTCTCTACACGATCTCCCTGGTGATCCGGGCGGGCAATCCGCCCGATCGCCTCGTCGCGTTCGCCGTCGCCGTCGCCGGCTACCTTCTCCTGGCCCTCTCCGCGGCGATCGGGGGCGATCTCGTCTACCTGGCGGGAACCCACGTCAACCGAAATGCCTGGCGCGGCGCGGGAGTGAAGTGGATCAAGCTCGATCTCGGCGACCTCGAGGACATCCCGGACGGCGGACCGACGAAGCTCAAGGCCGGGATCAACGAGCTCGCGGTCGTTCGCGAGGGGGATCGCATCCTCGCGGTCCACGCCCAGTGCGCCCACGCCGGCGGACCGCTCGGCGAAGGCAGCCTGGTCGGTGATGCGATCCAGTGTCCGTGGCATGGCTCGCGGTATCGGATGGCGGACGGCCACGTGGTCCGCGGACCGGCGATGTACGACCAGCCGGCCTACGAGGTTCGCCGTGCCGAGACCGGTGGGTGGGAGGTCCGTCGCCGGCCCTGATCGCGGATCTCGATCGTCCCGAAACCACGAAGACGCAGCCCGTCCGCTCGCGTAGCATCCATCCGGGACGTCTCGGTCAGCGCCGCGCGCATGGATTCTGGGGGAACGCATGAGTCACCTGTCGACCACGCTCCGCATCGAGGCGCCCGCCGCGGTGGTGTTCGACCTGATCGCCGATCCCGCGCGAAGCCCCGAATGGCAGACCCTGCTCGCCGAGATGGGCGAGATCAGCGGGCGTCCGGGCGGCATCGGTTCGAGCTTCGTCGGTTTCTATCGCGTGGCCGGCCGCAAGCTGACGAGCCGGTTCGTGGTGACGGCGGCGGAGCGCCCCCGCATCCTCCAGGTCAGCGGGACGACGAGTGGCGGCTGGGCCCGCTGGACCACGTTGATCGACAGCGATGGGCCCGCCTGCGAGATCCGGGTCAAGCTCGAGTACGAGCTTCCGGGCGAGATCGTCGGGTCGCTGTTCGGGATGCTGACCGGCAATCGCATCGAGCGCGAGTTTCGGCGGACGTACGAGAACCTGAAGGCCCTGGCCGAGGCGCGGTCGACGACCTCGGCGTCGGCGTCGCGGGCGATTGGCAGCTCGACGTTCGTCTCCGGCCGTCGAGAGCTGTTCGGGCTCGTCCAATCGACAGAACCAGACGAGGACGATGCCGCCGAAGCGGGTGGTCGGCTGGCCGCCACCTGAACCCCGCGTGGTCGCGATGTGGGCACCGAATCGGTCGCGCCGATCGCGCCCGCCGCGCCCGCCGCGCCGATCGCGCCCGTCGCATCTGCCGCGCCCGTGACGCCGGATCCGATCGATATCCCCGTGCCCGGCCTCGTCGTCCTGATCGGAGCCGCCGGGGCCGGCAAGTCGACCCTGGCCGCGCGCCTGTTCGAATCGTGGGAGATCGTCTCGTCCGATGCCCTGAGGAAGGCCGTGAGCGGCGATCCGACCGATCAGCAGGCCACGCGACCGGCGTTCGGGATCCTCCACCGCGAGGTCCGCCGCCGGCTCGCGGCCGGGCGGCTCGTCGTGGTCGACGCGACCAGCGTCGAGGCAACGGCCCGGGCGGCCCTTCGTCGGCTCGCGGTCACGGCCGGCGTTCCAGCCATCGCGATCGCGATCGTGCCGCCGGCGACGGAGGTCCATGCCCGGAACGCGAATCGCGCCGGCCGGGTCGTCCCGCACGACGTCGTCGACCGCCATCTCGGTCGTCTCGATCGGCTTGGCGCGACAACCGCCGCCATCGGCGCCGCCCTCCGTGCCGAAGGTTTCGCCGCGGCTCGCGTCCTTCGTACGACCGACGAGATCGATGCTCTCGCGGTCCGTCGCATTGGGGGTCCGGTCAGTCGTCCCTGACCCGCCCGAATGGCCGCGCCCTGAGCTCGACCCACACGCCGTTGCGGAGATAGATGTCGGCGCGGAACAGATCGAGTGCGGCGTGTTCGTCGGCCGCGCGGACCATGATCAGGGACGCAGACACGTCGACGAACGCGCCGGCCTCGATGACGACTCCCTGCCGCTTGAGCTCCCGGAGTCGCGCGAGGTGCTCCATGCGGAACGGAGTCCGGCTCTCCGCGGCATCGGGCGCGTAGGTCGCCTCGACCAGCCAGATGGTTTCGATCGGCGAGGGAGCGCTGGTGGGGTCGGTCATGTCGATCTCCAAGGGCTTGTTGCGAGTCGAACGCCCGCGCCGCCGATCACAGCTGCCGACGCCGGCGGTCAGACAACGGGCGCCGCCGAACCCCCCGCGATCAGGGCGATCGCGAGCGCCGCCACGATGATCCCGAACAGATGGCCACGGGTGACCCGCTCACGGAGGACGATGACCGCGAGGACGACCGTCGTCACGGGGTAGAGCGAGCTCAGGGTGGCCGCGACGTCGAGCCGGCCGGCCTGCGTCGCGAGGATGTACAGGCCGTTGCCCGCGAGATCCAGGACGGCCGTCGCGAGGAGCGCGGGGAGAATCGGCCGGGGGACGCGCCACGGCCGCCGGCCGAGGACGATCAGGGCGACGATCGGGACGACCGAGGAGGCCTTGATCACGGCCAGGGGCCACGCCACGCGATGCTCGGGAAACGACCCCACGGCGATGTTGAACAGGCCGAGGCCGACCCCGCCGATCACGGCATATTCGATCCCGGACCGCCGGCCGCCCGCGTCGGACGAGCGCGAGACGAGGACGACGGCGACGAGGGCGAGGACAATCCCCGCGACGACCTCGGCGCCCGGCCAGCCCTGGGCGACCAGCCCGACGATGACCGGCAGCGTAGCCGCGATCACCCCGGTGACGGGCGCCACGACGCCCATCCGGCCGACCGCCAGCCCGGTGTAGAGCCCGACGATCCCGGCGACCGCGAGGACGCCGGCGAGCGCCGCGAGGCCGAGGGTGGCCGGCCCGGGCGTCGGCTCGCCCGTCGCGAGCGCGACTCCGACCATGATGATCGTCCCGACCAGGTCCACGCCGATCGCGATCCCGAGGACGGGCGCGCGCCGGCCTGTCCAGCCCCCGCCGAAGTCGCCGGCACCCCAGGCGATGGCCGAGGCGAGTCCGAAGACGACGACGGCGAGGCCCGGTCCGGCCGGGTCAGCCGTGGGCAGCTCCGGCGGTCGCGCGTGGCCCGGCCCCGGCCGCGACGGGTTCGGCCGATCCTCCATCGTCGACCTCGGTCGGGCCGACCAGGGCCACGACCGCGTCGGCCGATGCGTGATACCGATCCGAGGTGGTCAGGTAGATCACCTGGAAGTCCTTCGCGATCTCCCGGAGCAGGTCGAGAGCGCGCCGGGCCCGATCGTCGTCGAGGGTCACGAACGGATCGTCGAAGACCAACGGCGGCCGGCGGTCACCGGTGACGAGGCGGACGAGCCCGAGCCGGGCCGCGAGATAGACGAGATCGAGGGTCCCCTGGCTGAGCGACCGGACGTCGACCCAATCGCCCTTCTCGGGGGCGTGGAGCTGGATGTCGAGCGTTCGATCGTCGACGGCGACCCGGCGATAGCGGCCGGCCGTGATTCGCTGGACGTCCTCGACCATCCGCTTCTCGAGGTACCGGGTCGCGGTCTTCATCGTCGCCTGCTCGGCCGACTCGATCTCCTTCAACGTCCGGTCGTACACCCGGGCCCGCCGCTGCAGCGCGCCGAGTTCCTCCCGCCACGCGGCCAGGCGCTCGCTCTGGCCGGCGACCTGTTCGGCGTCGACGGCGTTGGCCTCGACCCGGGCGCGTGCGTTGGCCTCCTCGTCACGGGCGCGTTCGAGGCTTGCCTCGAGCTCGCGCACCTCGACCTCGAGCCGCTCGCGGGCTCGCGGCTCCTTGGCGATCGGCCCGAGCGCCTCGAGAGCGTGGGTCTTCTGCTCGACGTCCAGCGCAGCGGCGTCACGGGTGGCCGGCAGGGTCGACGCCGCCTCCTTGCCGACCAGGCCCTCGAGCTGGGCCGCCGAGCGCTCGATGCGCCCGACGTGCTCCTGCTCCCGGGCCAGCATGTCGACGGCCGCGGGAAGATCCGGTAGACCGAGCGCCGCGAGCTGCTGGGCGGTGTCCGCCTCGGCCTGGCGGAGCTCCGCCTCCATGTCGGAACGACCGCGGAGGCGGCGGTCGATCTCGACGTCCCGCATCTCGGCCTGCATCCGATCGCTCCGCCGGAGCCAGAGGGCGACGAAGGCGAGGATCAGGCCGATCCCGGCGGCAGCGCCGCCGAGAAGCTCCGGGGCCGTGCCCAGGTCGAGGACGCCGAGGGCCCGCCCGCCGACGGAAGCGGCGGCAACGAGGAGCCCGACGATGACGACACCGACGGCGATCCGCGACAGGGGCCGCCAGGTCGGCTCGGGGGGAACATCGAAGGAGACCTCGATTTCGCCGGACAGGATGGCCCGCAGCTCGCGGGTCTTCGCGTCGAGCGCCCGCAATCGAGAGACGATCTGTTCGAGCACTGGCAGCGGATTCGTCGACGGGTGGCTCGCGTGCAGGGCGACCAGCTCCTCGGAGACCGTGACGGCCTGGCGATAGCGCTCGAAGCGCTCCTGGGCGTTGACGCGCTCCGCCGTCAGACGTTCGGCCTGGCGCGCCTTGTCGAGGAGGGACCGGCGTTCGACGAGGCTGGCATCGATCTCGGCCCGTCCCTCGCGAGCTCCCGACAGCGTGTCGCGGTCGCGCTCGAGCTGGGCCAGGGCGAGCTCGCCCTGTTCAACGGCCAGGGTGGCCTGCTCGACGGCGTCTTCGGCGACCTTCAGCCGGCCGGGATTCTTGGCGCCCTTCGTGTTCAGGTCGTAGAGCGCCCTCTCGAGCTTGCGGAGCGCGCGCGAGGTGCCCCGGTCGGCGCCGCTGATCGATGCCTGGAGACGGTCGCGCAGCGCCGCTTCGTCCCGGTCGAGATCGGCGAGCTCGTGGTGCCGAATCGAGGCGGTGGAGCGGAAGAACGCCTCGCTCGGGATGCCCGTCATCTCGGCCAGCGCCTGATCGGCGAGCGTCGGGTCGGTGATCGTCGTGCCGTCGACGTCCAGGCGGACGGTGCCCTTGGCGCCGCGGAACTCCTTCTGGAGCGTGCCGCTCCGGACGCCGCGGTCGTCGTCGTCGATCTCGAACTCGAGTCCGATCACGGGCCGGGCGTCCTCGGCGGCATCCCACGACCGGAGCGCATCCATGTCGGCGGCGCCGCTCGTCACCTTTCGTGTGAGGGCCAGCTCGATCGCGCGCTGGATCGTGGTCTTGCCGGCCTCGTTCGGGCCGTGGACGATCGTCAGGCCCGGCGACAGGGGGATCTCGAGCTCGCGGTAGCGACGGAAGTCGTGCAGCGTCAGGCGGGTGATCCTCACAGCGTGACCTCGTGGCCGGCCAGCAGCAGCCGGCCGAGCCGCAGCACGTCCCGGAGCTCGGCGGCCTCGGTCGCCGACGCGGCGGTCCCGTCCGCCTCGAGCTCGGCGATCTCGGCCTCGACGTTCCGGATGTAGGCGCCGGGGATCGTGTCGGGCGACGGCAGGATGCCCTGCGTCAGGGCCGGCATCGACTGGTCGCGAACGCGGACCTTCAGGAAGCTGCCATCGAGCTGGTTCTCGATCTCGTCGGTCGCGAGATCGAGCTCGTCGGGACGGACGCCGGTCAGGCGAACGTCGAGGACGAGGTCGGGATCGGCCTTCGCCGCGATCGCCGCGACGATCGCCGGCTGGTCCGTGACCGACGACGCGTCGATGTCGAGCTTCTCGAATCGGGTCCGCCCCACGACGCGCTCGTCGATCGCGACGGTCCGTTGCCCGTTGGCATCGTTCAGCTCGACCAGAAGGACCTTGCCCGCGCCGTCCTGGGTCACCGCGACGGGCTCGGGCGCGCCCGAGTAGGCCCAGGTCGTCGGGCCGGCCTTGCCCTTCTGGACGGAGTGCCAGTGGCCCAGGGCGAGGTAGTCGAGACCGGACGCCTCGACCTCCGCTCGCGTGAACACAACCTCGTCGCGATCCGTCCGATCCGGGATCGCGAGCGAGCCGTGGACCATTCCGACGTGCCACTTCGCGCCATCGCCGCCCGTCACCTTCAGGTCGCGGAGCGGACTGTGCGGAGCGCGCTTGGACCCGAAGACCGGGCCATGGACGATCACGTCGCAGGCGGCAAGGTGGACGCTCGGCCGGTCCGGGGTCAGGACGGTCACGAGATCGTCATCGTCGCCGGAGCCGGCGAGCGCCGCAATGTCATGGACGCGGTAGAGCGAGGAGCGGTCGTAGACGTCATGGGTGCCGGGGATGATGACAGTCCGGACCTTTGCCTCGACGAGCCGCTTGAGCTCCGCGGCGACGCGTTCGACCGATCGTCGCGGCTGGGCGTTCGAGTCGAAGAGGTCGCCGGCGATCAGGAACGCGTCGACCTTCTCGGCGATGGCAAGGTCGACCGCGGCCTTGAATGCCGCGAATTGCCGCTCGCGTTGGGCGGCCGCCTGATCGCCGAGGTCGGTATGGCGGGCGCCGAGATGGACGTCTGCAGTGTGGAGGAGTCGGAGCATCCGGTCGGGCTGGCCTCCTGTGCCTTCGCGGGTGGGCGACGAGGCGAATGAGCTCGCCGAGGTCGGGGACCGTCCTCCATCCCCGGATCCGGGACGAGCGAGGCGCCCTTGGGTCAATCGCTCGCCCCTTCGACGTTCGAGGGCATTGTGACAGACGCGGCCGTGACCGCGGCCGTGACCGCGGCCGTTCGCCACGCGGTTCGCCACGCCGCCGTTCGGCACGCGACGCGACTCATCCGGTGGGTCAGGATCGGCCTCGGCTGGCTTGATCCTGCCCGATCCGAGGACCAGCGCCGCATGCGAAGGGCCGAGTTGACTCCCCCATTGAGTCGGGGCCCGGCGAAGGCGGGCAGGTCAGGCATCTCATCCGTTGCGCAGGACGACATCGGAACGAGTGCCCAAACCGTCCCGGCCGTTGCAACGCCCGTTCCGGGCGATCGGTGTATGGTCAAGCCATCGACCAAACCCGTGCGCCCCGAGACAGGGACTCCATAACGGCACCTGGATAGCGCGGCGCCGGCCTCTCCGACGCATCCGCTCCATCCCGTCCGCCGTGGTGGCCGCCCCGAAGGCGCCGGGACCGGCCACCGCGCCAACAGGAGAGGAAGGTTTCGTGACCTACGTCGACCGAACGTTGACCTGCGTCGACTGTGGGGTGGAGTTCATCCACTCGGCCGCTGATCAGGAGTACTACATCCAGAAGGGCTTCGCCTCGGATCCGAAGCGCTGCGCCAGCTGCCGCGCCAGCCGGCGGGCGAGTCGCGAGGCCGGCTACGACGTCCGCGACATCGGCGGCCCCCGCGGTTACGAGCGCGGCGACGAGCAGGTCGCCCGCGAGTACTTCGCCGTGGTCTGCTCGTCGTGTGGCAATCAGGCGCAGGTTCCGTTCAAGCCGCGCATGGATCGGCCCGTCTACTGCTCCGACTGTTTCCGGCAGGTCAAGCCCGACTGACGCCACTCCTGACCGACGCTGGTCGAGCTCGTGGCCCGGCCCCGAGCTTCCGGACCCCCTCGCCAGAGCGCCCCGACCGACGGCCGGGGCGTTCGCGATTCCTCGGGTCGATGGCGTCGCGGAGCTCCTCCTCGAACCTCGGAGGGCCGGCCGCTGGTCCGCTCTCGCAGACACGCAGACGGGCATGCCTGGTATCGCGCGCACGCGCCTGCGTTCGTCGCGCTGGGGCGAGGATGGCAAGGCGCCGCCGAGGACCGGAGCGAGCGACCTCGGATGGTCGTGAGCGAGGACCGCAGGCGGCAACGCCGCCATCGTCGTTCCAGCGCGACAGCCGTCAAAGACGGAAGACGTCCCCGCGGCGGTAGCGAGCCCGGCTGCGACCGCGCCAGACGGTGACGCGGCCGCGACCCTCGACCTGCCAGGAGCCGTCGCGGCCGACCAGGGCGGTCTCCTCGTCGATGCCGAGCGTCGCGAGACCACGCGGCGCCTGGAGGACGAGCATCGCCGACATCGGCTCGGGGAACGCGTCGTAGTGGGGGATGATCGTGGCTCGCTGCACGAGCCCGAGCCCGTCCAGCCAGCGAAGCGGCCAGAGCATCCGCCGCTTGCGGAAGTCCCACTGTCGGGCGGCGAGGATCATCGCTCCGGCCGAGCAACCCGCCAGGGTCGCTCCGCGCCCGTTCGCGGCGACCAGGGCGTCACCCACCGGCGAGCCGACGAGCGTCGCCGTCAGGTGGCCCGGCTTGCCGCCCGACAGGTAGATCAGGTCGGCCTCGCCGATCGCCTGGACGTGGGACGCATCGTCGGCGTCGAACCGATCGCGAACCAGGACCGGCTCGACCTCAGCGCCAAGGGCCGCGAAATGCTCGCTGCCCATCGAAGCCCAGCGCTGAAAGACGTCCTCCCCGTCCGGCCACGACGCGGTCGGCAGGATCGCGACGCGCGGCCGGCGACGGCCTGTGGCGGCCAGCAACGCCGCGTCGATGTCGTTCATGGCGGGCAGGAACTCGCCGGATCCGACGAGAGCGATCGGGCCCGATTCCGGCATGCGCGAGAGCATATCCGCGCCTGTGCGACACTGCCCGCCACATGACGCGCGCCCAACGCTGGACCCTGCTGGCGGCGATCCTCGCCTCCGGGATCGTCTTCCTCGATAGCACGGTCGTGAACCTGGCGCTCAAGCGCATCGGCCAGGAGCTGCCGACCACGACGTCCCTCGGCGTGCTCGAGGCCCAGGCGTACGTCGGCAGCGGCTATCTCGCCGTCCTGGCCGCCCTGCTGATCATCGCCGGCGCTCTCGCCGACCGATACGGTCGACGCCGGATCTTCATCATCGGGCTCGCCGCGTTCGGCACGATCTCGGCCCTGTGCGGCCTTGCCCCGACACTCGAGATCCTCATCGTCGCGAGGCTTCTCCAGGGCGCCGCCGGGGCCCTTCTCGTGCCGGGTTCGCTGGCGATCATCACGGCCGCGTTCGAGGGCGCGGCGCGCCCGCGAGCCTTCGGGCTGTGGGCAGCCGCGACGTCGGCCCTGACCCTCCTCGGCCCGATCCTGGGCGGTCTGCTGGTGGACAACGCCTCATGGCGGGTCGCCTTCCTGATCAACGTGCCGCTCGTCGTCATCGCGCTGTGGGCCGCCATCCGCCATGTCGACGAGTCGCGCGACCCTGACAGGAAGGGCCATTTCGACTGGCTCGGCTCGATCGTCGGGGCAGTGGCGGTCGGCGGGCTGGCATTCGGTGCGATCCGCGGGCAGGAATCGCAATGGACCGACGGCCGCGCCTGGATCGCCCTCGGAGTCGGCGCGGTGAGCCTCGTCCTCTTTCCGATCCTCATGGCTGTCCGTGAGCGACCGCTCGTGCCCCTAGCGCTCTTCCAGAACCGCGAGTTCGCCACGATCAACCTCGCGACCTTCCTGATCTACGGCGCCCTCTACGTGTCCTTCACGTACACCGCGCTGCTCTACCAGGGGACGCTCGGCTACAGCGCCACGGGGGCCGCGATCATCGGCCTGCCGGCCGGCGTGCTGCTGGCGACGCTGTCGGCCCGCGTCGGCGGACTGACGGCCCGCTATGGGACGCGGATCTTCCTCGTCACGGGTC
>Ga0070707_100001094_pt1 | contig 26790 bp, 24 predicted proteins | sample KBSK5502metaG_FD_65468 | JGI IMG/M metagenome (GOLD analysis project Ga0070707, IMG submission 65468) | Corn, switchgrass and miscanthus rhizosphere microbial communities from Kellogg Biological Station, Michigan, USA - KBS K5-50-2 metaG | ecosystem: Host-associated > Plants > Roots >...
CTGGAGAAGGGTGGGACGCTGCTCAGCTGGGCGGTCCCGAAGGGCGTGCCGCTCGAGCCGGGGGAGCAGCACCTTGCGGTGCACGTCGAAGACCATCCGCTCGAGTACGCAACGTTCGAGGGCGAGATCCCGAAGGGCGAGTACGGGGCGGGCACGGTCGAGATCTGGGACCGCGGCACGTACGACCTGCTCGAAGAGAAGAAGAACGGTGGGCTGACGGTGCAGCTGCACGGGACGAAGCTCGACGGGACCTGGGCGCTCGTTCCGGCTCATCTCAACGGTGACGAGAAGAACTGGCTGATCGTTCGCAAGCGGGACGACAGCTCGGCTGCTCCTCTTCGCAGCGCGCATACCTACGCGTCGATGCTCGCGACGCTTGCCGAGGACGTGCCTCGTGGCGCGGGGTGGACGTTCGAGGTGAAGTGGGACGGCTATCGGGCGACCGCAACCGTCGCCGGCAGCGACGTCACGCTCACGAGCCGCAACGGCAACGACCTCACCGCGCGCTTCCAGAACGTCGCGAAGGAAACGACGAAGGCCGTGAAGACGCCCGACTGCGTCCTCGACGGCGAGGTCTGCGCGCTCGACGAGTCCGGCCGCTCGAGCTTCTCCGCAATGCAACAGGGCAAGCCGGGAACGCCCATCGTCTACTACGTCTTCGACGTGTTCGAAATCGAGGGGAAGCCGGTGATCGACCTGCCGCTCGTCGAACGCCGCAAGCTCCTGGAAGGGCTGCTCGACCGGCGGAACAAGACCGTGCGCATCTCGGAGACCTTCGACGACGGCCAAGCCCTGTTCGAGGCCGCGAAGCAGCAGCGCCTCGAGGGGATCATGGCCAAGCGTCTCGACTCCCGCTACCTGCCCGGCAGACGCACGCGCGACTGGCTGAAGGTCAAGACGCACTCCGAGCAGGAGTTCGTCGTCGCCGGCTACACGAAAGGAACCGGCAGGCGCGCCTCGAGCTTCGGCTCGCTCGTCCTGGGCTACTACGTCGGCAGCGAGCTCGTGTACGCCGGCAACGTCGGCACGGGCTTCAACAGCAAGGAGATCGACAAGCTGCTGGACAAGTTGAGGCCACTGCAGCGAGACACACCGCCGTTTCGTGAGGTTCCCAAGATGCCCAAGGTGCGCAAGCAGGACGTGATCTGGGTGGAGCCGAAGCTCGTGGCCGAGGTCGTGTTTGCGGAGTGGACGCACGACGGGCGGCTTCGGGCTCCGTCGTATCAGGGATTGCGCGAGGACAAGCCTGCGGAGGAGGTGCGACGCGAGGAGCCGATCACCGACGTTGTCAAGAAAGGCTCGCGCGAGTTGAAGCTTTCGAACCTCGACAAGGTCTTCTTTCCCGTCGAGCGCATCACGAAAGGTGACCTGCTCGAGTACTACCGCGCCGTTGCTCCGGTGCTGGTGCCGCACCTCAGGGAGCGCCCATTCACGATGGTGCGCTGGCCCGACGGCATCGAAGGGAAGAAGTTCTTCCAGAAGGACGCCCCGTCGCACATGCCGGAATGGATTCCGACCTTCCGCACCGAGGTCTCGACGCGGGAATCGCCGAGGACGAAGAAGTGGGTCGACTTCCCGCTCGCCAACGACGAGCTGGCACTGCTCTGGATGGTGAACATGGGCTGTATCGACATGAATACGTGGTACTCGCGCGTCGACAAGCCCGACCGCCCGGACTGGGTCCTCTTCGATCTGGATCCCTCACCCGACGTCGGCTTCAGGGAGACCGTGCAGGTTGCGCTCCTCGTCAAGGAGGCGCTCGACGCGTTTGGGCTCGTCGGCTTTCCGAAGACGTCGAGCGCGGAGGGGATGCACATCCTCGTGCCGGTCGAGCGGCGCTACAGCTATGCAGACACACGCCAGTTCGCGGAGATCGTCGCCGGCGCGATCGCGCGCACGCATCGTGGGCTCGCCACGACGGAGTGGACGAAGTCGAAGCGGCGCGGGGTGCTCATCGATGCGAACCAGAACGGGGAGGGGAAGACGATCGCCTCCGCGTACTCGGTGCGTCCGCGTCCAGGCGCGCCCGTCTCGACGCCTCTACGCTGGTCCGAGGTCAAGGAAGACCTCGACCCCCGCTCGTTCACGATGCCCGTCGTCCTCGAGCGCGTGCGGAAGCAGGGCGATCTCTATGCGGGGGTGCTCACGACGAGGCAGCGCTTGACGGACGCGTTGAAGGCGCTGGGCGGCTAGTCGAAGCCGCGACCATCCGGCGCAACAGGGTCAGTGCGCCGCCTTTGTCGAGCATCTCGTTCAGGTTGCCGCACTTCGGGCTCTGGACGCAGGCAGGACAGCCGTCCGAGCAGGGGCAGCCCTCGAGCATGCGCGCCGTGTCTTCGACCCAACCTTCGAAGGCATTGAAGCCTCGCTCCGTGATCCCCACGCCGCCGGAGTGCCCGTCGTAGATGAACACCGTCGGTGCATCCGTCTGGAAGTGGATGTTCGTCGAGAGCCCGCCGATGTCCCAGCGGTCGCACATGGCCCACAGCGGCAACAGCGCGATCATGGAGTGCTCCGCCGCGTGGAGCGTTCCCAGCAGCTTCGGCATCTTCTCCAGGCCGTCGAGTTGCTCGGGCTCGGGGACGTACCAGATCGCCTCCGTTTCGAAGCTCGTCTCGGGCAGGTCGAGCTGGGCGGTCTCGAGCGTCGACTGGTCGCGGATCGACTTCTTCTGGTACGCGACCACGCGCTCGGTGACGGAGATCCGTCCGAACCGGAGGTCGAGCCCGCAGCGCCGTTCGGTGCGTAGCGTCTCTTCGATCGCGGTGTTCGTGTCCTTCTTCGCCTGCGTGTAGTAGTCGCCCTTGTAGGGCGTCACGAGCGCCGTTCGCGCCTGGAGGTCGAGCTCGCGCACGAGGTAGCTCTCGCCGAGGTGGAGGTAGATCGCGCCCTCGTGGACGGTCGAGTAGGCGCGCTCACGCTCGACGATTCCCAGCACAGTGCCGCTCTGCGCTTCGACGACGGCGAACGTGTCCGGCGTCGTGCTGCGCAAGCCGAACTGTCCGGCCGGATAGTCGCGTCCGGCCCAGACGTAGCCGTTCTTCGTCAGCTTCAGCTCGGGCAGGAGCGCGGCGCGCTCGAGCGCCTCGTCTCCGAGGGTGACGCGGTCGTCGTCGTCGAGCGGCGCTTCGAACGCCGCCGCCCGGACGTGCCCGTCGAGGACGCGAGGGTTCGCGTGGTCGAGGATCGCAGCCTCGACGCGCCGCTGCAGCAGCGTCTCCGGCTCGCGGACGAAGTACTGGTCGAGCGCGTCCTCGCTCGCGACGAGGACGGCCAGCCCGTGGCCGCGGCGCCCTGCTCGTCCCCACTGCTGACGCAGGGACGCGATTGTGCCGGGGAAGCCGACGGAGATCGCGCAGTCGAGCAGGCCGATGTCGATGCCGAGCTCGAGCGCGTCTGTCGCGGCGACGCCGAGCAGCTCGCCTGCCACTAGTCGTCGCTCGATGTCGCGTCGCTGCGCCGGGGTGTAGCCGGCGCGGTACGGAGCCAGGCGCTTCCCGGTTTCTGCGTCCACGCGGTCGACCGTGAACTTGTGGATCAGCTCGGCGGCCTTCCTGCTCTTCGCGAAGCAGATCGTGCGCAAGCCCCGCGAGACCAGCTCTGCCATCAGCCTCGACGCGTCGCCAAGGGCGCTCGCACGCAGGCCGAGCTCGGCGTCGAGCAGCTCGGGGTTCCACAGCAGGATCGTGCGCTCGGCTCGCGGAGCGGCATCGCCGTCGACAACCGTGGCGCTGACGCCGGCAAGGTCGCGGGCGAGCTCGCCGGGGTTGGCGATCGTCGCCGACGCCAGCAGGAACTGTGGCTCGGCACCGTAGACCTGCGCGAGCCGGCGCAACCGCCGCAGGACGTTGCCGACGTGCGAGCCGAAGACGCCGCGATAGACATGCGCCTCGTCGACGACGATGTAACGGAGGTTGTGCAGGACGTCGGCCCAGCGGTCGTGGTGGGGCAGCACGCCGACGTGGAGCATGTCGGGGTTGGTGAGAACGACGTTCGCCCACTTACGAATCTGCCAGCGCCGTTCGCCGGGCGTGTCGCCGTCGTAGATCGCGGCGCGGACGTTCGGAGCGCGCAGCTCGGCCAGTGCGCGGGCTTGATCCTGCGCAAGCGCCTTGGTCGGATAGAGGTAGAGAGCACGGCTCTTCGGCTCACGAGCGATCGTGTCGAGCACGGGTAGGTTGAAGCCGAGCGACTTCCCGGAAGCCGTTCCGGTCGCGAGGATGACGTGCTCTCCACGCGCAGCTGCGTCGAAGGCTTCACGCTGGTGTGCGTAGAGGGCATCGAAGGGGAGCGTCTCGCGCAAGCGCGGCTCGAGGCCGTCCGGAAGGGGCTCGGTTCGCGCGTCGGCGAATGAGATCGTTTCGACGTGAGCAACCTGTTCGCCCTCGAGCAGTTCGTCCCAGAGCGCCGCGCTGAGAGCCATTTGGCGATGGTAGCCTGGGGTCACCGGGGTGCCCTTCGGGCTGAGATCACACCCGTAGAACCTGATCCGGTTAGCACCGGCGGAGGGAGTTAGATGGTTCCGGTTTGTTTGACGATCGCTGGCTCGGACTCCGGCGGCGGAGCTGGGATCCAGGCTGACCTGAAGGCATTCGCGGCAGCGGGCTGCTACGGCACGAGCGCGATCGTGGCACTGACCGCGCAGAACACGACCGGCGTGACGGCCGTGCACGAGCTGCCGGTCGGCTTCGTCCGCGCGCAGCTCGACGCGGTCTTCGGCGACATCGTGGTCAACGCTGCCAAGACCGGGATGCTCTTCTCGCGCACTGTCATCGACGCTGTTGCGGACTTTCTCGACGGGCGAAGCATCCCCCTCGTCGTCGATCCGGTCCTGGTCGCGAGCTCCGGCGCGAGCCTGCTACAGGCGGACGCAGTGGAAACACTGGTGTCTCGCCTCTTTCCACTCGCTACCGTCGTCACGCCGAACCTGCACGAGGCCGAGGCGCTCGCCGGCGAAGGCTCGCGCCGCGAGCTCGCCGAGCGCATCCACGAGCTCGGCGCTGCCGCGGTCATCGTGACGGGCGGAGACGGCGACGAAGCCGTGGACCATCTCTTCGACGGCGAGCGCCACGTCGAGATTCCAGTGGAGCGCCACGGCACTCGGGCAACTCACGGAGCGGGCTGCACGCATTCGGCCACGCTCGCCGCCGGCCTGGCGAAGGGCGACTCCCTCGAGCAAGCGGCACGTGAGGCAGCCCGGGTCGCGTCGGAGGCGGTTCGGTACGGCCTCGCCGAGATCGGAGCAGGGGATGGCCCGGTCGACGTTCTCCACTTGAGGGGAGCCGCATGAGTCCTTCTCCAGGACTGATGCTGCGCGAGCTTCGGGAGCGTAAGCCGCTGGTCCATCAGATCACCAACTACGTCGTCATGAACGAGACGGCCAATGCGACCCTCGCGCTGGGCGCGTTGCCCGTGATGGCGCACGCGCGCGAGGAGGTCGAAGAGATGGTCGCGCTCGCGGGTGCACTCGTGCTGAACATCGGCACGCTGTCGCCGCACTGGATCGAGGCGATGTTGCTTGCCGGAAAGGCCGCCAACGAGCACGGCGTCCCAGTCGTGCTCGACCCGGTGGGCGTCGGAGCGACACGGTTTCGCACGGAGACAGCGCGCCGCCTCCTCGACGAGGTGAAGGTCGCAGTCCTGCGCGGCAATCAGGGTGAGATCGCAACGCTGGTCGGGGTCCGGGCGGAGGTTCGCGGTGTCGAGTCGATCGGCGCGGGCGGCGAGCCGGCGGATTTGGCGCGCGAGGCTGCCCAAAGCCTAGAGCTCGTCGCTTCGGTGACGGGCCCGATCGACCACGTTTCCGACGGAGACCGCGCGCTCGCGGTTGCGAACGGCCACCCCTTGCTGGCTGCGGTGACCGGAACGGGGTGCATGTCGAGCGCGATCACCGGCTGCTTCCTCGCGGTTGCACAGGACACGGCGCTCGAGGCGGCCGCGGCAGCGCTTGCGGCTTTCGGGGTCGCGGCGGAGGACGCAGCGCGCGACGCGAAGGGTCCCGGATCCTTCCATGTCGGCCTCTACGACGCACTGGCCGCGCTCGAGCCCGAGACGGTCGACGCCCGCGCGAAGATCTCGTGAAGCTGCACGTCCTCGTCGAGGATCTGGAGACCGCGCGGCTTGGGGTCGACGGCGGCGCGACCGTCGTCCAATGGCGGCTCAAGAACGTTCCTCGAGTCGACGTCGTCGTGCGCGGCCGCGCCACGCGGAGCCTGTGCGCGCGTCGCGGCGTCACGTTCGTGGTGAACGACGACGTCGAAGCTGCGCTCATGCTGGGAGCGGACGGTGTGCACCTCGGTCGAGCGGACGAGGGGGCGTCGCGTGCGCAGGATCACGGCCTGCTGCTTGGGCTGTCGGCGTCGAGCCTCGCGGAGGCACGTGCGGCTGCCGGGCAGGCCGATTACGTCGGTGCCGGCCCGGTGTGGGCGACGCCGTCCAAACCCGATGCCGATCCTGCGATCGGTCTCGACGGCCTGCGCGAGATCTGTGGAGCGATCACGATTCCAGTCGTCGCGATCGGCGGCATCGAGGCAAGTAATGCGGCCGCGTGTATCGAGGCAGGTGCAGCGGGGGTGGCGGTCATTCGTGCGGCCCGTGACGCCGCTGCGCTGCGGTCGGCGATCGATGCGGCTCTTTGAGCTCGGCGAGCTGGGCCTGCTCGCCGAGTTGGAACGCCGCGGGCTCGCACAGAGCATCGGAGACGATGCAGCGCGGCTCGGCGAGGGGCTCGTCGTCACACAGGATGTGCTGGTCGAGCGGGTTCACTTTCGCCTCGACTGGATCTCGTGGCGCGATCTCGGCTGGCGCGCCGCGGCCGTCAACCTGAGCGACCTCTCGGCCTCGGGAGCCGACCCGGAAGGCCTGCTCGTGACGCTTGCGGCTCCCGGCGAGACCGAGCTCAACGACATCCTCGAGCTCTACGAGGGAATCGCCGAGACGGGCGTGCACGTGGTCGGCGGCGATCTGTCGAGGGCCGAGGAGCTCGTCCTCGGCGTGACCGCCCTAGGGCGCTCCGCCCGGGTTCCGAGTCGTGCCGGCGCCCTTCCGGGAGACGAGGTGGTCGTTACCGGGCCGCTCGGGGCTGCCGGCGCGGCGTTTCGCCGCCAGTCGTACGTGCGGCCTCCGCTGAGGCTCGCCGAGGGAAAGGAGCTCGCTGCGGTTGCGCATGCCTTGCTCGACATCTCCGACGGGCTCGCCGTCGATGCGGGCCATGTCGCCACGCGTTCGAGCTGTCGTCTCGTGATCGAGCTCGAACGAGTTCCGCTTGCCATTGGGGCAGAGCTGCAGGACCTCGCGTTCGGCGAGGACTACGAGCTGCTCGCCGCGGTCGCGAAGCCGGACCGCTTTGCGGCGATCGGCCGGTGCGAGGAGGGCGAAGGCGTCGCCTTCACGCTGAACGGCGAGCCGTACGAGCTAGGCGGCTGGCAGCACTTCCGCTAGCGCGCGCTCGTAGTGCGACCTGGGCCGCGCCCCGATCAGCGTCGCCTTGGCTTCGCCGCCGTCGAACAGGATCGCGGTCGGGATCGAGAGCACGTCGTAACGAGCAGCCGTCACGGGGTTCTCGTCGATGTTCAGCTTCGCAAACTCGACGCGCCCCCGGGTTTCGGATTCGAGTTGCTCGAGAATCGGCTCCACCGCTCGGCACGGGCCGCACCAAGGCGCCCAGAAGTCGAGGACGACCGGGGCGTCGGCCTGGAGGACGTCCTGCTCGAACGTGTCGTCGGTCACTTCGAACACAAGGACTCAGGGTAGCCGCTAGATCCGACCCAGCAGGGCCTTGAGCCGGAGGCCCGGCACCTTCCAGATCGCCTCGGCGACGATTGCCTTCGACATCTTCGAGCCTCCGACCTCCCGATCGGCGAAAGTGATCGGGACCTCGACGACCTTGAAGCCGGCGCGCAGCGCGCGGTAGGTCGTCTCGATCTGGAACGCATAACCCTTCGAGTCGACCGCGTCGAGATCGATCGTCTCGAGCACGGCGCGCCGATAGCACTTGAAGCCACCTGTCAGGTCGCGGACCTTCACGTTCAGGATGACTCGCGCATAGAGCGAGCCGCCCGCAGAGATGACCCGGCGCAGCAGACCCCAGTTCCGCACGCCTCCGCCCGGGACGTAGCGCGAGCCGAGGGCGAGATCCGCTCCGTCCTCGACAGCTGCGATCAGGCGAGGCACGTACTCGGGATCGTGCGAGAAGTCGCAGTCCATCTCGAGCACGAGCTCCGCGTCGCCCCCGAGAGCACGGCGAAAGCCGGCGAGGTATGCAGGTCCGAGACCTTCCTTGCTCTCGCGGTGAAGAACGTCCACGTAGCCGAGCTCGGCCGCGAGCCGGTCCGCCAGCTCTCCGGTTCCGTCCGGCGAGTTGTCGTCGATGACGAGCACGCGCACGTCCTTGTCGCCGAGAGCGCGGAGCATCGGCTCGAGGTTCTCGCGCTCGTTGTACGTGGGCAGACAAACGACGGCCTTGGGCACGTGCACGGACGTATATTCAACGCGTGGCCGGAGCTCTGCCTCGTAACGTGGATGTGGCCGAGCAGCTGGAGCTCCTGGCCGACCTGCTCGAGATCGAAGGGGAGGCGTCGTTTCGCGTTCTCGCTTACCGGCGTGCGGCCACACGCATCCGCGAGACCGCGGGCTCCGTGGCCGAGCTCGCGCTCGCCGGGCGCGCCAAGGAATTGCAGGGGATCGGCAAGACGATCGAGGAAAAGATCGTCCAGGTCGTCGAGGACGGCGAGATGCATGCGCTGACGAAGCGGAAGAAGGTCATCCCGCCCGAGGTCGTGAGCTTCATGCGCCTGCCCGGGTTGGGGCCGAAGACGGCGGCACGGATCTGGCAGGAGCTCGGAGTCACGACGATCGAGGAGCTGAAGCGGGCCGCGGAGCAGGAGCAGCTGCGTACGCTCGCGGGCCTGGGGGCGAAGACGGAGGAGCGGATCCTCAAAGCCCTCGCGGAGAAGAAGCAGGAGCCCTCCGACCGCCGGCTGCTGGGTGACGGCCTCGCCCCCCTTCTCGCCGTCGTCGAAGTGCTGCAGGAGCATCCGGCCGCGGTCAAGGTGTCCGAGGCAGGCAGTGCGCGACGGCGCAAGGAGACGTTCCGCGACCTGGACATCATCGCCACCGCCAAGGATCCCACGGCGCTGATCGACTACTTCACCAAGCTCAAGTGGGTGATCGAAGTGGTGGCGAAAGGCCCGACCAAGGCGACCGTGTTGTCGAACGAGGGCCTGCGGTTCGATCTGCGCGTCGTGCCCCCGGAGTCGTACGGCAACCTGCTACAGCACTTCACGGGCTCGAAGGACCACAACGTCGCGCTGCGGGAGCGCGCGGTGAAAGACGGACTGTCGGTCTCCGAATACTCGATCACGGTCGTCGAGACGGGCGAGGAGTTGAAGTTCGCCGAGGAGGAGGAGGTGTACGAGCGCCTCGGCTACCAGTTCATCCCGCCCGAGCTGCGCGAGAATGCAGGCGAGCTCGAGGCCGCCCGCAAGGGCGAGCTGCCGCCGCTCGTCGAGCTCCGCGACATCAAGGGCGACCTGCACACCCACACGAGCTACTCCGACGGTCGCGACTCGCTCGAGCAGATGGCGTTGGCCGCGCGTGCCCGAGGCTACAAGTACTACGCGGTCACGGACCATCCCCGCGGGACGCTCGCCGAGCAGGATCTCGAGATCGACGCGCTCAACGAACGACTGAAGCCGTTCAGGATCCTCAAGGGAATCGAGGTCAACATCCGGATCGACGGCTCCGTCTCGTTGCCGGACGAGGTACTTGCCGAGCGCGACTGGGTGATGGCGTCGCTTCATGCCGCCTTCGACCGCAATCCGACCGAACGCGTCCTGACGGCGATGGAGAACGCGCACGTCGACTGCATCGGCCATCTCACCGCGCGCAAGATCAACATCAGGCAGCCTGCGAATCTCGACATCGAGCGGGTGGTCGCGAAGGCGCTCGAGACCGGGACGTTCCTCGAGATCAACGCGCAGCCGAACCGGCTCGACCTTCGCGATTCGCATGCACGCCTGGCGGGGGAGGCCGGCGTGAAGGTGGCCGTCAACACGGATGCACATCAGTTGAGCGCGCTTCGGCACATGGAGATGGGCGTGGCCCAGGCACGGCGCGCGTGGCTGGCGAAGGCTCAGGTGCTGAACACGCGGACCTGGCCGCAGATCGAGAAGCTCCGTAAGTGACTTTTCGCGACGACGGAGCCGCTGCGCTCGAATGGGCGGCGCGCTATCTCGACAGCGTCGGCGACTTCCCCGTGCTCGCGCAGGTCGAGCCGGGTGACATTCGCAGTCGTTTGCCGGCGGCCCCACCGGAGCAAGGCGAGCCGTTCGCCAATGTCTTGCGCGATCTCGATGAGATCCTGCTGCCGGGTATCACTCATTGGCAGAGCCCGAGGTTCTTTGCCTACTTCGCCAACAGCGCAGCGGAGCCCGGGATCCTCGCGGAGTTCCTCGCCGCGACGCTCAACTCGGTTGCTTTCATCTGGCGCACGTCACCGGCGTCAACCGAGCTCGAAGCGCACACGCTCGACTGGGCCGCACAGCTCCTTGGCCTTCCCTCCGGCTGGCACGGGCACATCGAGGATACGGCGTCCGTCTCCACGATCGCGGCGCTCGCCGCCGCGCGTGAAGCGAATGGTGGCCGTGTTGTCGTGTGCTCGGAGGAAGCCCACTCCTCGGTCGAGCGGGCGGCGCGCCTCCTCGGTCTCGAGACGCGCAAGGTGCCGCTGGACGGCGAGTTCCGGCTGAACCCGGCTGCCCTCGATCTCACGAATGCAGCCGCGCTCGTGGCGACCGTCGGGACGACGTCGACGACCGCCGTAGACCCTGTCCCCCTGCTTGCGGATGCCTGCGAGGCCGCAGGCGTCTGGTTGCACGTCGACGCCGCCTACGCCGGCTCTGCCTGGGTCTGCCCCGAGCTGCGCTGGTCCCAGGCAGGGGTCGAGCGTGCAGACTCGCTCGTCGTCAACGCGCACAAGTGGCTGTTCACGCCGATGGACTGCTCCCTGTTCTGGACGCGCAGACCGGAGACGCTGCGGGCGGCCTTCAGCCTGGTGCCCGAGTATCTCCGCACGAGTGACGAAGCCGAAAGCCTTTCGGATTACGGTCCCGCACTGGGTCGCCGCTTTCGCTCGCTCAAGCTGTGGGCGGTGCTTCGCTGCTACGGCCGCGAGGGGCTGCAGGCGCGGATCAGGGAAGCGGTCAGGCTTGCCGAGGTGTTCGAAGGTCTGGTGCGAGCCGAGCCCGGCTGGGAGGTCTGCGCTCCGAGGCTCTTTTCGGTCGTGTGCTTCCGGCAGGAGGGCACGGACGAGGACAACGAGCGACTTCTAGGGCGGGTCAACAAAACGGGCGAGCTCTTCATCTCTCACACGAAGCTCGACGGCCGGTACGTCCTGCGACTAGCGATCGGGAACGAGCGAACGACGGAGGCCGATGTGCGGCGGGCCTGGGACGTCTTGAAGCGCATGTCAGCACGACTTATGGAGCGCTAGCCCCCCACTTGCAACAGGTAGCATTCTGGCTGATTTCATGGCGGCCATAGGCACGGGGAGGTGTCGCGCCATGACCGCGGGGGTAGGTCCCGCGGGGAGCTCGCATCACCACCCACGGAGGAGGGGACGTATGCGTAAACGACTCACGGTTGTGGCGTCGCTTGCGATCGCCGCGATTGTGGCCGCGGTCCTGACCGGAGGATCGCAGGCCAGAGTTTCCCTTTCGGCATCGTCGGCGAACGCGTCGGCTGCGCCGTCTGGAACTGTCACGTTGAACGGGTGGCAGACTTCGCCGGCCGAGGAGACGAAGCTGGCGAAGGTGGTCAGCGACTTCGAGGCCTCGCACCCGAGGATCCATGTCAACTACACCTCGATCAGCGGCAACTACCAGGCGACCATGCTCGCGAAGTTCGCGGCGCGGAAGCCGGCGGACGTGTTCTATGTGGACGCGGCCGACTTCGCCGACTGGGTGCGACAGGGCGTGCTGGAGAACCTCGACCCGTACGTCAAGGCGTCGAAGTTCAGCACGAAGCCGTTCTACAAGAACCTGTTGAACACCTTCAAGTACCAGGGGCACTACTACGGCTTCCCGAAGGACTGGTCGTCGCTCGGGATGGAGGTCAACACGCGGCTGCTCGGGAACAACCCGATCCCGAAGACGTGGGCGCAGCTGAAGAGCGTCGCGTCGAAGATCACCGTTCCGGGCGGCAAGCCGATCTGTCTCAGCGCCGACTGGGCGAGGCTGATGGCCTTCGTCTATCAGGCCGGAGGCAACGGCCAGTTCAAGAGTGCGAACAGCGGCGCCTTCCGGACGGCCGTGAACTACTACGTTGGGCTGCTCAAGTCCGGCCTCGCGGCGCAACCCTCCCAGACCGGCTCGAGCTGGTGCGGTGACGCGTTCAGCAAGGAGCGCGCTGCGTTCGCGTTCGAGGGCAACTGGATGTTCCCGACGATGGCGAGCTTCCCCAGCGTTCAGTTCACAACGGCGCCGATGCCGATGAACAAGAAGCGTGGCAACCTCGCCTTCACGGTGTCCTACTCGATGGCGAAGGACTCGAAGAACAAGCCCGCCGCGTGGGAGCTCCTGAAGTACCTCGTCGGCAAGCAGGGCATGCAGCAGTGGGTCTCGCTCGGACTGGCGTTGCCGACGCGCCGCGACGTGCACGCGGTCGCCGGTCGCGGGGCGTTCACCAAGTACCCCAGCTCGGTACACGGCTGGGGCAACCAGGTCGGGTTCCGCCACGTCTGGAACGACGTGGCGAACAACGAGCTGACGGCAGTCATCGACGGCAAGGAGTCCGTGGACTCCATGCTCGCGAAGATCGCTGCCGCCGCAACAGGGTAAGGCTGAAGTAGACGGAAGTCGTTCCCCTGTGTGCCCTAGCGGCGCACGGGGGAACGCTTCGCAGAAGGAGGGGTGTGGCGGTCGCAGGGGCGAAACGACGGCAGGTGCGCGGGATGGGATCGGAACGAACGCGCGAGGGACTCGTTGGCTATGGGTTCGTCGCCGTGCCCATGGCGTTCTTCCTGCTCTTCTTCATCTTTCCGATCGGCTACGCCTTTTACATCAGCCGCTACAACTGGCAGATCTTCAAGGGGCCCTTCGTCGGCTGGGGCAACTACCGGACGCTCTACCACGACAGCGTCTTCTGGACGCACGCAGTGCGCAACACGCTCGTCTACACCGCGTTCGTCGTCCCGCTGCAGATGGCTCTCGGCCTCACGCTTGCGGTCGTCGTCAACCAGTCGATCCGCTTTCGCACCTTCTTCCGTGCGGCGTTCTACTTCCCGTCGCTTGCGGCATCCGCTGCGATCGCCGCGATTGCGACCTACATCCTCGCGTCCGACGGCCTGTTCAACACGATCCTCCACCACCTCGGCTACCACCACTCGAATGCCTGGTTCGCGCAGCAGAGCACGGCCTTGCCGTCGATCATCGGGCTGAACGCCTGGACGACCTCGGGCACGATGATGCTCTTCTACCTCGCGGCCCTGCAGGCGATACCCGTCGACGTCTACGAAGCAGCCGCGATCGACGGGGCGGGTGCCTGGCGGACGTTCCGCAAGATCACGTTCCCGCTGCTCAAGCCGGGTCACTTCTTCGTCGCCGTCGTTTCGGTCATCGGTGCCGTGCAGATGTTCGACCAGTCGTTCCTCATCGGCGGTGCGTCCGGCGGTCCTAACTACTCGACGCTCACGACGGTGCTCTACCTCTACAACCAGGCGATCGGCAACATCAAGTTCGGGTATGCCGCTGCGGTCGGCGTCGTCCTGTTCGCTTTCATCTTCACGGTGACGCTGATCCAGCGGCTCCTCTTCGGGAAAGCAGAGGTCGCCTGATGGCCGCAGAGGGTCTCCCGCCCGCGGTTGCGGCCGAGCAGCTCGCCAAGAGCGAGCCCGCCGGTGGGACGGGGTCCACGGGCATCCCGGGGCGCGAGCGAGCCGAACGGATCAACACAGCGATCGCTTACACGGTCATGTTCCTCGTCGCGGCGCTCTTCGCGATCCCGTTCCTGTGGAGCGTGTCCACGTCGTTCAGAACGCTCGCGGACACCGTCTCCGGATTCTCGCTCCTTCCGCGCCACTGGACGACGAGTGGCTACCACGAGGCACTCCACACCTTCAACTTTGGCCGCTATACCCTCAACAGCGCCATCATCGCGGGCGCGATCACCCTCTCGAACCTCGTGCTCGCCTCGCTCGGGGGCTACGCGTTCGCCCGGCTCAAATTCCCCGGTCGCGAGGTGCTCTTCATGCTCGTGCTCGGGACGCTGATGATCCCCGACCAGCTGCGACTCGTCCCGATCTACCTGATGCTCGTCAACTGGATCCCGGCCTGGGTCGGGCACCTCGGCTGGCACAACGCGAGCTTCGTCAACCGCAACGGCGTGATCCTGATCCAACTCGTTTCGGCGACGAGCCTCTTCCTGATGCGGCAGTACTTCCTGACCATTCCGCGTGACCTCGAGGAGGCGGCGAAGCTCGATGCTGCGGGCTACTTCAAAACGTATCGCAAGGTGATGTTGCCCCTCGCCGGCCCGGCGCTCGCAGCTGTCGGGATCCTGACGTTTCAGGGCACGTGGAACGCCTTGTTCTGGCCGGCTGTCTTGCTGCAGGACAAGACGCAGTACACGATTCCAATCGGCATTGCGAACTTCGTCGGCGCGTACCAGACCCAATGGCCGCCGCTCATGGCCGCAAGCGTCCTCGCGATCGTCCCGATCCTCCTGATCTTCGTTCTGTTCCAGAGGTACTTCGTAGCGGGCGTCGCCGCGGCGGGCGTGAAGGGATGACTCTGCGACGCGCACTCGGTGTCGCGGCGGTCGACCTCTACCACCAGGCGTGGCGGCTGATCGTGTTGAACGTCTTGTTGGGCGGCGCGGTCCTTGCGGTCGTGTTCGCGAGCCTGGCCGTGCGTTCTGCGTTCCTCCTGGCCGTTTTGATCGGCCCCGTGCTCGCGGCCGTCATGCACTGCGTCGTGACGCTCGCTCAGACGGAGGATCTCCGACTGGTGGAGCTTCGCAACGGCCTGCGCCGGCACTGGCGCAACGGAATGGCGCTCGGTGCCGCGCTCGCGATTGCCGTGGGGCTCGGAGCCGTCGTGGTCCCGTTCTACGCACGTGCCGGCTCTTGGGCCTGGCCTCTTGCAGCGCTCAGCCTCTACCTCCTGCTCATGTTCGGCGTTTTCCAACTCGCCCTCTGGCCGCTGGCCGTCTTCGAGCCTGGACGGCCGTTGCGCGCGGTCGCGCGCGATGCCGCGCGTGTGGTGGCCCGACGCCCCCTCGGTTTCCTCGGACTCGCATTCGCCCTGCTGTTGGTGAACGCGGTGGGCGTCGCGGCCGCGATCTTGCCGTTCCTCACACTCACGATCTCGTACTCGTTCCTAGTCTCCGCCCACTTCGCGCTGCCGAAGAATCCAGCCCGGGACGCCTGAGCTGATGGCGAACGTCACGTACGACCACGTCACCAAGAGCTTCGGGGACACGACTGCCGTGAAGGATTTCCTCCTCGAGGTCGCGGACGGCGAGTTCATGGTGCTGGTCGGTCCCTCCGGGTGCGGGAAGAGCACGGCGCTGCGCATGCTCGCGGGACTGGAGAAGGTGTCGGACGGGCGCATCCTGATCGGCGACCGGGTCGTCAACAACATCGCGCCGCAGCACCGCGACATCGCGATGGTCTTTCAGTCGTATGCGCTCTACCCACATATGACCGTGTACGACAACCTTGCCTTCGGCCTGCGCAACCAGAAGGTGCCCCGGAAGGAGATCGACGGTCGCGTGCAGAGAGCAGCCACGATCCTGGATCTCACGCCGCTGATCAAGCGCAAGCCCAAGCAACTCTCCGGCGGCCAGCGGCAGCGCGTGGCGCTTGGCCGAGCAATCGTGCGCGAACCGGAAGCCTTTCTCATGGACGAGCCTCTGTCGAACCTCGATGCGAAGTTGCGTGCCCAGACGCGTGCGGAGATTCTCAAGCTGCAGCAGGAGCTCAAGACGACCACGATCTACGTCACGCACGATCAGGTGGAGGCGATGACGATGGGTGACCGGATTGCGGTGATGAAGCTCGGGGTCCTGCAGCAGGTCGGATCCCCGGAGGAGCTCTACCGCGATCCGCGGAACGTCTTCGTCGCGGGGTTCATCGGGTCACCGGCCATGAACCTCGTTCCAGCCGAGGTCCTGGATGGTGCAGGCGGCAGCGGCCGTATTGCCGGCTTCCGGCCCGAGCACGTCGACCTTGCGAACGGCCACCCGGAGGGCGTGGCCTTCGACGCGCGCGTCGAGGTCGTGGAGTACCTGGGCGACGAGCAGCTGGTGCATCTGACCCGCAAGGACACCCCGATCCAGGCGAAGCTCCCCGTCGAGGCGCAGGTGGGCGCGGGTCAGGTGCTGAAGCTCACGGTTCCGCGCGAAAAGCTGCTGCTCTTCGATGCACAGACCGAAGACCGTGTGCGCGGCTAGAGCCGGCGCAGGACGGCCAGCAGCTCTTCCGGCCGCCCGACCGTGAGGTCGGCAGCCTCCCGTAACTCCACGGGGCCCTCGTTCGATACCACCGCGATCCTGACGGACACGTCGAGGCCGTCGAGCGCTCGAAAGGCGTCCAGGTCGGTCGTGTCGTCACCCGCATACAGCGCGCGTCTCAGGTTCCGGTCGGCGAGCAGCTTTGTTACCGCTGTTCCCTTGTGCACGTCCAATGGAGGCAGCACCTCGAGCACCTTGCGCCCGAAGCGGGCGACGAGGCCCGCTCGCTCCGCGCGGTCTTTCACGCCCTGAAGCGCAGTCCGCGCAGTGCTTTCGTTCTCCGAGCGGCGGTAGTGAAGCGACGCCGTCAGCCCCTTGTTCTCGGTCGCCGGCCAGTTCACGTCGGCGAGAAATTGCTGGATCCGCTCGCGCCACTCGGCCGCTCTACCGTCCAGTTCCAACCCGTGGTTGCCGACGTAGAGGAGCTCGGGAATTCCAACGACCCGACGCGCGTCTGCGCCGGAACGGCCCGAGATGCACGCGACGAGTGCATAGCGCGCGTTCAGCCGGCGGAGCTCGTCGCGCGTCTCGTCCGGGACGCGAGCATCCTCCGGCCGCGGAACGATCGGTGCGAGCACGCCGTCGACGTCCAGAAAGAGCGCGGCGCGCCCGGGATCCTCGGCAAGACGGTCGAGTGCGTCAAGCGGGTCTTTTTGAGTTCTGATGGTTCGACCGGTCACATCCGGATGGCGGCACCGCAAGCGGCGCCTTAGACACTGAAAGAATACGGGCGTGCGGCTCGTCCTCATCGGCCTCGTCGCGGGGTTCTTCAGCGCGTTGTTCGGGGTCGGAGGCGGCATCCTCATCGTCCCGTTGCTCCTTCTGTTCTGCGGCTGGGAGACGCGCTCGGCGACCGGAACGTCTCTGGCCGCGATCGGCATCACTGCGGTTTCAGGTGTCATCGCGTACGCGGTTCACGGTGACGTTCGTGTGGAGTACGCGGCGCTCGTCGGGGTGCCCGCCGCGGTCTCCGTGGTCGGTGCGACAGCGCTGCAGCAGCGCCTGCGCACCCGAACCGTCGAATTGCTCTTCGCCGGTTTCATGCTCGCCGTCGCCATCTGGTTGTTCGTGAAATGACGTATCTGCTCGCGATCGTTCTCGGCCTCGTCGCCGGCGTGTTCGCGGGGATGTTCGGTGTCGGGGGAGGGATTCTCTTCGTCCCGACGCTGATCGCTCTCGGACTCAACCAACACGAGGCAATCGGGACCTCGCTCCTTGCCATCGTTCCGACCGTGCTCGCGGGCACCTGGCGGCAGTCGCGCTACGGCAATGTGCGCTGGCGGGCGGCCGCAATCATCGGGGTCGCAGCAGCAGCGTCCGCCCAGGGAGGTGTCGCGCTCGCGGAGGCGTTGCCGGCGGCGACGTTACGGCGACTGTTCGCAGGGCTTCTCGTGCTAGTCGCGGCGCAAGTCGCCTGGCGAGCGCGCCGTGGGGAATCCTGACCTATCCTGTGCAAATGGCGGGCTCCGAGGAGATCTGGCTTCCCCTGGTCGACGAGCCGGTGGGCGACATCGTCGCGCGGATCCAGGCCGAGGATCCCGAGATCCTGCGTCTCGTCGGCTCCCCGCATCGAGTTCTCGCATTTCGCACCTTCGCCTACATCAGGGTCGGGATCTTGCTCGGCGAACTGCTCTTCGAACAGGAGCTCGCCGCCGAAGACGCCGACGAGAACTGGGTGGAGGCGCTGCTCCGTGATCCGAAGCACCATGGCGCTCTCCACCGCGAGGTTCGGGCCGTTGCCGAAGAGATCGCGGCCGACCCGAAGTACGCAGACGACGAGCCGCTCGGCCCGGACGAAGACGCCCGGGACCGCTTCCGGGAGTTCGCCCGCAAGCAGCTCGCCGGCGACTGAGTCAGTCACGGCCGAGATCAGCCGACGCAGGGGCCTGGCTCTGCCCCGCGAAAAAGCCTGCATAATGGGGTGCTTGTGAAGCGCGCGCCCGTCGCCTTCGTAGCCGCCCTGTTGCTGCTGACTGCCGCGGCCGCCGATGCCGGCTGGCAGCAGGCCCGAGCCTCGGGAGCGACCGCGCGGGCTTATGCGATCCGGGTTGCGGTCCCGAACCAGCCGGGAGCCGAGACGCCGACCGCCTCCGCACCGGACGACTCCGTCGTCTTCACCGGCAGCTTCGACTACAACAAGCTCGTCACGGCCGGCTCCGCAAACGCGAGCGCATCTGCCGTTGGCGGCCCCTCGGCGACCGCAACCGCCTCCGCCCAGATCAACGACCTGAGCTTGTTCGGCGGCGAGATCACGGCCAAGAGCGTCGTCGCGCAGGCGCATGCAACAGCACACGCCGGAGCGGCGAGGGGGGACACCGCCGGATCGGCGGTCACCGAGCTGATGGCGTTCGGCCAGCCTGTCACGGACAACACACTGCAGCTTGCGGATTGGGGCTCGCTCACGACCGTGGCCGGCGCAGCGAACAGTTCTCCCGCAACAGGCTATCGGGGCAACGTCACCGCGCTCGAGATCCGGCTGACGGCGGACCATGGAGGACTTCCCGCGGGAACGACGATCCTGGTCGGTTACGCGGAGGTCGCCGCGCAGGCTGCCCCGCCCGAGCCTACGGTCCAGGCGCCGCCAGCGTCGAAGGGGAAGGCGGGTTCGAGCACGAAGGCGCCGGAGCCTGGGCCGGGCTTTCCGCCCGTGCAACAGCCGCCGCCGAACGTCACGCCGAAGCTCACGGCCGGCGGCTACGTGTTCCCCGTGTACGGGCCGTCGTCATTCGCAGACTCGTTCGGCGCGCCCCGCAGCGATGTCCCGGGCGGCTGGCATCACGGCGACGACATCTTCGCTCCGCTCGGTGCGCCACTCCTCGCAGTCGCTTCGGGCACGGTTTTCTCCGTCGGGTGGAATCGGGTCGGAGGAAACCGGCTCTGGCTCCGCGACGGCCAGGGGAATCTCTTCTACTACGCGCACCTCTCGGCGTTCTCGCCACTCGCGGTGAACGGCAGCAGGGTGAATCCCGGTGACGTGGTCGGTTTCGTCGGCAATACGGGCGACGCAGAGGGGACGCCGTTCCACCTGCACTTCGAGATCCATCCTGTCGGTCTCCTCGGGCTCGGCTACGACGGCGCGGTCAACCCGACGTCGTACCTCCTCGCGTGGAAGCATCTCCAGGATGTGAGCTTCGCGGGCGGCGACGCGTGGGCGCCGTTGCACTCGCTCGGCATCGCGCCGAAGCCCGGAGCGATCCTGTTGGCGGCCACTGACATTTCGAGCGCGGATGGGCTCGTCCCGGGCTCGTTGCAGCGCGCGATGACGCCCCTCGTCGTAAGGGGCGACAACTTCAGCGCGACGAATACGAAGAAGTAGCGCTAATTCGAGCTTGGGCTCGAGTTCCCCTGATAGGTGAACTCGTCGCTTGGCCCGAAGACACGGTCGGACAGCCACTTGCGTGTCTGCGAGCCGGAGACGGGGTTGAAAAGGAGCCCGAGCGCAATACCGGTCAGCAGCAGCAACGTGTTGCGCGCGCCGTGCTCCTTCTTGCCCTGGACGCGATCAGCTGCCTGCCGGAGCTCGTCGAGTGCCTCACGTAGGCGCTCCTGAATGTCCTTGTCGGTGGCAACTCGCGTGGCGACCGGAATCGCTCCACGTCCGCCGATCAGCTCGTTGTAGACGACTCGCGCCGACTCGTAGGCGTTGCGGACGTTCTCGCGCAGGTCTTCGTCCTTGAAGGCGCGCTCGATGTAGGGCCTCGCGTCGGCGGCCCGGTCCATTACTTTGTCTCTCGTCTTGGTCATGCTCCCTGTGTCCTTTCGCTGGTTTGCCAACTCTTGCCTACCCGCCCGGAAACGACGCAAACAAGCCGTTCTTGCGCTCACTCTACTGGTCTGCGCCGGCTGCGGGGGCGGCGCTGCCCCGAAGGGTTCCGTCGTCAAGGGGCCCGGCTTCACATTTGTCGCTCCAGCCCTGTGGACCGTGTCCCGAAAGGGCTCGCAGGTTCAGGCAGTCCAGGGTACTCGGCTGATCTCCGTGACCCGCTTCCCGTTGCTGCGCCGGTTTCGCCCGGAGCTCTGGGACAAGGTCGTTCCTGAACTCGATCGCGCGGCCGCTGCGATCGCGCGCCAGCAGAACGGGGCGGTGAGCGGTTCGCGCACCCTGACGGTCGCCGGGCAGCGGGCTCGGAGCTACGACGTTGCCTACGCGGGTGAGGGCAAGCAGCTGGTCGAGCGAATCGTGTTCGTCCTGCGAGCCGAGACCGAGTACTTGCTGCTCTGCCGTTACGAGAGCGGCGGCGCGACCGACGCTTGCGACGCCTTGCTGACGTCCTTCAAGCTCGCGGCGGCCTGACGATCCTGAACCGCTGACGGTTTGGGGTGCGTCGCTCCCTTGCCGTCGAACGCGGCGTCGAAGACCTGGTCGATGGTATCGACGAGGACGAACTCCATCTGTTCCCTCGTCTCCTTGGGGAGCTCCAGGAGGTCCGGTTCGTTGTCGCGCGGCATGATGATTCGCCTCAGCCCGGCGCGTTGCGCTGCGAGCGTCTTCTCGCGGATGCCGCCGATCGGGAGTACCTGCCCGGTCAATGTGATCTCGCCGGTCATGCCGACGTCGTCTGAGACCGGCTGGTTGCGCACGAGCGAGGCGATCGCCGTCGCCATCGTGATCCCCGCCGACGGTCCGTCCTTCGGCACGGCGCCCGCGGGCACGTGCAGGTGGATGTCGTGCTCGCGGAACCATTCGGGCTCGAGGCCGAGAGCTTCGGCGTGCGCGCGAACCCACGAGAGGGCAGCCTGCGCGGACTCCTGCATGACGTCGCCGAGCTGCCCGGTGATCGTCAGCCGGCCCTTGCCCGGATACGCGGTCGCCTCGAAGAAGAGGATGTCGCCGCCGACCGCCGTGAATGCGAGGCCTGTCGCAACACCCGGCTCGGACGTTCGCTTGCGCACCTCGCCCTCGTAGCGTCGTGGCCCGAGCCAGGCACGAACGCGCTTCTCGTCGACGCGCAGCTTCTTGCCGCGCAGCTTTCCTTCGGCGACCTGTCGCGCTGCTTTGCGCAGGACATCCGCGAGCCTGCGCTCGAGGTTGCGGACGCCCGCTTCGCGTGTGTACTCGCGGATGATCAGGCGCAGGGCCTTGTCGGAGATCGTGATCTGGTCGCCACCGAGGCCATGAGCCGCTACCTGCTTGGGCACGAGGTAACGCTTCGCGATGCCGAACTTCTCGTCTTCGGTGTACCCGGACAGCTGGATCACGTCCATGCGGTCGAGCAACGGAGCAGGGATCGTGTCGAGCGTGTTCGCAGTACAGATGAACAGCGTCTTCGAGAGATCGAACGCCAGGTCGAGGTAGTGGTCCCGGAAGTTCCTGTTCTGCTCGGGGTCGAGGACCTCGAGCATCGCGCTCGCGGGATCGCCCCGGAAGTCGGCGCCCATCTTGTCGATCTCGTCGATCAGCATCACGGGGTTCATGGACTCGGCGTCGCGCAGATGGCGAATGATCGTCCCCGGCATTGCGCCGATGTACGTGCGCCGGTGACCGCGGATCTCCGCCTCGTCGCGCACGCCGCCGACCGACAGGCGGGCGAACTTGCGGCCGAGTGCGCGCGAGATCGACTGACCGAGCGAGGTCTTGCCGACCCCCGGCGGTCCCACGAAGCAGAGGATCGGCCCCGAGGTGTCGTTCTTGAGCTTGGACACGGCGAGGTGCTCGAGGATCCGCTCCTTTACCTTCTCGAGGTCGAAGTGGTCCTCGTCCAGGACCTGCTTCGCGTTGTCGAGATCGAGGTTGTCCGCGGTCGTCTTGTGCCACGGGAGCGAGGCGATCCAGTCGAGGTACGTGCGGATGACGCCGTACTCGGCTGCTGCGGTCGGCAGCTTTTCCAGCCGGGCGAGCTCGCGGTCGACCACCTTCCGGACATCCTCAGGAAGCTCCATCGACTCGAAGTTCGAACGCAGCTCAGCGAGCTCCGCGGCCTCGGGATCGCTTTCACCGAGCTCGTCCTGGATCGCCTTGAGCTGCTGGCGCAGGAAGAACTCGCGCTGCCCCTTCTCCATCTCCTCCTGGACCTGCGACTGGATCTTCGAACCGAGCTCGAAGACCTCCAGCTCGCGGTTGAGGATCGCGGAGATCTCTCGCAGTCTCGCTTCGACGTCGGTGAGCTCGAGCAGACGCTGCTTCTCCTCGGTCTTGAGCCGCAGCGTCGACGCCACGAGGTTGCAGAGCGCGCTCGGATCGTCGACGTTCGCCGCGGCGATCTGGAGCTCCTCCGGCAGATAGGGAACGAGGCCGATGACTCGTCCGAAGAGACTCTGGACGTTCCGTGTCAAGGCTTCGACCTCGGGCGTCTCCGCAAGCTCGTCCGGCAATTCGACGAACTCGCCGACGAAGTACGGGTCCTCCTGGACCGTGTGGTCGAGCTTGATGCGCTGCGCGGCCTGGACGAGGATCCGCAACGTCCCGTCGGGAACCTTGATCATCTTGTGGATGACCGCGGCCGTGCCGACCTCGTAGAGGTCCGCCCACCCCGGCTGCTCGGCATCAGGGTTCTTGACCGTGACCAGAGCGAGCACGCGGTCGCCCGACACGACGTCCTCGACCAGCTTGATCGAGCGCTCCTGTCCGATCGCAAGCGGCGTCACCGATTCGGGAAAGACGACCGTGTCCTTCAGCGGCAGAACAGGCAGGGTGGCCGGGAACGTGAGCTCCTCGGTCGATTCTTCGACGAGCGCGTCGCTCATCGCGTCGCTCATGAGGATGTCACCACGATCGAGACACGCTCAGCGGGAGCCGGTTTCGGGGCGATCGGGAGCTTGATGGTGAGAAACCCGCGCTCGTAGGTAGCCGTTGCCTGCTCCGGGTCGACGTCCTGGGCCAGCGTCACCTGGCGCTGGAACGGTCCGTACTCGATCTCGAGCTGCTGGTACTGGCCAATGTCCTTCGGGCGCTCACGCTCTCCGGCAATCAGAAGCGCCTGGGGGGAGGCGACGACCTTCACCTGGCTCGGGTCGACTCCCGGCAGCTCGACGACGACTGTCAAGGAGGGTGGGCCTTCGGTCCTGTAGACGTCGACCTCCGGCCGGTAGGTACGACGCATCCCGCGTGAGAAGGGGAAGACCTCCCAGAGATCGGCGAAGAGTTGCTCGATCTCCTCAGCGGCGTGTCCCAGGTCCCGTCGGCGTTTTTCCATCGTCTCAGCGTACCCCGGAAAGCTAGGGTGCAGACGTGGCCGGCTGGACCCGTTTCGTCCTGCGTTTCCGGTGGCCCATCCTCGCGCTCTGGCTCGTCGTGCTGGTCGCGGGCGGCGTGGCCACCGGCAAGCTGACCCCGCTGCTCTCGAACACATTCGCCGTTCCGGGAACGGATTCCGAGCGAGCCCGCACGATCCTGCAGGATCGATTCGGCGACCGTAGCGACGGTGAGTTTCTCATCATCTACAGAATCCGCAACGGCACCGCAGGCGTCAGCCTGAAGCTCGAACAGAGCATTCGTGAGGGGGCCAGGGCGGTTCCAGGCGGGAAGCCCACCGCGCTCCGTGATGCACCGGGTGGTGTCGTCTACGGGAGCATCCTTTCGAGCCTCAATCTCGCCGACGCAAAGGGGTACACCCACGACATCCTTGCCCGGCTCCGGCCCCCGCCCGGTGTCGACGCGTACGTCTCCGGGCAGGCGGCAATCCAGGACGAGCTCGACCCGATCTTCAACCGGGACCTACGGAAGGGCGAGTCGATCGCGATCCCCATCGCGCTGCTGGTACTCCTTGCGGTCTTCGGCCTCTCGTTTGCCGCGACTATCCCATTCCTGTTCGCCGCAGCGACGATCACCGGCACTTTGGGGATCGTCTTCATCTTCGCCCACTACATGACGATGGCGACGTACGTCACGAATCTCGTGCAGCTGATCGGCCTCGGGATCGCCGTCGACTACTCGTTGCTGATCGTCTACCGCTTCCGCGAGGAGCTGGAGCACGGTGGCTCGAAGGACGACGCGATCGTGCGGACGATGACAACTGCCGGCAGAGCGGTGATCTTCTCCGGCGCGACCGTCGCGATCGGCCTCGCCCTGCTCCTCTTCATGCCCCTCCCCTTCATGCGGTCGATGGGCGTAGGCGGCTTTCTCATCCCCCTCGTCTCGATCGTCGGGGCGGCAACCTTGCAGCCTGCACTTCTGTCCGTGTACGGCAGGCGCGGGACGAAGCGCGTGCACGTGGCGGAGTTCCTGCGGCGGAGGCTGCATCTGCCGCTGCCGCAGTTCGCCGGTGTCGACGTCGAGCACGGCTTCTGGGCACGGCTCGCACGGGCAATCATGAAACGCCCGCTCGCGTTCTTTGCGATCGGGGCGACCGTGCTCGTGGCCGCGGCGATCCCGGTGTTTGCGTTGCAGCTCACGCCCGGCTCGGCGCAGGGGATCCCGCAGACCCCCCAATCCGTGCGCGGGCTGAACGTCCTGCGCGGGGCCGTCGGGCCGGGCGCCCTCTCTCCCAGCACGCCCGTCATCGACGCCGGGGCGGGGCGATCGGTGCGCTCGGCGGAGATCCAGGCCGCGGTCGAGCGCCTGCGCCAGGGGCTCGAGGCCGATCCCGAGGTCGCCTTTGTCCAAAGTGGTCTCGGGCCGCGCTACGTCGATTCCAGTGGACGCTTCGAGCAGCTCATCGTGGCGGGCAAGCATGAGTACGGGGACGAGCCGGCCCAGCGCTTCGTCCACCGACTGCGCGATGAGATCATTCCGGCCGCGGGCTTTCCGGACGGTGTCCGCGTCCTCGCGGGCGGCGGCCCGCCGCAGGGAGTCGACTTCCTCCACCGCTCGTACAGCGTCTTCCCGTGGCTCGTCCTGGCGGTGCTCGTGCTGACCTACGTGCTGCTGATGCGGGCATTCCGCTCGGTCGTCCTACCGCTCAAGGCGGTGTTGCTGAACCTGCTGTCGGTCGCCGCGAGCTACGGCATGCTCGTGCTCTTCTTCAAATGGGGCCTCGGCGAAACGCTGGCCGGGCTCTACAAGTTCCCGCAAGTCGAGGGCTGGATCCCGATCTTCCTCTTCGCGATGCTCTTCGGGCTCTCGATGGACTACGAGGTGTTCCTCGTCTCGCGCATGCGAGAGACGTGGGACGAGGAGCGTGACAACGTCCGCGCCGTCTCGTACGGGCTCGAGCGCACCGGGCTGATCGTCACCGCCGCCGCGATCATCATGGTCGCCGCGTTCTCCGGGTTCGTCGCCGGATCAATCGTGGGCCTCCAGCAGTTCGGGCTCGGTCTCGCGGTCGCGATCTTCCTCGACGCGACCATCGTGCGTGCGCTGCTCGTTCCCTCGCTGATGGCAATGTTCGGCCGCTGGAACTGGTGGCTGCCCGAGTCGATCGCACGGCTCGTGCGGGTCAGGTCTTCGCCGCTCGCGGAGCGGTCTCATGCCGCGTTGAAGCCCGCAGGGCAATAGCATCGCCCCGCCATGAAAGGCGTCGTCCTAGCCGGTGGGACCGGTTCGCGTCTCGATCCGCTCACCCGGATCACGAACAAGCACCTCCTGCCGGTGTACGACCGGCCGATGGTGATGTACGCCATCGACTCCCTTCGCGAAGCCGGCGTCTCGGAGCTCATGGTCGTCACCGGCGGAGAGCACGTGGACGACTTCAGGCGGCTGCTGGGTGACGCGCTTGCGTACGGGAACCAGGAGCGCCCGGGCGGGATCGCGGAGGCGCTCGGCCTGGCCCGCGAGTTCGCCGCGGACGACCGCGTGGTCGTGATGCTGGCGGACAACATCTTCGGCGGCTCGATCTCGGAGACGATCCACAATTTCCGGCGGCAGCCCGAGGGAGCACGAGTCCTGCTCGCCCACGTTCGCGAGACCGAGCACCTGCGGCATCTCGGGGTGCCCCGTCTCGAGCGCGGGCGGATCGCGGAGATCGTCGAGAAGCCTTCGGACCCACCGGGGCGCCTGGCGGTCACCGGCCTCTACTGCTACGAGCCGGACGTCTTCGACGTGATTGCGGAGCTGCAGCCGTCGGGTCGCGGCGAGCTCGAGATCACGGACGTGAACAATCACTACGTGCGGGCGGGGACGCTCGAGTACGACGTCTTCGGGGGCTACTGGGGGGACGCTGGCGAGTCCATCGACGGCTATCACGAGGTGATCGAGCGCGTCCGCAGGCCGCATTTCGGCTCGGAGCGTCCCCGCCCGATCCCCTTGCGGCGCTTCGAGGACGAGCGGGGGTGGCTGACCGAGGTCGCCCGGACCGGCGCCCTGCCCAAGCCGATCCGCCAGACGAACGTCTCCTTCTCACGCCAGGGAACGATCCGAGGGCTGCACTACCACGAGCGCGGGCAGGACGACCTGTTCGTCTGCCT
>Ga0070707_100001095_pt1 | contig 26779 bp, 27 predicted proteins | sample KBSK5502metaG_FD_65468 | JGI IMG/M metagenome (GOLD analysis project Ga0070707, IMG submission 65468) | Corn, switchgrass and miscanthus rhizosphere microbial communities from Kellogg Biological Station, Michigan, USA - KBS K5-50-2 metaG | ecosystem: Host-associated > Plants > Roots >...
CTGGCAGCTTGCTGGTGAGTCGAGCCCTGCGCCACTCGTAGCCAGCCAGGGCAAACGGGACCAGCGTAACAACCAGCAAGCTGCTAACAATCATCCATTCGAGCGATCTATTCCTGTTGTGCTGGCTACTTGGGATATCCGTTCTAAAAATCGGCGCGACTAAGGACAATATTAACATTTCTCCAGACAAACCATGGCCGGAAAGATTCTTTCAGATCTATTCTATTCTTATTTTGAGACGCATAGCCCAAACCAGCAAGAGAGCTCGATCGCTTTTCTCACCCATATCCCAACCATCAACCATCCCCGCGTCTACGGCGTAACGAACACCTCCAATTTCAAAGGCGCTCAGATGCCCGCAGCATTCCGGCCAGGTATTCCTCAGAAACTGATCCACCGTTGCCAGTGTGGTACTCGCCGTGACTTCCAGGTGCATCCAGTACGTGGGTAAGTCGCGTCCCTCCACCAGAAGATGGAGTTTCCTGGTTTGCTGCGCTTTCTGTCGACTCGTTGCTTTCGCTTCTGCGATGGCTCTTTGCTGGCAGGTCTCCAGGTGCCTGGTCATAGCCGACTTGCTGAATTCACCCTGACAAGGGCTATACGTTCCCTTTGATGTCTGTCTCGCCAAACGCATTCTCCTCTCCTGACTGCTTCTTCTCTGTGATCGTAGAAAACGACGATCATAGCATGCGATACGCGCGGTCAGAAGAAAAGCACTCCGCAAGGCCAGGGCATCTATGGTAAGACAGGGCTATCAAGTCTACCGCCGACATTTTCGAGCAGGAGGCTTCCTCTCGCCACCAAGGCTCTCCAGGCTGTAGAATATCAGTGTACGCCTCGGAGTTTTCAGATACAGGGACTTCATTGAAAGAGAGGAAGAGATTGAACCAGAACGACACCATTGCAGTATTTATCCGCGACGTCAAGCGGATTCTTGCGGCAGACCCCAAGCAGGGAGCTGTCCTCGAACTGGTCGCAGAACGCATGCGCAAGCTGGTGGCAGATCCAAGCATACGCGACTGGCAAGAAGAACCGGTCGGCAACATCCACAGCGGTCAGCAATCGGGACCACTCTACCAGGATGAGAGTGGACTCACCCTCATGCACGCTCGCTTTGGACCTGAAAGCATGACCCCCATCCACAATCATCAGAGTTGGGCGATCGTTGGCGTGTACCGGGGGCGAGACCTCTACCAAAAATGGCGGCGTAGCGACGCGGGGAATGGAGCAGGGGATGCGCAGGTGGAACTCATCGAGGAGCGCGTGCTTGAACCTGGAGACGTTGCTATTGTGCCAGCGCCGCCTCAAGATATTCACGCCCAGCAAGGCTGTGCAGGTGAGGCAGCCTATGAACTGGTTCTCTTCGGAACCAACCCGGCTGGCAAACCACGGTTGTACTTCGATCCCGCACGAGGCCTTGCATACACTGCTCAGCTCGCATAGAAGCGGGCACAGCGATCTCGCCCGGTGAAAGGGCGCGCCGTCTACGGCACGTACGGCGACGCGTAAGGAAAATGGTCAGTAATTGAGAGAAATGAGGTATCCTCCTGCTCTCGGAATGCCATGGTGAGTTACTACTCGATAACAAAAAGGAGGACAGCATCTCTTGCTCTCTAGTTTTGTTCTTGACGAAAGGGAACGAGCATGTACGACGAACGCGAACGCTTCTTGATCCGTTATGCCCATCATTTTGCTCCTTTCACGATTGCGCGAGCGTCTGGAGCCTGGATTGAGACAAATGATGGACGTCGCATTCTTGACTTTACCTCGGGTCAAATTTGCTCGACTATCGGCCATAATCACCCCCGGATCGTTGCGGCGATACAACAATCGCTCGACGAGGTCATCCATCTCAATTCCTGGATGCTTTCAGAGCCAGTCCTTGCGCTGGCAGAACAGCTCACAAAGCTAGTACCGGCATCGCTCGCTAAAGTGTTGCTCGTCAATACAGGTGGTGAAGCAAACGAGGTGGCACTACGCCTTGCTAAAATGTACACGGGCCGCTTCGAAATTGTGGGATTGACGCGTAGCTGGCATGGCTTACAGGCAGGCGTAGCCTCGCTCAATCTCGCAGGAGGACATGCCGGATACGGCCCACTTATGCCTGGAACCTTTGCTCTGCCTGCTCCTTATGCCTATCGGTGCCCGATACGCCACTGCAATGGTACTTGTGATTGCTCTTGTCTGGAAGCTGGCTTCGATATGCTAGATCAGCAGTCGGTAGGCTCACTTTGTGCCGTGATCGTCGAGCCAGTACTGTCTGCAGGAGGCATTATTGTCCCGCCGCCTGACTACTTCCTGCGGCTTTGCACGCTTTGTGCCGAGCGAGGGATGCTTCTCATTTTTGACGAAGCCCAGACGGGCTTTGGTCGACTTGGCACGATGTTTGGCTTCGAACTGTACGGGATCGCACCGGACATTTTGTCGGTCTCCAAGACGCTGGGTGGAGGCATCCCCATCGCAGCCACACTGACTTCCTCTGCGATCGAGGAGGATTGCTACAGCAAAGGGTTCATGCACGTCACCTCTCATGTCTCTGACCCCCTTCCTGCTGCAGTCGGACTCGCGGTCATCAATGTCATCGAGGAAGAGGGGCTGGTTGAGCAGGCGCGGCTGCGCGGGGAGTATCTGATGGCCCGGCTGCGTGAACTCCAGCAACACCATGAGCAGATCGGTGACGTTCGAGGAAAGGGACTGCTTGTGGGGGTCGAACTGGTAAAGGATCGCACCACGAAAGAACCCGCCGATGCGCTGGGAGCAGCGGTCAGTGACTTATGCCTGCAACGCGGCCTATCTATGAATATCGTACGCTCGACAGGAGGTATGCTCAACTGCTTCCGCATGGCGCCGCCGCTCTCGATCACCGAAAGCGAGATCGATACCGCTATCACCATCATCGACGAGGCACTCACAGCGGTACTCGCTACCCGCTCACACTGAATCCAACAACCGCCTGGTTGAAGCCGGCACCAGGGTAATGCGCTCGTGGTAAAAGGGAGGTTGTGGACAACCTGAAGGGTTTTTTCGTGTCAAAACCAGAGAGGCTTACGTTCGTTGTGCAGTCGGTGCTCGCGATCACGTTTTCCCGCCCAACCAAGGAGGCAAAACGCGTGATGCACTGTGCTACTCACTCGGGATGTTCGATAAAATTTGTCGTCGAGTCGAGCAGTCCTGGAAGAAGCACTTTGCCCTCAGGATGTTTTACCTCTTCAAAGACCCTCCATTCGTGCTCGTGACACGGATTAGCCGCCTCAAATGAGAGCCCGGCTGGACTGTCAACGCAGCCATGTCTCTTACTTCAGAGTCGCTTGACGAGCCGGATAGCAAGAGAGCCGAGATAGGGAAGCGGCACCGTGATACAATGAGAAGGTCTATCCTTTGCAGGGAGAATAGTCTTCTGCTTTGATTATTGCCTGCAATCACCACGGGAGGTACATATTTTTGACGGTCTCCGAACTGATCTGTACCAAGCGCGCTGTTCGCCAGTTTACTGATGAACCCTTATCCGCAGAAGCGAAGAGAAAGGGCATCTGGTGAAGAGAGCATGAAAGCAAGGAGGTACGCCTGGTGATCGACGTCCTTTCCCTGCACAACCAGCGACTTGAGCGCTGGTGTCAAATCCCTGAGACGCGTACCACGAGCCCCGAAGCAGCGGTGGGCCTGATCGCGCGCGTAGGCGTTGCCACACTTTTTCCAGTGTCGCCAGAGATCCCCAACCTGTTCTATGCCTTTGTAGGCGACCCACATGCCCAAACCTCATCACAGTGGGATAGCCCTGCTGGTCATGTCTACGGCTGGCGTTGGGCACTGGGTCGCCAGGCGGCAGCATTGTATACAGCGGTCGTGCGTCGTCGTCCGACATGGGTCAGTTGGGACCTGCTTCCCGCCATCATCTGTCTACGCGGGGCGCTGCGTAGGCCAGAGGAGCTCTACGACCGAGGGGAGTTGTCGTCCGATGCCAGGCGCATCGCCCAGGCATTGGAAGAGTCGGGTGGCGTACTGAGTACTGGAGAACTACGCCAGCGGGCAGGCTTTCCAGTAGGGAAGCCCCAGCGAGCCGCCTACCTCAAGGCGGTAGAAGAACTAGACAGCCGGCTCCTCCTGGCTAAGATGTTCTCTGTGGACGAAGATGAGATGCGTCATGCCCTCGTCACGGTACGCTACCCAGAGCAGGTGGAGGTCGCCAGGCAAATGACGCGGGAAGAGGTGCTGGATCAGTTTCTGAGGACGTACCTTGCGCAGGCTGTCTATGCTCTGCCCACCGTCCTGGCTAAGCACCTGGACCTTTCGGAGGTTGAACTCCGAGCAGGGCTGGATCGCCTGGTCAGCACACATCTGGTCACTTCGGTGACATTTCCAGGGCAGAAGGGTGCTTGTTACATGTAGAAGGAAACCTGATGTACTGTTGAGCACATCGTCGTCCATGACGCTTTACACACGTTGAACGTATTCGTTGCGAGAGGCTATGTTGAGCCTGGGGAAGAACACCTCTTTGCTCATCTTCGAAGGGAAGAGTATTTGTATGTACCAGCGGCGCCAGTCACCAAGGCAGTTCCACCACCTCTGGATCGTTCTCGCGATCATCAGTGATATCCTGCTCGCCTCCTGTAGCACAACACCGACAACAGGAGCACCAACACCTACTCCTCATCCTGCTGCAACTTCCGCACCTCTGCCTACTCTAACCTCCCCATCGACCGCAAGGACCATCTTCCTGATCCTGATGGAAAATCACAACTGGTCGGACATCAAGAATAGCCCCTCGGCACCCTACATCAACGATACGCTCCTCCCGATGGCATCATACGCACAGCAGTACTACAACCCTCCAGGTATCCACCCTAGCGAACCGAACTATTTATGGCTGGAGGCCGGGACCAATTTTGGCATCTTGAACGATGCCCCTCCCAGCGCCAATCACCAGAACATGACGCTCCACCTCGCCACCCTCCTGGACAGGGCCGACATCTCATGGAGGTCGTATCAAGAGGGCATTAGCGGCACGGTTTGCCCGCTCACTGACAATGGCCTGTACGCACCCAAGCACAACCCAATGGTCTTCTTCGACGATGTCACCAACACGAATGATCCCCATTCGGCCTACTGTATTGCGCACGAACGTCCCTTTACTGAGCTGGCCACAGACTTACAGAATCGTACAGTAGCACGCTACAACTTCATCACGCCGAACTTGTGCGATGACATGCACGACACCTGTGCGCCCCTCAACGATGCTGTGAAGCAAGGCGATACTTGGCTCGCACAGCATCTTCCGCCGATACTCAACTCACAGGCCTACAAGGACAGGGGCATCATCTTCATCACCTGGGATGAGGGCGAAGGCGGGGACGGTCCAATTGGGATGATCGTGCTTTCTCCTGACGCGAAAGGTGTAGGCTACTCGAATTCGATTCACTATACCCATAGCTCCACACTACGCACACTGCAGGAGATATTCGGGGTGACCCCTCTTTTGGGTGGCGCGACGACTGCTATTGATCTGAGTGACCTATTTAAGACGTTCCCCTAGTACAACCTTACGAGCGTGTATCCAACATCACCCTGTTCTGGCTACGAGGAATATCCGTGCCTGCATAAGCAATGAGTAGCAGGAACAGAGAGATATCTGAGACAGCAAAAGTGGTTCATCTTGTCTGCCTGTCACGCTGGTATGCTAGGGGATAATCGGACGCCCGTCGGTTCCGCTGAGATTATTTATATAATTGCATGATAAATAGTATAACTTAGAGCAGGGAACCTGAGACAAGGCGAGCCATTCTCCTTTAGAGTACGCCTCCAGGAGGCGTTCGACAGAAACGTGCTCTGTACCTTCTCACAAGCTGTTTGAGTGTCAAGAACCTCGCAGACAAGATGTGAGTCCTCTCGCTGTGCGACACAGCACCCCTCCCTAAGAGAAATGCTCTTGCCCACTTGCCATTCCTTCCATTTTCTCCTTGGTCTATCGCTTCTCACAGTACCTTTTTTTGAACTGATGCACCAGGTTGTCAGTACAAGCCATCAGAGGAGCATCATATTCACGCCAGATTTGTTCATTCAGGAACGAGGATGAGCTTGCGACGAGCAGACGCAGCCTGCCGCTCCCAGGCCTGGGCAACTTGCTCAAGCGGAACCATCTCCCTCTCGACCGTGCAGCGGCCTGCAGCGGCGTGTGCGAGGATTTGGGTGAGGGCCTGGGCTTTCTGCTCGTGGGTCAGCGCATTGTTGGTATAACCCAGGATAGCATGCAAACGACTGCGCACGATGGCTGACTCAAAGCGCGCCGAGGCTCCGGCGGCAGAGCCGATATTGACGAGCCTTCCCTCTGGAGCCAATACGCGGGCAGCGGCCTCCGCCGGGAGACTCCATACAGGGTCGATGACGAGGTGCAGGGGACCGTCACACGCTGCCGCGATACGTCTGCTGATCTCGTCCACGCTGTCGCCAGAGAGATCAACTGCGGCATCAGCGCCGCGCGAGAGCGCCAGGGCGCGCCCGTCCTTGTCGCGTGAGGCGGCAATCACACGGCCAGCTCCAAGCAGCCTGGCCGCCTGTACTGCCACCTGTCCCACCGCACCACTGGCACCCAGCACAAGCACCTGCTCACCTGGCTGGAGGCGACCGCGCCAGGTGAGCGCCATCCAGGCGGCAATGGCGGAGAGTCCGAGTGCCGCGGCGAGGTCGCTCTCGATCTCGGCGGGAAGCGCGAGCGCTGACGCCTCCTCGATCAGGCAGTACTGCGCCATGCTGCCGTCCCCAGGCTTCATGCCGGCATCACAACTGAACCACACGCGCTGTCCGGGCGCAAGGGCGTCGGCCTCCATGACGATGCCGACGCCCTGCGTACCCGGAATATAGGGGAGCTTTGGCGCCCCAAAGTAGGACGTGCCGGACGCGCACAGCAGATCCAGCGGGCTAATGGGGGCCGCCAGGACTCGCACCAGCGCCTGCCCGCTCTGACGTTGAGGAACAGGCCATTGCAGATAGCCAGGTAGAGCGGCGTATTTGCGGAGCACTGCCGCAGGCATCTCGTCGCCCATCATCGTGTCCTTTCTTTCACTGCCAACTTGCTATCGCTGTGCGCACAGGTTCTTACGTACACATTCCTCCTGCGAAGACCTCCGTCAAGCCCCCGCGCTCTCCTGCTGGCCGGCCTTTGAGTGTTCGTGGTAGGTGTAGGTGTACGGGTTCTCGATCAACTCGACCTCCGCCTTCGCAGGGTGCATGCCGTCGTGCCAGGCCTGCTCGCCCATCTTCGACCTCGCGTACTCCACCGTTTTCGCGACGGCCTGCTTAGCCCTGTCTAGGTCAATGCCGAGGAGCTGGTGATTGTACTTGACGACCTTGCCGTCCACCATCACCGTATGTACGTCGCCGCGCCCGGCCTGAAACACGACGTGGCCGTAGGGATGGAGCAGCGGGAACATGGCCGGCGACCGGTCGTTCTTAATCAGGACAAGATCGGCCTTTTTGCCGGGGGTGATGCTGCCGACGATGCTGTCCATCCCCAGCGCCTCAGCGCCGCCCATGGTGGCAAAGGTGACCACTTGCTCGGCGCGCAGGTGGCTGAGCGTGACGGTCTCGTTACGCTTGTGCGCTTCCATGTGCTCGCGGGCGCGGTCGGCATTGAGCGTGGCGCGCATCGCAGAAAACAGGTCAGCGCTCCACCACACGCTGGTGTCCATCGACAGGGAGACCGGAATGTTATGCCGCCGGAGCTTCCACGTGGGTGGGTAGCCCTGGCCGGCGTTATCTTCGCTCTCGGCAGAGACCGATGCGTGGCCGCCCGTGGCCGCGATGCGGTGATAGGAGTCATCGGAAAGTGATGCCGCATGCACATAGATGGTGGAAGGCGTCATGAAGCCATGCTCGTACATCATGCGGATGCTGTCATCTTTGGTGACGCCCCACACGCCAGCATGGGTTGTCACCGGCAGGTTAAAGTCACGCGCAACCTCGAAGGCAGCCTTCTCGGGGAAGGTCGGGTCGCCGGTCACGTCGAAGGCAATCTGCATGCGCAGCATATCTCCGCGCCCGTCGATGCGGCGCCGGATGAAGTCGGCGAACTCGGGGGCCTTTGTCCACTCCCAGGGAGCGCCGAGCAGATTGCCGTAGGCGAGGACGAACCGGCCCGGAACCGCTTCGAGCGCATCGACCGCCGCGTCGGCGTATTCGGCCGCTTGCAGGCCATGCGACCAGTCAACTGTAGTGGTGACGCCGGCGTCTACTGCCTCAATCGCCGAGAGGAGGTTGCCGGCATAAATATCTTCGGGTCGGAAGATTTTGCCCCAGTTCAGGTAGTAGAAGTGGAAATAGTTGGTGAGGGTCCAATCGGCGCCGAAGCCGCGCAGCGCTGTCTGCCACATGTGGCGGTGCGTGTCAATCATACCCGGCATGAGAATGCCACCGGTCGCGTCGATCTCCACCGCGCTCTCAGGGGCAGTGAGTTGCCGCCCGACTTCAGCGATGCGGTTGTCGACGACGGAGACATCTGCGTTCTCGATCATTCCAAGCGAGGGGTCAATGGTCAGCACGGTCGCGTTACGAAATACTACGGGGCGTCCTGAGGGGAAGGAAGTGCTGTTTCCTGCTGCATTCTGGCTCATTTTGCTCACCTCGTTGTGCCTGGGCTTCAGGACGCGAAGCAGACCGTGCATTGCCTGCTGGATGCCGATGGTGTCAGCAGTGCTGGTCGTTTCGTACCTTCTTCCGCATCCTGGTAGCCGAGTTGTGATACTACTTTCAAAAGGCTGACGGCGGTCATGAGATTGTCCGTATAACGGACAAGTGTCCACCTAATAATATTACACAACGGACAAGGCTGTGTCAAGGATAACGCTGAGATTGGAGACATTTGGAGATAATGCCTGTCCTCCTGAGAACAGCGAAGGGCCGCTCACGGGAAGTCTTATCTCCAAACGTCTGCTGAGATTGGGACAAGAGCCGCTACACGAACAGACTTGCTGAAAATGGGCGTGATTACTCCTTCACAGATTTGCAAGGAGGAACCGATGAACTGGACATCAGGTAGTGTTTCTGCTACGATGAGCGCAGAGAAAACAGTACCGTGTTCACCAGCACAACGGGCCCAGAAGGAAGGGTGCTGATGTGCAGAGGGAGAAATGATGCGTGGCGAAACAGGACCCGACTTCATCGAGGCGCTGGCACGCGGCCTGGATGTCATCCGGGCGTTCGAGCCCAACCGGCCAACGATGACGCTCAGTGAGGTGGCTGCCGCTACCGGACTGGCCCGACCGACAGCGCGCCGGATGCTGCTCACGCTGGAGGAGCTTGGGTATGTCCGCGTGACGCAGGGAGGGTTTGCGCTCACCCCGCGCGTGCTGGAGCTTGGCATGGCCTATATCGGGTCGACCAGCATCTGGGAAATTGCGCGCCCGCACATGGAGCGGCTGGTGAGCTTTACAGGCGAATCTTCCTCGCTTGCACAGCTCGACGGGTCGGATATCGTGTACGTCGCGCGCGTAGCCGTGCCCAAGATCATCACCCTGGCAGTAACCATCGGCACGCGCTTTCCGGCCCTTCAGACCTCGCTAGGGAAGGTGCTCCTCGCAGAGCTGCCGCGAGATGAACTGGAACGGGTGCTTGCAGAGCCCAGCCGCTCCGGCATTACCCCGCTCTGGCAGCCGGATGCGGAGGAGCGCGACCGCGTTTTGAACGAGGTGCGAACGAGAGGGTGGTCGCTCACCGATGAACACCTGGCACGGGGCATCCGCTCGATAGCCGCGCCCGTGCGCGGTGGCACCCATCAGGTAGTTGCCGCGCTCAACGTCACCGTTCACGCGGCAGAAACCAGCATTGAGATACTGACCGAAAAGTATCTTCCCATGCTGCTCGAGACCGCTGCCGCAATCAGCGCTGACTGGGCGCTGTGGCAATGCAGGCCGCAGATTACGCTTGGGGCAAGGGCAGCGAGTGCCGCCCCCTAAAAAGCTATGCTTGACGGCATGCCATCCCCTTACTGCGCTCCTTGACATCGTCCTTCTCTGTCGTCTATACTTCTTTTGCGGACAATCGTCCGAAAGACGGACAAGCACTAGTGCAAGTCTGCACTGGTGCACAACATAGAGTGTACGAGGCTGGCTTAGGGCAAGTCCTCGTTACCAATTGGCCGGAGGCGCGAACCTGATGCCACAGCAGCATAACGAGAATACCACGCAGGGTGTCGACCAGCGACCTAGCCCGCTCGACGGCTTGCTTATCGCTGACTTCTCGCGCGTACTCGCTGGCCCGTACTGCACCATGCTACTTGGTGACCTTGGCGCAACGGTGATAAAGGTCGAAAGCCCTGCGGGGGATGACACCCGGAGCTGGATGCCACCTGAACGCGACGGGGTAGGGACTTATTATCTGGCGATCAACCGCAACAAGCGCTCGGTCATTCTCGATTTCAACGATCTCGCGGACTTGCAACTGGCTCATGAACTTGCTGCTCGCGCCGATATCTTCGTCGAAAATTTCAAGCCTGGTGGCCTCAAGCGCTTCGGCCTGGATTATGACGCGGTCCAGCGGCGAAACCCCGGGGTCATCTACGCATCCATCAGTGGTTTTGGAACGGCGCAGGGGGCGTCCTTGCCCGGTTACGACCTCATCGTGCAAGCCATGTCCGGGTTAATGAGCCTCACCGGCGACCCCGATGGCCCGGCTTATCGCTCAGGAATTTCGGTATTCGATGTGATGGCTGGGCTGCATGCGACCATTGGCATCCTGGCCGCCCTCAACCACTGCCATCACACGGGCGAAGGCCAGCATGTGGAAGTAAGCCTGTACGCCTCGGCGCTCTCAGCGATGGTCAACCAGACGTCTGCCTATGTAGCCGGCGGCGTTATTCCGACCCGGATGGGCAATGCCCATCCCAGCCTGTTCCCCTACGAACCGCTGCCGACGGCGGACCTGGATCTGGTTATCGCCGCAGGCAACAACGGGCAGTTCAGCAAGCTCTGCGAGATCCTCGACCTCCCTGAGTTGCCGCGTGACCCCAGGTTTGCGAATACCAAAGACCGCAATCGCAACCGCGATGCCCTGCGCCCGCTGCTGGTTGAACGACTGCGCACGAGAACAGCCAACGAGTGGTTCCACAGGTTGAGCGCCGCTGGCGTACCGTGCGGCCCAATCAACAGCGTCGAAGGGGGGATCACCTTCGCTCGCGAACTCGGACTCGATCCCGTCGTCGAGGTTGCAACTGGGGATGATGCCGTGCCCATGATTCGTCACCCCATTACGTTCTCGCTGACACCTCCGCGCCACAAGCTGCCGCCCCCGGCACTCGGCCAGGACAACGAGCAGATTCGGGCCTGGCTCAGCCAGACGATTCGCATTGACCCGGAGGAACTCAATACGGATAGGACATCCTCAGAGCAAGGCTGAGCAACGAGAGGTCGAGTTCAGCCAGGATAGCCTGGCGGCAGTCTTGCATCGAGAGGGCTGAGAAGCATTGTAGTGTAGAAAGGGGACACATGGAATATCCAACTGGAATCGGGACGTCCGACACCACCAGCATTCATCTGCTTGGTCACGATCTTGCTGGCGAGCTGATTGGTCACATCGGCTTTGGCGAGCTGGCCCTCTGGCTCGCCACGCAGCAGCGACCGACACCGCAGCAGGTGCGTGTCTTCGAGGCCGTGCTTGTCTCGTTGGCCGACCACGGCTTTACCCCAACCGCAATCGCGGCCCGCCTGACCCTGTACAGCGCCCCCGATGCGCTCCAGGGGGCGATGGCGGCGGGACTGCTGGGGGGGGGCTCGCGGTTCCTCGGCGTCACGGAAGATACCGGTCGCTTTCTGGCGGGCGTGCTGGCAAGCGTCGCGGGCCAGATCCCAGAGACCGATGAGCAGTGGGACGAGCTGGCCCGGCGGGCGGTGGCCGAGCAACGGGCTGCCGGCCGCTTCGTTCCGGGATTAGGTCACCCGGTACATAAGACTGCTGATCCGCGAACGCCGGTGATCATCGCCATTGCTGACCGCGAGGGCCTGCGGGGACCGCACCTGCGCCTGTTCGAAGCTATTGGCCGTGTCCATGCCAAGATACTTGGCCGCACGCTCCCGCTCAACGGCGCCGGGGTGGCCGGTGCCGCGCTTGCCGACCTGGGGCTGCCACCAGAGTTGCTGCGTGGTGTGGCCCTGCTCGCGCGCGCGGCGGGGCTACTTGGTCACATCGCTGAAGAGTTGCGCCACCCCATCGCACCCGCTATCTACTCGGCGATCGACCGGAACGCCGTCTATCGACCGGCGGCCAGCAACAACATTCCAGAACAACGCTAGCCCGATTCATGCAGTTCACCCGATGCCTGCTATGCATACAGACTATGTTCGAAGGAGGAAACCATGGCAAAAATTGTCGCTGTCCTCGCCACTACCCACCACCCATTCTTCTACCGCGCCAGCACGGCGCCACCTGAGAGCAGGCCGGACTTCGCGGACGAATGGGTGCGCAAGGTGCTGGCCTACCGCGAGACGCTGACCCAGGCCAACCCGGATGTACTGGTCATGGTCGGTTCTGACCACTTTCACCAGCTCTTCTACGATAACATGCCGCAGTTCCTCATCGGCAAAGCGCCGTTCTACGATGCGAACTACTACAATGAGGAGCGCGAGTTCGGGCTGCCCCGCATGGTGCTGAAGGGACACGAAGAACTCTCGGCGTACCTTCTTCGTGCCGGGCTGGATGCCGGTTTTGACCTCGCCTTCAGTAACGAACTGCGCGTCGACCACAGTATCACGTGCCCCATCATTACGACCCGCCCACAGGCGGACCTGCCCATCGTGCCCATCTACACAAATATCTTTGCTCCTCCACTTCCGCAGCCGTGGCGGTTCGTCGAGCTGGGCCGCACCTTGCGCCGCCTTCTCGAGGCCTGGCCCAGCAATGAGCGCGTCGCCGTCATCGGGACCGGCCACCTGTCCCTCGAACTGGGTGGGCCGCGCCAGTTCGGTCCTCACGGGCCTGATCCGGAGTTCGACCGCGAAGCCGTCGAGTGGATCGCCAACGGCGACATCGAAGGCGCGTTACGGGAAGTTTCACTCGAAAGCCTCTGGCTGCCGGGCAACGCCACACACGGTTTCCTCGACTTCATGCTGATGATGGGCGTCGCAGGAGAAAACAAGGCTGATTACGTCGATACGCTCGACCTGTTTCACACCATGGAAGCGTATATCACCTGGTATCCGAAAGGAGGGGGCGCATGAGCAAGTATCTCCTCAACAAGTTCCTTTTCGCCATCGACCGCGACCCCGAGCTGGTTGAGCGCTACCGCGAGGACCCGCGCGGCACCGTTACCTGGTGGGAAACCGAGCGGGCCAACGTTATTCTGAACCTGCCTGAGATCGAACGCAGCTCGTGGCAGCAGTTTACCGACGAGGAGCGCGAGGCGCTGGCGACGCATGACTACGTCAAGCTGTTCGAGCTCGGAGTGCACCATTTCCTGACGCTCACGCTCTTTATCGCCTTGTTCGAGCGTGACTATGCGGAGCCGTTGGGGTTCCAGCGTGAGTATGCGCGGAAACTCCAACACTGGTCGCTGCCCTACCCGGACATCACTACATGACGAAGGCAGGTAAGCGAGTCAACCTGGTGGCTGTAGTGCAACACTGCGAGAAGGAGGAAAGAGCGTGACTGGGAGGCTTTTGACGACGGTTGTGGGAAGCTACCCGCAACCCGAGTGGCTGGTTGATCGCAAGAACTTGCAGAGCAGATTACCGCCGCGCGTCCGGGCGCGTGAAATCTGGCGCATCTCGGAGCCTCTGTTGCAACAGGCCCAGGACGATGCCACCCTGCTCGCCATCCGTGACATGGAGCGTGCGGGTATAGACATCATCTCTGACGGGGAAATACGCAGGGAGAGCTACTCCAATCGCTTCGTCACTGCCTTAGATGGCATGGACCTCGATAACCCGGGAGTGGCCCTGGGTCGCACAGGCCATCCCAACCCTGTTCCGCGGGTCGTCGGCCCGATTCGCCGCTTACACCCCGTTGAAGCGCGCGACGTAGAGTTTCTGCGAAGCACCACCAACCGTCGCATCAAAATCACCGCGCCAGGCCCTTTCACGATCACCCAGCAGGCGCAGAATGACTATTACCGCGATGAGAAAGCCCTGGCGTTGGATATCGCGGCAGCCGTCAACGAGGAGATCAAAAGCTTGCAGGCCGCAGGGGCCGACGTGGTACAACTTGATGAACCGTATCTGCAGGCGAGGCCGGAGAAGGCCAGGGCGTACGGGGTCGAGGTTATCAACCGGGCGCTGGAAGGGATTGAAGGGCCAACAGCGCTGCACCTCTGCTTTGGGTATGCTGCGATCGTTCATGACCGGCCTTCCCAGTACGCATTCCTCGCGGAGCTGCGTGATTGTATCGTCAGGCAGATTTCGATTGAAGCGGCTCAACCGCGCCTCGATCTCTCGGTCCTTCGTCAATTCCCAAATAAAACCATCATTGTGGGCGTCTTGAATCTGGGCGATATGGAGGTGGAGACGCCGGAGACAGTGGCCGAGAGAATACGCTCAGCTTTGCAGTATGTAGAACCGGAGCGCCTGATCCTAGCCCCGGATTGCGGCATGAAATACCTGCCACGGGAAGTCGCCTTTGGCAAGCTCTGTGCGTTGGTCCAAGGGGCCAGGATTGTTCGGCAGGAATTGTAGGACGGTAGATCGGCTTAGTCTTCGAGAGCGAGTCTTGCAGGATTTGCGAGATGGCATCCTCAGCGGTCGGCTTCCTGTTACTGTTTATTTGTATTGCTCATTCCCGTTGCCAGAAAGGGCGCCACACCTCCCTTCACACGTCTACAAGCTGTACATGGTACATTAGTAAGAGGAGGAATACATGACACACGCTCCCACACCGCCAGAGCCGCGCAGCATTGACCATTCGGGGCGGCTACTGGAAGGACTACGTGTCCTCGAGCTGGGAAGCCTCAAGGAGCATCTAGGGAGGTAGCATTCGCATGGCTGAGATGCAAGTAGCCATACTTCTCCACTCCCACCTTGTTGACGGTTTACTTGTACAGGGCGACGAACATCGCTATCTCAAGAGCATGTGCGCACGTTATGGGCTGGTGTACTCACCACCCGGCAACGGCATCTGCCACTACCTGCACCTGGAGCGCTTCGCCCGCCCTGGCCTGGTGCTGGTTGGGGCCGACAGCCATACCACTATGGCTGGTGCGGTCAGTATGTACGCCGTGGGAGCGGGCGGGCTGGAGGTGGCGCTCTGCCTGGCAGGTCAACCTTTCAGTATCCCGGCTCCGCGTGTTGTTGGTGTGGAACTGCGTGGGAGGTTAAGCCCATGGGTACAGGGCAAGGATGTGGTGCTGGAATTACTGCGACGACGTGGCGTGCGGGGTGGCATTGGCTGCGTCTTCGAGTTCTTCGGGGAGGGCGTGCCAACATTGAACGTCACGCAGCGCGGGACCATCTGCAACATGGTCATGGAGACGGGAGCTACGACGGGCGTCTTTCCCTCGGACGAGCGAACGCACGAGTGGCTGACCACTCAGCACCGGGCGGCGGAGTGGCTCCCACTGGCTGCCGATCCTGGTGCGACCTACGACGAAGTGGAAGTGATCGATCTGGGCGGACTGGAGCCACTGATCGCCAGGCCGTCGAGCCCAGGCAATGTGGTGCCGGTACGCAAGGTAGCCGGCACTCCAGTTGGCCAGGTCTGCGTCGGCAGCTCCGTCAACTCAGGCTACGAGGATCTGGCGCTGGTTGGGGCCGTCCTGCGCGGCCAGGTCGTTGATCAGCGTCTAGTGATGACGGTGACGCCCGGCTCACGGCAGATCCAGGACCGCATCATCCGCTCCGGGACGTATCTGGATCTCGTTCAGGCGGGCGCACGCATGCTTGAGCCGATATGCGGACCCTGCATTGGCATTGGCCAGGCGCCGGGCTCGGGCATCGTCTCGGTGCGCACATTCAACCGCAACTTTCCGGGGCGCTCGGGTACCGACCGAGATCAGGTCTATCTCTCAAGCCCGGCCACGGCCGCCGCGACGGCGTTGCGGGGTGTGATCACCGATCCGCGAGACATGGGTGAGGAGCCCACACTGCCACCCGCCCCAGCACCCAACATCAGTGCCGACGACCAGCACTTCCTGTATCCCCCGTCACAGGCCGAGGCAGCGAACGTGAAGGTGTTCCATGGCCCAATGTTGTTCCGCCGCCGCAGACTCCTCTACCGGAGAAGCTAGCCGGGCATGTGCTGATTGTGGTTGGCGACGATATCTCGACAGGTGGTCTCTCCCCAGATGGTGTGGTCGTCATGTCGTTCTGTTCGAACGTCGAGGCGATGGCCAACTTCGTCTTCCGGCGGTTGGATCCGCAGTTTCCCACCAGGGCGCAAGAGTGGGGCGGGGGATTCATTGTTGGTGGGCATAACTACGGCCAGGGTTCCAGCCGGGAGCATGCCGTCCTGGCCCCCAAGCAACTTGGGGTCCGGGCGGTCATCGCCAAATCGTTCGCTCGCATCCATCGCCGCAATCTGATCGCTCAGGGCTTGGTTCCACTCACGTTCGCTGACGAGGCCGACTACGACCGGGTGCGACAGGGAGATCAGTGGGAGATTTCAGCCCTCCACGGTAACCTGGAGCGTGGGGAGGGCGAATGCCGTGCCCGGATTGTCGGGGCGGCTGAAGAGCTGCGGCTGCAGGCAGGCTTCACAGCACGGGAACGACAGATTCTCCTTGCGGGTGGGCTTCTGGCCTACACCCGTGCCGCAGAATAAGCAGTGCTGATGGATACAAGTAAGCAGAAAAAAGAAAGGATGCCTGCAAGGGCAGGGGTATCCACAGATGGAGGTCGTATGAAAGAAACACCCGTTCCGGCAGGGCAGGACTAGAACGCCGCAAAGAAGATTACGAACTTATCACGGGGCATGGGTGCTATGTGGATGATCTGAAAGCACCTCAGGAACGTCCCGCTATACTGCACATGGTTGTGGTGCGCAGTCCGTATGCTCATGCGCGAATCAAAGACATTAACCTCGAGGCGGCACGAGTCCTCCCTGGAGTGGTCGCAGCCTTCAGTGGAGCGGAGCTGGTGAGGAGTATGCCTACCCTTGAACTGATTACTTCTTTACTCGGTCTCAAGGTGCCGAAGCGGCGACCATTGGCACTTGATCGTGTGCGCTACGTTGGGGACCCGGTGGCGGTCGTGCTGGCAGAGGATCGCTATATTGCCAAGGACGCGCGTGACCTGGTCGAGGTCGACTATGAGGTGTTGCCTGCAGTGATTGATCCAGAGGCGGCCCTTGCGCCAGATGCTCCGCTTCTTTACGAGGAACTCGGTTCAAATATTGTCATTCAGATACTAAGTGGAGGTGGGGACATTGAGGCCACCTTCACGCAGGCCGACCATGTCGTTCGCCTGAGGGTCGTGAACCATGCTGCCTTGGGAGGTGCTTGCTAACCAGAATATGGTCATCGGTCCAGCCAGGTGCTTCGGCGAGCTCCAGGTCTTTCCTCCATCAGCTGATGACGAAGAGCCGACACCGAGCCGACACGTGGAGGAGATGCAGTTCCCGTTTGCGTAATAGTAGAAGGCAAGGACCAGGTGAACCGTGCTCTCAGCGGTCGAGTGGTCAACGGCCAGCCCCGGAATGAAGTGATCGACGCCACTGCCAATGGGGTCAAGAGGGATGCGCTGGACTGCCGACCAGGTTTTGCCGTCGGCGGAGCCACTCTACACAATATCGTTGGTCCTACCGCCGCTTTCAAACCGACAATCTGGCCAGGCGACGTACACTTTGCCCGACCAGTCCATTGCGGCAGAAGGGAACGGAAAAGGAGCACGCATACTTCCCTTCGGATGATGGTAGGCCGACCGAGAGATCAGGACGGTGCTGCTCCAGCTTGCACCTCCATTCGTGGACTGAAAGGCTGCGATGTTCTCAATGGACATAGACGAAGTGAACACAATGAGAGGCACAATCACCGTCCCGTTGGGCTCAGCAAGCGGTTGTCCGCCAATGCCTGAAGCATGGTCGGCAGTCATCCTTAGCCCTCCCCATGTCTGTCCACCGTCGGTAGAGGTACTCATCAGAACCAGGTCGACACAACATCCCTCGTCAAACTCGGCATAACAGTGTCCGTAGAAAGGACTGGTGGCCGTATCATCACAGACGATCCAGTCTTTGTCGAAAGCACTCCCTGGCCCACCCTGCTTCACCAGCACCGGGGTGCTCCAGCTCAGTCCTCCATTAGTCGATCGGCTGGCAAGCACATCGGTAAGGGATCCGGTAGAAGGACTGGTCTTGTGGGCAAGGTAGGAAATCATCCAGACGTTGTGCCTGGCATCGAAAGCAACCGAAAGGTCGCTGACCCGGTTATAAGGGCCACCTGCGAAGACGGTCGTGCCGGGTAGGAAGCCATGTGTCCACGACCGCCCACCAGTGATAGAAGTCGCCCATCCGATGTTGGACGCTCCACCTTTAAAAAAGCGGCCCGCTTTGAAGGCCGCCACGACTGTGATGCCAAAGGCAAAGGTAGCAGGCTCGACTTCCGTTTGGTGCTGACTCGTCTTGTTTGTGTAAGGATCACGACTGATTTGGGTGAGCGTCAGGAACGGTGAAGTAGAGGTGAAGTGGTGGGCGGGTGATGAGCATGCGCAGACGAGAGAGCACGCGAGAGCCAGAGCACCACTCGTTCGCCAGAGCAAGCGAGCAATAGCTGACACAGGGGGTTCCTCTTTTCTGCTTTTTGAATTGGGGCAATGAACTCTCCGCATAAGCAACAGCATGCAGTTCTGAATGCTGGTACATTACGGTGAATTAGTCCTTGATCGCTTTCGTCTGTAATTCTTTGAGGGCATCTTTTGCTACCCACCGAGCTGTTTTGGAATCCATGTCTTGGATCTCGTAGGCGTATTCCAAAGCGAGTGTACGAAGGTGGTTGTGGCGTTTCCCAATCTGCCGCAATGCCCAGTTAACGGCTTTTTTCACACCATTCCTCTCATCACCTGCATAGTGCTTGATCCGTGGCAAAAACTGTAAGAATGCCTCGTCCTGCGCTTGTTTATCATGGACTGCTAATTCGGCCATCAGCACAAAACCTGCCCGCTGTACACCAGAGCGCTCCTGCAAGTGCCTGATTCCTTCCTATTGCTTTCGCCATCTTGTGCAGGGTGGGTATCGAAACGCCCAAAGCCTGGGCAGGTCTGCTGCCAAAGCGGGCCATGCCTTCGGCGGCCTGGGTGTTTGCATACTGTTTCAAGTTGGCGATAACCTGATCTGCTGTCATCAAAGCGTTGTGCTGGCTACCTGGCACATCCGTTCTCAAAAGAGACAGGTTTCACCCTCAATTCCGCCGGTGCGATCCGTCTTTTCCCGCCTTCTTACCAGGGTCTGGCAGCCTGCAGGAAGGGCATGGTTGTCTCGATCACGACGGCTTTTCCGTCTGTTCGCCAAGTGCAATCCGCCTTGTGTCCGGGTGTGACCGGCTTGCACCAGCTAGGCTGCTGTGTATCAGTGAGGCGGTGTTGCGCTGGGCTGGTTGCTCAACTTTCGACATCCGTTCCTCAACCAGGAAGAAAACACAACACACTTATTACGAGTGATGGTACACTTACGTGCGCCAGGTGGCGCACCTGCTTCCCGCCTGGCTTGCGTTCCAGAGCCAGATGCTTCCTGTGAGGGGTCTACCCTCCCGTGAGACACTTGTCATGTGAAGATGGACCTGGAGCACATGACGGACCTACTGCGGCCTTCGCCTGCCCAGGCAGACGCTGCCTGCTCACACGTGCCACTTAGCGGCGACGCGCGGCCCGCAGCACCCGCCGGACCGCCTCATACGATACGCCGTAATCACGGGCGATGTGACGCAGCGGTTCCCCCTGCTCGACCCGCTAGAGCACGGTTTCCATGCCGAGGGCGGGATCTTCCAGCGAGGATCAGGGACGGCTCGCAGGTGGCGAGACAGGGATATCAGCAGCGGATGGTCGCGGGCAGATGCGAACGGATCATCTGGGGATGAGGAAGTAAGAGACACCCTCTTCCCAGCTCGACATTCGCTCCCCTTTTCTCCTTGATCAATCGCTTCTCAAAGTGACTTTTTGATCGGATGTACCAAGTAGCTAGTACCGCCGTTCTCAATCATCACTTCACTCAAGACGATCCCGCCTGTATAGCCACTGATATAAACCGTGACATCGTCAGAAGCCGTTTCTCGATGCGAGATGCATCTGCTCCCAGAGCATGCATCCCCGACAAAGCAAAGAGACGAGAAAGCCAACGAGACCTTATTCTATCTCGACTCCGTCGCCCGGGCTGATCAGGCGATGAAACTTGATGCCCTTCGTGGAAAAATAGCGGTCGTAGTTGTCATAGCGCATCTTCTGGAAGAAGCTTTTGACGTAGCCGTCGTGGACGGGAATGACCATCTGCGGCGCTATCGTCTCGGCGAACTCCGCCGTCGTGACCTCGGTGGTCCAGGGTGCCGCAACCACCAGCGCCAAGGCCTTGATGCCCCTGAGGGTAGACGGCAGGGTAGCGAACGAGTCACCCGGATTGAGGAAGCTATTGTTGATGATATAGGCGGTGTTCTGTGGCAGCGTGGGGGCAAGGATTTTCTCGTGGTTGGCTGGCACGGCGCGGATCGTAAAGTCCTTGCTCTGATAGCTCCCCTCGTCCAGCACAATCGCCTCGATGCCCTCCTTGGTAAAGGCGTCCTTTGTCTCGCTGTTGGTAATCACCATCGCGCCGCTCAACTCCACGATCTTTTTCAACGCGGCCACATCCACGTGATCGGGATGGTTGTGTGTAATGATAATCGTCCCCACATCCCTGAACGCGTCCGGCGTGACCTGGCCCTCCATGAACGAGAACATACCCGGGTCAAACAAAATCTTGTCTCCACCCTCCTCTACCACCAGGCACGAGTGAATAAATTTGTAGACACGCATCGCTTTCCAGTCCTTCCTCTCGTGAACATCGTGAAAAATATGTGGCTCCCCGTACGGAAGATATCCTCTTTATACTATCACGTGTAGGAGACGGAGAAGTACCACACTTTTACCAACGCCAACTTCTTTCCCTGGCCGTTCTTCCTGGGGATGGACCGCAAACGACTCCTTCTACGGGACCGCCCCTCGATCCTCACTGTTCCGTCAGTTCCATCAACCGTGATCTGCTGACCCGTGGTGATGCGCTCCGTGGCTCTTGCGACCCCAACGACCGCCGGGATCCCGTACTCGCGGGCCACGACCGCCGTCCTGACTACATGAGATATCCGTACGTACGAGTGCTCATTGTAGCTTTCACTCCATTCACGCTAATTCCTGAAAAACAGTGTTTCGAAGAGAGAAAAACATCTCGTCTTCAAAGTGATGGCGAAGCTTCATGCGGAAGTTACCTCTTGAGTTCACCAACATGCTTGTTTGGGTAGGGATAACCAGGTGGGAACAACTTCGAGGTTTCTCAAAAACAGCAAATACAGATGATTCCTACTCTTGCTGCTCATGCAGGAATATGGCCGGCACAAGTTTATGCTGCGAAAGGAGCAGGAAGTGGTCCGCGTTTATAGAGGAGGATGCCATCGCGCGATACGTTGGCAATGAAGGTGGGATCCCATTCCTGCAAGCTGCGGGAAGTGAACAAGACGTGCACCTCGCGTTGCGCATCTAAGTGACGAGTATACGCCAGACCAAGGGTATGAGAAAGGATATCACCCTGGTGGACATCCAATAATGGATCATCGCTGTCAAACACGGCGAGAAGATCGACATCACTGGAATCGAATGCATCTACAGGACGCTCCTCATGACGAGCAACCGACCCATAGAGAATGATCGCGAGCAGATCAGGATGTCGCTCAGAAAGTAGGCCGATGATATCTTCAACAAGAGCACGCGTTGCTCTATCTAACCATACGGGAATATCTCCAGTCGTTTTCAATGGCTTCATGTGAAGCAACCCTTTCCTTAAGAAACGGCCCAGTTGTGCATTCTTTCTAATAAATCCAGTGCTCGTTGAACCCGTTCAGGTTCAGGACTCCCACCGTACCATCCACCCTGTCGAATACGATCAATGTCCTCCCACCATTCGGCGACTGCTCCTTCTCCATGACGTCGAAGAAATGTTCCCAGGCGTGCATAGCTCTCCTGGTGGTTCTGATGCTTCGTTTCGCAACCAAAGGCGATCCAATGAAATGCAGCACCCCAGGCCCCTTCAATCACCACTCGAGCGGCATAAGATGCCGTCTGGAGTGGCAATATTGTCTTTTCGATATCTTCTGCTGCCTGACGATGTGCCTCCGCAAGCATATTCAACCCGCTCCGCTTTCGTAGAGATTCTCTCTGATCGCGCACTTTTCCACCAGCAAGTACTGCCATCATACCAAATTTCTGGTTGTGTTGCAAAAATGGCGATGATATGCATGCCAGTGGTGGTTTGCGAGCAGTGGTGGCGGTCTGCTTTTCGCTACTTTGGCCTGGGGAAGAACAGCAAACACGCCAGCCTTGCGCTTTCCCCGCAGGCGATAGCTCTCAACCATCTGCCTTTACGGGCTATTCAACGAGCACTGAAGAGCACATACAGAAGGAGATGATCACTGTTGCCCCGTTTCACCTCCAGAAAGCCCATTGCTTGCGCGCGTGGATAGACGCGAAGATGCTGGTTTACTCCTCAAGAATGCCTGACTGATTCGTCCTCAGTTTCCGTGCCCCTCTTCGCTGGGCTACGTCAGCCCGGTTGCTTACGAACAATTGATGGGTTAGCCTGAATGTTTCGGGTCTCCACAAAAGCGGGTGAATCTCAGGGCAAACATCGGGTAGAAAGTGGCCGGGAATCCGTTTTGTGGGGTATGATTGAGGTGAGAGGAAGAGACCTGTCAAAAAGTATTTGTTTGTAGGACAGAGACCTATTTCTGTCCTCTTCGGGCAAAGGATCAGGCAACAGGAGGTGCTCATTGACTACCTGGTTAGCGGACGTACAAGCAGTCCTCTCCACCACTCCAGAGCGTTGGCAGCGGCTGGTCAGCACGCTTCCTATTATCTGCTGACTCGTTCACCAGCCGCAGGAGAGTGGTCAGCGCTCCATTGCTTACAGCATTTACTGGACGCTGAGCGGCTGGTTTTTCCTGTCCGCTTCCACGCTTTTTTGGCAGGACAGGATTTCGTCGATTTCGATCCAAACGAACCGCACGCAGGCACTGAGTCACTGACTCCCGAGCAGCTGGCGGCGGCGTTCGCACGCGCTCGGCAAGAAAGCCTTGTCCTGTTCAAACAGGTGACGGATGATGACCTGGGCCGGACGAAACAGCATCCCAAGCTGGGTACTGTCATTCTGGCAGAGATGTTGCACACCTGGGCAGCTCACGATTTGAACCACACCGTCCAAGCCGAACGAGCGCTCATGCAACCCTTCATGCTCGGCTGTGGCCCCTGGCGTTCATTTTTTCGGGATCACGAGATTGGTGGTCAGAAGGAATAAAGCGCGTCTGCTCAGGCTCATTGTCGAATGCTACGACGAGTTGGGTAGCAAGTTCCTCTGCTGCGTTGGTGATGCTTTTCCCTAGGTTTTCTTTGATCTCGATTGCAATAAAATCGCTCACCGCAGCGGAGGCTACACCAGTACCTGGAGGCGGCAACGTGCCTGTGAGCGAATAGTCCGAAACGGTCGTATCTTCTGTGTGTCGGGTTGCGACACAAAGGAGTTGCAGCATGCCTATCATCCGTGTGAATGAGGCGGCGCTCTATTACGAGGAGCATGGCACAGGTCCTGAAACCATCGTCTTTGCGCATGGCTTGTTGTGGAGTTGTCGCATGTTCGATGCCCAGGTCGCGCTGCTCAAGGACCGCTACCGTTGCGTGGCCTTCGACTTCCGCGGCCAGGGGCAGAGCGAGGTGACACGTAGCGGGTACGACATGGAGACCCTCTACGAGGATGCGGTAGCACACATCAAACAACTCGGCTGCGCGCCCTGTCACTTTCTCGGCCTTTCGATGGGAGGCTTTATTGGCTTGCGTCTCGCCGCCAAGCGCCCCGAGCTTCTGCGGTCGTTGATCCTGCTGGAGACTTCCGCCGATCCAGAGCCGAGCGAGCATGTTGCAAAGTACCGGCAGCTCACGTTCGTGGCCCGCTGGCTTGGACTGGGCCTGGTGGTCGACCGGGTGATGCCCGTCATGTTCGGGCGGACCTTCCTCACCGATCCAGCGCGTGCTGGGGAGCGCCGCGAGTGGCGAAGTCGTATGAGTGGAAATCATCGGCTTGGGGTTACACGGGCTACCACTGGCGTCATCACCCGCCAGGGGGTATACGACGAGATCGACAGGATTCGAGTGCCGACGCTGATACTTGTCGGAGACGAGGATGTCGCTGTTCCGCCGGTCCACTCCCAGCGCCTGCATGAGCGTATCGCTGGCTCGCGCCTGGAGATCATCCCTCATGCTGGTCATACTTCGACCGTCGAGGAACCGACGGCGGTGAACGTTGCAATCACAAACTTTCTTGGCAGTCTCTCATAGGCCCATGAGATTGAAGAAAGGCATGCGGAACAATACAACGATATTCCCCACGAGAAAAGGAACTGGGCTTACGTACCTGCCTGCCACGCTGGCCTTCTTGGAGATAAGCGGTTGATGCATTCGAGGTATATCGAGAGGTTTTTCTACCCCGTATACGGGCTGCACGCGAAAATGGAGAAATACCTGGGCTCCCGTTGCACGAAAATTGAGGAAGAGCCTTAAAGCTGGACATCGGGACATCAGAAAGCGGAAGCGCGTACTATCATCTGGAGCCACCTCTTTTCGCCGCCCACGCGACCAAACGTACGTAACGAGCCCTGTCCTACTCCCAATGGCCTCTCGCCGCTGCTTTTGTCGAGAGGGGGTGCTACTCAATGGCACGTGTGGCGATGCAGCCAGCGTCAGCAGGTGGTATCATGGGGTGTGGCTCTGGGGTGCTCCAGCTATCTACGTGAGCGTCGTGCTCGATGACCAGAGACACCAGAATGCTGCACCGGAGGGCTGTTGGTGGAGACACACCGAAGATCACCATTTTCACAGATGAAGACCGCCATGAAAATGGGGAGCATCCACGGAGAACGTCCAGGGTGGTAAGCGCGTTTGCATGCGCTACCTCCCCTTGGTAGCAGCATCATACACACCCTCATCAGGGAGGCACCGTACATTCCTTTGTCAGGAAGGAGCAGGCGATTTTGAAAGGACAAACAAAGCACCTAACCGGGCAGGTACGAGAGGCATTGCTTGCTCTGCCAGATACCGTGCTCATGGAGACACTTACCCAGTGGCTTGATGGTATCGATGAGCAACTCCTGGACTGGAGCGACGAGTGTCGCTCTGCGCTCGGCTACGGCATCCAGTCGGATGAGACGCACAAGCTCTATGCCTCATTTGAGGAACTCGAGCAGGCGGAGCCTGATGGGGCAGGTGGCTCCTGGATGGTTCCAGACGCCCAGACGCTGCGCACGATCCTCGTCAACCTCTCACTTGAACAGTTTTACCACAGCGTGATTGCCCTGGCGGGTGAGGCCTTGGCTCCCCAGGCCTCCGAAGAGGCGTGGGGGTTTCCGCCATCGGTAGCCAGCGACGGCTACGATTTTATGCGCTGCTTGACCGTCCACTTGCGCTATAAAGCCCTGCGCAGGCCGGAACTAGGCTATATCTCCTTTCCCCAGCAGGCCACAGGCAGAAGAAAGCCGATGAAACCTTCGAGTTCCGGACTACCTGGCTGGCGCCTCCGTTCATCTCGCCATCGTCAGAGCACAGTATCACCTGAACGTCACACAGAGAAGACAACGGAAGAGCGATAGCTACTTCAGCGAAAAGCGCACCTCCACAGTGGTACGCCGCCACGTTGGATGCTTCTTCCTCCCTTTCAAAACGGGTGCTGTCGATGCCCTGGCGAGTACATCATCTGATGCCTCCACAGCGGCTCTCCTCGCCACACAAGGTACCACCTCTACTGGTGGACAACGAAAATCTGTATCACCTCGGGACTGGTCTACCGACATGATACAATAGCATTGCAGCCGAAGCGAACGACGTGTCCCTGCCTAAGCTTCAGGAACGAGAGCAGGCCTTGAATGGCTGACACAGTTCATCTTGAGGAGTACCATCTACTGGCAGTTTGGAACGACAAGCTGTGAGTTTGGCTTCCTCCAGGAAAGCACCTAGGTTGACGGAAAGGAGGCGCTATGACCGAGGAAGAAAACATGGATGAGCTTGTAGAGTTGGCGCTGGATTGGGCTTTGGGTGAGGAACCCACCGGTACTACTGCCGAGGTAACAGAGATTGTAGAAGTTGACCCGGGCGAGTGGGTGACGCCCACAGCGGGCGTCTCTCCCGATCGGGCCTTTATGGTGAATGTCTTGCTCGATTATGCTGAGGTGACAGATGAGGCTGAGGTCGAGGGTGAACGTGAGGTGTCGGCGGTCTATGGCTACTTCAGAGATGCTGATCGCTTCGACTTCGCGTATGGAGCTGATTACCCCCTGATTGAGCCTGACTTTGATGAGGAGTTTGAGGACGAGGAGTTTGGTGGGACAGAGGAGGACAATAGCTGATGAAGTTGGCGGGTATCCGCTTGTGTGTTTCGAGAGGGGCGTGAAGGCCGATCGCCAGAGCAGAACAAGCAAACAGTCGTGCGTTGTAAAGATGAACTGGATGATCGTGTCTGCCTGTCACGCTGGTAGTCTTGCAGATAATCGGACGCCCGTCGGTTCCGGTCGGTTCCGCGATCATGCCCAAGACCCGAGAGGAGTCTTGGGCATGTCTTTTTCCTCTTCCCTTGCTCGCAGGGAAGCAGGCTGTGTCTCACACAC
>Ga0070707_100001096_pt1 | contig 26722 bp, 26 predicted proteins | sample KBSK5502metaG_FD_65468 | JGI IMG/M metagenome (GOLD analysis project Ga0070707, IMG submission 65468) | Corn, switchgrass and miscanthus rhizosphere microbial communities from Kellogg Biological Station, Michigan, USA - KBS K5-50-2 metaG | ecosystem: Host-associated > Plants > Roots >...
GCCCGCCGGCGGTCGTTCAAGGAGTTCATGAACGAGTGGGTCATCGAACAGTTCACGAAGAACCTCGCCGAGTTCTCGCTGGCGCGTCCATGGTTTTGGGATCTCCTCATGGAAGAGCTCGAGTACGCGCACCACAGCTTTCAGCTCGGGCTCTACTCCTATCGGACGACGCTTTGGTTCGATGTTGCCATGCCCGACGAGCAGGAGCGCCGCTGGCTGAGCGAGAAGTACGAGAGTTGGAACCAGATCTATGCGCCGATCTGGGACACGCTGGAACGCCGCTGGCAGCATGACGGTGAAGCGGGCACGCTCGGTTACGCCCTGCCCGCGCTTTGCAATCTCTGTCAGCTGCCCACAGTGTTCGTGAGGCCTGGTAAGAACACTGCGTGCACTCGCAAGGTCGGTGAGCGAAGGTATCTGTTCTGTTCGGAGCCGTGTCGCTGGATCTTCGACAAAGAGGTCCCGCGTTTCGCCAGCCACAAGTCAGTGGTCGACCGCATCGTGGCCGGTGTGGCGCCCGTCAAGCTAACTGACCTGCACGAGTGGATGGGCCTCGAGGCCCCCATCGAAACCGGCAAGGACCTTCGTCGCGGCCTCGACAAGTGGCGGCTCGAGCCAGTGCCGAAGGTCTGAAGGTCGCCGATGATCGTCTATCTCTTTGGCTACATGAGCGATGACTTCGTGGGGCGCGTCTTGGTGGCGCCCACCGAACAGACGGTCGGACGCCTCGCGGAGCAACTGGTGTCGTGGGGCTGGAACCCCGAGCGCCGCGATCGATACCGAGTAATGAACGAGGCCGGTACCGTCCTCGATCCCGCTCTCACGATTGCGCAGGCCGGGCTTTCAAACGGTGATATCTTCACCGTCGAGCGGGGGTAACCTCGCGTGGCGCGCTGGGTGGTCATTGGCACACTCGACGACCTCTGGGAAGGGGACACAATGTTGGTGAGTCTGCACGGCCGCGAGGTCCTGCTGTGCAACGTCGAGGGAGCCGTCTTTGCTTACGATGATTCCTGCCCGCATCTCGGCAACCCGCTCTCGAAGGGGAGGCTCCAGGAGCACGTGCTCACCTGCGCGGCGCACGAGTGGTCGTTCGACGTCCGAACCGGGCGTGGTATCAACCCGGCGGGGGTATGCTTGCACCGCTATCCGGTTCGACTCGAAGGTGACCGCATCCTCGTCGACATGAACGCGGGTGGCGAATGAATGCCGCGGAGAGGACCCGCCTGGGAGTCGGACCCGTGCTTCATGCCACGCCGTTCGCAGCTGTCGTCGTCGCTGCCATCGAGGCCGAGAACGACGACGTCGTCGTCGAGGACGAGGGGGCGTATCTCCGGGTGCAGGCGCCGCGTGTCTGCCGGTTGTCGAGTTCGGCTCTCGCAGCGGCGGCGGGACACGAGGTGCACCTGCCGGGTGACCTCGAGGTGATCATGTCGTCGTTCACGGGTCTGGTCCGGATCTCGGAGTTCGGCGCCGTGTGGTGGCTCGCAACCGAGCCGGTTCCCGATCTACCCGCGCCGAACGCGCAGCCTCCGTGATGGCCGCCGGTCGCCCACCTGGTCGGAAGACCTACTCCCGAATCGAGCGGCGCAAGCGCATCCCGTCCGAGTACGAGGTCGTGAGCACAAACCTGCTCTACAACTATCCGCACCGGTTCGAGCTGTCCGGCGATAATGCGATCATCGATTGGTACGAGCGCTACCGTGAGGGTTCAGCCTTCTCGGCACGCGACTGGGAGACGTTCACCGATCCGCGGCGGACGACGTACCGGGCCTACAGTGAGCTCCAGGACCGCAAGGAGGACGTGCTCGACGGTCTCCTCGGGCAGATCGACGAAACCGGCTACGACGACAACCTCGCCGACGGTTGGGTCGCGTTCCTCGACCGCTGGTACGCCCCGTTGCGCTTTCCCGCCCACGGCCTGCAAATGCTCGCCGCCTACATCGCGCAGATGGCTCCCGCATCGCGGATTACGAACTGCGCGTCGTTCCAAGCCGGCGACGAGCTTCGCCGTCAGCAGCGAATTGCCTACCGCACCGTGCAGCTAGCCGGACATCGAGCTGGCATCGACATCGGCGCGCATCGACGCCTCTGGGAGGAGGCGGACGCCTTCCAGCCGCTGCGCGAGCTGATCGAACGGGCCTTGGTGTCCTACGACTGGGGTGAGGCGTTCGTTGTGACGAATCTCGTGATCAAGCCGCGCATCGATCGCTTGGTGAACCAGGAGCTGGCGGGGACGACCGCCTCGGTCAATGGCGATTCCATGCTGCGAAACATACACTTTTCCCTCGACGGTGACGCCGGTTGGCACCGTGACTGGTCGGCAGCACTGGCACGGATGGCCTTCGAGGACACATACGCCAACCGCGATATCGCCGCCGCATGGATCGCAAAGTGGGAACCTCTCGCCGCCCGCGCGGTTCACGCGTTGGCGCAGGCGGCGGCTGACGCTCCGATCGCCGTTGATCCGTCCACCGTCAGTGCGCGCGTTCTCCAGTCCGCCAGGGAAGAGACGGCTGCTCTTCTCCGCCTGTAGACGCAAGACCTTCGCTAGGGTCCGGTTGCACGTTATCGAGTGCATTCAAGAGCCCTCAGAGTAGTATGCGAGGCGCGCGAGAATGGCATCGGGTGAGGAACGAGGGCCGGTGAACGACTCCGGCGAGATCCACCACCTGCGAAGCTGCATCAGCAATCTGATCAGCCTACAGGCACTACCCGCCATCTGGGCCGGAGGCGAAGCCTCGCGGTTCCTTTCGGTCATGCTTGAGGCGCTGATCGGCATGTTGCACTTGGACTTCGCCTATGCCCAGGCCATCGATACGCTCGGTGGCAGGCTCGAAATGGTTCGGATTCGCCATCGGCGGCCGGCCGACGTCGACGCCGCCAAGATCGGGCGGGCGCTCGAGCCCTGGGTCAGGGGCGACGAGCCACCGCGCTCCATGACCATTCTGAATCCGATCGGCGAAGGCCAGCTGTCGATCTCGCCGCTGCGGTTCGGAATCCAGGGCGACAGTGGCGTGCTCGTGGCCGGATCGGAGCGGCCCGATTTTCCGACCGCGATCGAGATGCTGCTGCTGCGTGTGGCGGCGAATCAGGCCACGATTGCTCTTCACGAGGCTGGTGTGGCGACAAGGCAGCGTCAGACGGGGCAGGAGCTCGAACGACGTGTCGAAGAACGGACCCGTGAACTGAGGCAGACCTCGGAGGCGTTGCGTGAAGCGCAAGCGGAGCTCGCGCACGTCAATCGCGTCACCGCGATGGGACAACTGGCGGCCTCGATTACCCACGAAGTCATGCAGCCGATCGCAGCGGGAATCAACGATGCCTATGCGGCTCGGCGCTGGCTGGGCATTCAGCCGCCGAATCTGGATGAGGTTCGGCAGTCGCTGGATCGGATCGTCCAGGAAGGCAATCGAGCCGCCAACGTCGTCGGCCGGATCCGTGCCATGTTCAGGAACGCGCCGCCGCGGAAGGATGCGGTCGAGATCAACGAAGCGATCCGCGAGGTCGTCGTTCTGACCCATGGCGAGCTCCTAAAGAACAACGTCGCGATGCAGACACAGCTCGCCGAGGACCTGCCGTGCATTCAAGGAGATCGCGTTCAGCTACAACAAGTCATCCTCAACTTGATTATCAACGCTGTTGAAGCGATGAGCAGCCTCCGTGAAGGGTCGCGAGAGTTGCTCATCAACACCCGGAAGGATGCGAGCGGCGTCCTCGTCACGGTGCGCGATTCCGGCTCAGGACTGAGCGCAGAGAGTCTTGAGCGCGTGTTCGACGCGTTCTACACCACCAAAACCGGTGGGATGGGTATGGGGCTGTCGATATGCCGTTCGATCGTCGAAGTTCATGGGGGACGGATTTGGGCCTCGCGCGATTTCGGCCAGGGAGCAATCTTTCAGTTCACCCTGCCGCTACCCGGCGCTTAAGAGGTCGGTGCCATGACGGAAGCCCACGGTGTGGTGTTCATCGTCGATGACGATGCGGCGATGCGCCGTTCGCTGGAGAGTCTGTTTCGTTCGGTTGGACTACGCGTCGAGGTCTTTGCTTCCGCTCAGGACTTCCTACGCTGCACCCCTCCGAATCTGCCAGGCTGCCTGGTGCTTGATGTGCGGCTTCCGGGCCTAAGCGGGCTAGATCTGCAGCGGCGGATGGCCGAGGCCAATCTAGACATTCCCATTGTGTTCATCACCGCGCACGGCGACATCCCGATGACGGTACGGGCGATGAAAGCCGGCGCGGTGGAGTTTCTGACGAAACCATTTCGGGACCAGGATTTGCTAGACGCGACCCACCTGGGGCTGGAACGTGATCGGGAGGCTCGCGCGCAGCGGGCGGCCAGTCAGGAATTGCAAAACCGATATCACTCATTGACACCGCGCGAGCGCGAGGTCATGGCTTACGTGGTGGAGGGTCTGCTCAACAAGCAGATCGCGGCCGAGCTGGGGATGAGCGAAACGACCGTGAAAATTCACCGCCATCGCGTCATGGAAAAGATGGGCGCCGATTCCCTTGCCGGGCTAGTGAGGATGGCTGACAGGCTTAGTATCCGCGTCCCAAAGTCGTAGCCGACCGCACTAAAGGACGATTGAGGTGTTCCGCAGCGCAGGTCTAGGTTGTGCCGCTCTGGCCGCAGCCAGAGAGTTGATGGAGCGGGAGAGAAACCGACCCAAAGACCATCCGGAACCGTTGTAACCGGCCTTATGTCGCGCGAACGAGTCGGCTTAAAAGAGCTGATGCATGTGAAAAGAACTGAAAGGAAAAAAGGAGAACAACAATGACGATCAAGAATGTGGTTCTAGTGCATGGTGCATTTGCCGACGGCTCCGGCTGGGAAGCCGTCTTTAACATCCTCAAAAAAGACGGATACACGGTGGCGGTGGTGCAACACCCAGAGACCTCGTATGCCGAGGATGTGAAGTTCGCGAAGGCCGTGATCGACCGGCAGTCTGGGCCAGTGATTCTGGTCGGCCACAGCTACGGCGGGGCCGTCATCACGGAAGCCGGTAATCATCCGAGGGTGGCGGCACTTGTTTATATCGCCGCTTTCGCGCTGGACAGTGGGGAAAGCTGCGCCACAATTGAGCAAGGCCTACCCCCGGCCACCAAAGGGATCAAAGCTACCGACGATGGCTACTTCTACATTGACCCGGCAGTCTTCCATGCCGACTTCGCAGCAGACCTTCCAGAGGCTAAGACAACGTTCATGGCTGAGTCGCAGGTTTTGATCTCCGCCGACTCGTTCACCCACAAGGTCGCGACGCCCGCCTGGAAGACCAAGCCCACTTGGTACATGGTGGCCACCGAAGACCGGTCGATCAATCCGGACCAGGAGCGCATGATGGCGAAGCGCGCCAAAGCCAAGACGATCGAAGTCAATTCCAGCCATGTGGCTTACATGTCTCATCCGAAGGAAACGGCCAAGCTCATCGAAGAGGCTGCCACCGCTGCGCCCGCTAATCGATAGCCAGCAATGTTGAACAAGGGCTTTATAAGCCCAGCGCGTGCCGCCGGCTGACGCCGCCTCGCACGATAGTGGGCCTCCGCCGATCCTGACGACATCGGCGGGGGCCTAGATGAGCGTCGTCTGAGGAGAACGCAATGAACGATCACATCACCATAGAAGGACATGACGGCGCGTTCGCCGCCTAATCGCAAGACCGAAGACCTCGCCGGCTCCCGCCGTTGTCGTTCTGCAGGAGCTGTTCGGGGTGAACGCCGATATCCGCAAGACCTGCGACGAACTGGCGGAACAAGGCTTCCTTGCGGTCGCGCCGGACCTGTTCTGGCGGCAGGAGCCGGGCGTCGACCTTAATGTTACCTCCGAGGCCGACTGGCAACATGGCCTTCGTCTATACGGACCTTATGACCGAGAGGCGGGCGCCAAGGACGTCAAGGACACCGTCAACGCAGTACGCAACCTCCCGGAGTGCAACGGCAGGGTCGCCGTCCTCGGCTATTGCCTCGGCGCGCTGATGGTCTTCCTGACAGCCGTGCGCTACCACGGCGTCGACGCCGCGGTCGCTTATCACGGGGGAGATACTGAAAAATATCTGGGAGAGCTCGATGGGCTTAATACGCCCCTTCTAATGCATCTGGCCGAGGAGGATGAGTTCATTTCCAAGGCTGCGCAAGCTGAAATTAAAGCGGCACTTGCTGAGAAACCAAACACGACAGTCTACAGCTATCCGGGTCAGAATCATGCCTTCTCTCGGCATGATGGGACACACTACAATGCCGCCGCGGCAGCGCTCGCCAACGGGCGGACAAGCGAATTTCTACATCAACAACTGCGGTGACCTTCGCTCGCTCCAGCCGTTTCGGGCGACTGGAGCACCTTCGCCTTCGGACAGAACGGCGTTTTTTGCCGAGTTGAAAAGCGCAGTCGAGAAAGGCCCGAGCAAAGCAGGAGGACAACAGTCAAAGAGCGTCGCGAGTGGTGAGGGCTGCGCCGCTTCTTATGAAGCGAGGCGTTTCGGCGTGCGCTCTGCGATGCGGGCGCTTCGGGCACATAAGCCGCGTCTCTTCGGCAATAAGTTGGGAGCTAAGTGCTACTTCGGGTCGGAACCCGATTCAGCAGTCAACTACTTACGCAACCGCAGTGGCTGTCGACAGCCACCCCTCGGCTCGGCGGCGTCTTCCAATCTCCTGCCCCATTTGGCTCGCCTTGTTTTGATCTTTGACGCGCTCGAGTCGCGCCTAATCTTCGAGGCCGATTTGAGTGCCCAGGGCGGGACTCGAACCCGCGCAGAGCGATAGAAAACCTTTTGCAGGATAGGTGGTTGCCGTCTATCGCTCTGCTTTGTTGAGTTCCCATTCCACCTGAGCCCATCCGGTACCGTCCCTTTCCATCCAAAACCGCGCCGGCATGGCACATGTATGGCACAAAATGCTCACGCTCCTTGGCTCCGTCTTTCAGCGTTTCTGCCACGCCTTCCTCGCTCGCACCACGTTTGGATTGTCGTCGCTCCGGTCCCGCCCGGACCAGTCGAAATCGACCTTGCCAACGGGCAGGAATTCAATGTGCTTCGCCCGGAATAATGCTTGCTCTGGGTTTAGAGGGTTGACTGGCGTGTGCAGCGAGAGAAGCCGCCTTGTCGACGACCCCGCGAAGCGAAGACCTCGGAAGCCAATCAAGAATCCCTCCACCTCGGGCGGCTCGGCAGCCGGTCCCGTACGACGAATGAGCTGAAACGAAATGTGGTCGGGGTCCTCGAGTTTCTCGCCTAATACCACCGCGAGCCCGAGCCCGCAGCCATCAGGAAGTCGTCCGGTACCGAAAACAAAGTCCACCAGTTCCTTTCGCGGCTCCCATTCCTCCGGAAACCCGGTCACGCTCCTTTGAAGCCACCATGTTGATCGTCATCTTGAAGCACCAGCGCTCTAGGCGAGCACCGTCGAGAGGATACCTGCGCAGCACAAGCTCGCGGTTGAATTCTCGCGATTCGGGCAACGGTTTGAAGGTCGTCCACCTGGTTGCCAATTTCACGAAGCACGCACCAAACATCGAGCGCCGCCGAATCCAGCTCCGACAGCTCGGTGTTGTGGTACCTGCAAAGGACTTTCGCAGTGAGGGCGTTCGCACCTACGGCCTTCACTTCGCCGTTGCACCATGGAAAGCCGCGAACCTTCAAACCCGAAGGGAAAAGCGCCTTGGTGATGAGATGCTCTCCGCTCGCCTTCCCGCGGCATTCGGAGAAAGATCGCGCCCAACACTGTCGCGGCATCTCTGTTAGGTCCCTTTCGCGCTGGAACTGCAACATCGTTCTCGCCTATAAGCTGCTCGATCGTCGAGACCTTGAGGGGGTCCAGCGATGACGCCCGAACGGTGGCAGAGAATCGGCGAAATCGTATCCGCGGTTCTGGAGCGCGACGCCGGACAGCAGCTCTCCTTCTTACGCGACGCATGTGAAGGAGATGAGCAGCTGCGAAAAGAGGTCGAGGATTTGCTTTCCGCTCACCAGAATGCCCGGAGCTTTCTCGAGCGACCATCGTTGAAATCGACGGCCGGGCGAATATCTGAAGGAGCAGCGCCGACGCAGCCGGCCGGAGCGGAGGCGTTGAGCGAGACGGCTCCTTCCGACCTCGGCGCTGGACCTCTGGATCGTGGGACGGCCTTGGGGCGCTACGTCCTGCTGGAGCTCGTCGCTGGCGGAGGAATGGGTGTGGTCTACCTGGCGCACGATCCAGAACTGAACCGCAAGGTCGCCTTGAAGCTCCTGCGCCCGGGCGCGTGGGGGAACCTTAGCAGAGTGGAAGCGCGATCGCGGTTGCTGAGGGAAGCGCAGGCGATGGCTCGGCTTTCGCATCCGAACGTCCTCGCGGTGCATGACGTCGGCACCTTCGAGGACCAAATCTTCATCGCGATGGAATACATTTCTGGTCGGACGCTCTCGCAATGGCTCGAACAAACGCAACATCCGTATACGGATGTACTCGATGTTTTCATTCAGGCGGGCCGAGGCCTCGCTGCAGCGCACGCAGCGGGAGTAGTGCATCGTGACTTTAAGCCAGACAACGTACTCGTAAGCGATAATGGCCAGGTCAAAGTGCTCGACTTTGGCCTGGCGAGAGCGGTTGAAAGCGTACACCGGAAAAGCGACACGCAGCCGTTGCAGATGCAAGGATTGACGAAGGCCGAATTGTCAACACCTGGCCTGCTCGGCGCGCAGCTCACGAGGACCGGAGCCTTTCTCGGAACGCCAAATTACATGGCTCCGGAGCAGTTAATGCGCAGCTCCACGGATGCCCGCAGCGATCAATTCAGCTACTGCGTCGCTCTTTACGAGGCACTTTACGCCGAGCGTCCATTTGCGGGCGATAGCGTCGAAGCGTTGCTGGCCGAGGTAGTGGCGGCCCGGGTGAGGGAGTCACCGAATTCCCGCGGGGTGCCCGACAGGATTCGTCGCATTCTCCTGCGCGGGCTACGTCGCGATCCCAACGAACGATATCCGTCAATGGAGCCGCTCCTGGAGGCTCTTGCCGAGGCGAGGGAGCCAAGGATTCAGCGACGCCGTCCGTGGACACTTTGGATTAGCGCTATCGGAGCAATAATAGTGCTCGCGGCGCTGCTGGGGACCGGTGTCGGGGGCTGGCGGGACCGTTTGATACGAAGAATCGGCCTGCTACATATCCAGTCAATCGCCGTTCTGCCCCTCGAAAACCTCACTGGCGATCCGTCACAACAATACTTTGCAGATGGAATGACAGATGCTCTGATCAACAATCTGGCCCAAATCCGCAACTTACGCGTGATTTCTCGGACGTCGTCGATGCGATACAAGGGCAGAGCCCTCCCAGAGATCGCGCGCGAATTAAACGTGGACGCAGTGGTCGAGGGCTCAGTGCTCCGCTCGGGTACTCAGGTGCGTGTCAACGGGCAGCTGGTCAGTGCGGCGAGCGGTCAGCATCTCTGGGCCAAGAGCTACCAGCGCGAGCTAGCAGACATCGCGTCGCTCCAGGGCGAAGTGGCCGAGGCGATTGCGAAGGAGATCCGCATCCAGGTAACGCCGGATGAGCTAGCGCGCCTCGCGAGCGCCCCTACGGTCAACCCAGAGGTTTACGAGAACTATCTAAAGGGCCACTTTCACACCCTTCGTGAAAACAAAGCCGACAATGAAATCGCAATCCGATTGCTTGAACAGGCCGTGTCCAGCGACCCGAAATTCGCTCGCGCCTATGCAGAATTGGCGCGCGCTTACACGGTTCGCTCGTTCTATTTCGCCCCCGACGACAAACAATGGGAAGAGAAGGCGTTCGTCGCCTTTGAGAAGGCACTTTCGTTGGACCCCGATTTAGCTGAAGCCCACCTGGCGCGCGGTTTTCTTCTGTGGACCTCTTCCAATCGCTTCCCGCACGAGCAAGCCATTCAAGCGTATCGGCGCGCCTTAGCCGTCAATCCAAACCTGGATGAGGCGCACCACCAACTGGGCGTCATCTATCTTCACATTGGTCTCTTGGAGAAAGCCATGGACGAAGTGCAGAAAGCCCTGGCGACCAATCCGACCAATACCCTCGCACGCTACCGGGTTGGCGTAGTTCTTCACCATCAAGCGCAGTATGAGCAGGCTTTGGCGATTCTTCAGACTATTCCCAAAGAGTTCAATCCGGCTCTGGTGGGCCGTCAGACGGCCTGGACTCTCTTCAGTCTTGGTAAAAAAGAGGAAGCCGTGGCACTTATCGAGGAATCTTTCAGAAACAATCCCAACGACGAGGGTGGCCAGTTTACCAGCGTGCAGGCCATGCTTCTTGCCGCTGCAGGCGAATCACGCAAGGCTCAAGAGAAGATCAAGCTTGCTGCAGGACAAGCGAAGGGTTTTGGCCATTTTCATCACACGGCTTACAATATTGCTTCTGCGCACGCTCTCATGAATGAGCCCGAGCTCGCCCTCCAGTGGCTCCGGGTAGCGGCAGTGGACGGGTACCCGTGCTACCCACTCTTCGACAGAGATGCGAGCTTGAACAACCTGCGCGGGGATTCGCGCTTCGTCCAATTCATGGCCGATCTCAAGAAGCAGTGGGAGTATTACAAGGCGAAGCTATGAGTGGGCAGTCGAACCCTACTCGTCATCTTCGACTGGCCTCAGAAGAAAGGCATGGGTTTTGCCATTGATAGTGCCAACCCCCGCGATTTCTCCCGCATGATTGATGCTCGTAGCCTCAACCAGAACCCAGACAGCGTCGGCGGGGATCGAGCTGTTCAGATCGGTCATAACACCGCTTCGCCAAAGGACAGCGTGCAGTTCCCCATCGCTGGTTCTCGACAAGCCGACGACCTGGCCACGATTGTTGACGCGGTTGGCGAGGCTGTAGCCGCCCCCGAGCGTCCCGAGATCGGTCATCACGCCCTCGCTCCACAGAAAGGCGTGCTCTTCTCCGTTGGCGAGGGATGAAGAGCCAACTACCTGACCACGATTGTTGATGCCCTTAGCGAGGCCAAATACGCCGCCCAGCGTGCCGAGATCTGTTGCGCCTTTATCGTCCCAGAGGACGGCACGATGCGGCTGGACCGGCGCCGGATTCGTTGGGCAGAGGCCGACAGAGGATGTCTCGACTGCCTGCGAATTCCCAACAGCCTGGCCGCGATCGTTGATTCCTCTGGCGACGCTCAGTATGTGGCCGGGAAGCGTCCCCAGGTCGGTCATGCCCACGCCGTCTTGCCAGAGGAAACCGTGCAGTTGTCCGCCGCCGTCCCTCGCTGCCCCCACCACCTCCCCGCGTCTGTTGATGTCGACGGCAAAGCTTGAAAAACCGCCTAGTGTCCCGAGAGATTGTATTTCTCCGCTCTTGTCCCAGAAAACTGCGTGAAAGGGCGGCGTAAGGAATTGAGCGGTCGAATCGCCAGCCACCTGGCGGCGATTGTTGATGCTCCGAGCTTCGCTGAAGCCAAGGTCAGGAAGCGCGCCGAGGTCGGCCATACCACCGCAGTTGCTCCACAGGAAAGCGTGCGACTCCCCATTGGCGAGAGACGAATATCCGACCACCTGGCCGCGATCGTTGAGACCGCAAGCCACACTCGTTGGTCCGCCGAGAGTACCGAGGTCGGTCACAGCGAACGACGACTCGCCCGCTCCCGCCCGACTGTACGCGGCGAGCCAAAATATGCTGACCAACGCTATTGCCAAACTCGCTTTCCTTGCAAACATGGTCGTCCCTACCCTTCTATTTCGTGAAGAGGTTCCCAAGGGATGACTTCAAACTTCGTCGGCTCAGAAGCCGCTTGACGCCCTTGGTTATTGCCTAAAGGCGCAATTGGAAGAAAAAGATCTAAAGTCACTCGCGTGCAGGAGGAACCTTCGTGAGCTCTTTGTAGAGCCAAGCCTTCGCAAGGGTCCAGTCCAGTTTTACAGTGGAGATTGCCATGCCAAGCACCTCCGCTACTTCGTCAAAGCTCAAGCCGCCAAAATACCGAAGCTCGACGACCCGCGCCTGCCTCACGTTCAGAGCACCAAGCGCTGTCAGTGCATCATTTAGAGAAATCAGATCGAGCGGATCTGCAGCTTCCGCTGCAAGTGTTTCGCTCAAAGAGATCTTCATCCCGCGTCGTTTTGCAGCATCCCGCCTTCGTGAGTAATCGACCAAAACCTGCCGTATCATTCGAGCGGCGATTGCATAAAAGTGCGTTCGGTTTTGCCAGGGCACGTCCTTCTTGTCCGTCAGGCGGATGTACGCCTCATGCACCAACGCGGTGGTCTGAAGAATGTTGTCCGGCCGCTCCTGCCTGAGATAGCGACTGGCAAGCCTGCGAAGCTCATCGTAGACGAGCGGGAGAAGCTTGCCGAGGGCGTCCTCATCGCCCCTGTTCCAGCCGACGAGCAGCTCGGTCACTTCTCCGCGACTCGCCTTATTCACGGCCATTCAGCTCACTGGCAATCGCCGCCAACGATAGCGGACCCGCGCCCCTGAGCTTCTTACCACGAGAAAGACGGCAGCAATCAATAGAGACCCCAGCGAGCACGGCAAGGTTGATGTCGAAGCAAGGCCGTCGTCACCGACACAGGGCAACCAGTTGATTCTGCAGCGCAACTCCAAGGCTTCGGAGTGAGTGGCCGGCCAAGTAGTGGTCGGCGATTAGCCGTTTCGCGGCGATTTGCGCCTTCATTGGTTTGAATGCCCGAGATCATTTCGGACATGCGAACGCGGCTGTGCGGTCAGATCGTTTGCCATTTGAACGAATCATCAGGAGGTTTTGCAAATGCCACGGAGCAAGCTCGCTCTTGTTTTCTGTTTTGCTGTTGCTTTTTTGATTCTGTTGCCGAGTGGGCGGCCTGTTTTCGCCGACAGCGGTCGCCATGGTCGTTGCCATCAGCATCGGTTCGCTCTGTTCTCAGAATGGTCCGAGCCGGATAACCTCGGGCCCGTCATCAATTCCGAGTTCAATGACCAGCACCCAGCGATTGCCGCTGATGGCCTGAGTCTTTATATAAGCTCCGACCGCCCGGGAGGATTCGGCGACTTCGACATTTACGTATCGCAACGCGCGAGTCCGAACGATGACTGGGGTCCCCCACAGAACCTTGGGCCCAATATCAACACAGAATTCAACGACAGTGTGCCTACCTTCTCAGCTGACGGACATCGAATGTACTTCTGTAGCTATCGTCCGGGCAGTCCTTCGCCCAATGGCAATATTTGGGTTTCGTTTCGGAACGATGCGCGCGACGATTTCGGTTGGGAGTTGCCCAGCGTCCTTGGGAGCGAAGTGAACACCGAACGAGGAGAATGCGGACCAACGTTGTTCGAGGATCGACGCGAAGGAGTGACGACGCTCTACTTCACGAGGTGCGTGGGCGACCACTGCACTTTTGGAGATCCCAATCAGAGATTCGACATTTATGCGAGCGTGATGAATGCCGATGGAACTTTTGGCACAGCGGTGCCAGTCGCCGAGTTGAACAGTGGATACCGTGATACACGGACTGCAATCCGCAATGACGGGCTGGAATTGTTCCTCACCTCGAGTCGACCGGGTGGATTGGGAGCACTTGATCTGTGGGACTCGACGAGACCGAGTACGCTCGCCCCATGGTCTACGCCGGTGAATCTGGGCCTTCGCATCAACACTGCGTTTAACGAAGGGGCTCCGGCACTGTCCTGCGACGGTACGACGCTCTACTTCTACTCGAACCGGCCCGGCGGGTTCGGAATGAATGACCTCTACGTGACCCATCGGCACCAGCTGCATGGTCACCATCACCATCACGAGGCTCATGAATGCCAACGCTGACCCGTTCGTGTGCGGCGGCGTGGAGGCCAAGGTGGCATCGCTCCGAGCCGCCGTACAATCAGCCCTGCACCGCGAGAGTTTTCGTGGATGCCCGGAAACAAAAACCCGTGGGGGCCGTGTAGGCGTCATGAAAGAGACCGCCACTTACTGCAAGCACAGACGATCATCGATGGTCGACTGCAGCATTCGCACTTATCCCGTATCGAATTCGTCGCCGCCCCGACGCGGCACGAGCCATATTCGCGCTCCACGAACCAGGGCGGGTAATTTCAGAGCCCCTCAGAGAGGAGCTATGGCACACTGATGGCACAAACGCATTAACGCCGATGTCCCTCTTGCACGTGCGCGATCTCTCGCTCCGCTACGGGCCCAAGGTCCTGCTCCACGGGGCGAGCTTCGTCCTCGGGCACCGCGACCGCGCCGGGTTGATCGGCCCCAACGGCAGCGGCAAGTCGACGCTGATGAAGATCCTCGCCGGGCGCGTCGAGCCCAACGCGGGCTCGGTGCAGCTCGTGCGGCGGGCACGGGCGGGATACCTGCCGCAGGAGCTGTCGGAGCTGCCGCCGGGGGCGGTGATCGACGGCGTCCTCTCCAGCGTGCCGGGCCGCACCTGGCTCGAGTCGCGCATCGCCGCGGCGGAGGCAGCCCTGCCCAAGGCGGCGACCGAGGAGGAGCAGATCGACCTCGGCGGGGAGCTGGCCGAGCTGCACGAAGAGCTGGTCCATCACGACGAGCGCTACGGGCGGCACCGGGCCGAAGAGATCCTCACGGGACTCGGTTTCGCGCCCCAGGCGCTCGGGCGCGATGCCCGCGAGCTGTCCGGCGGGTGGCGCATGCGCGCGGCGCTGGCGGCGCTCTTGCTGCAGGACCCAGAGCTGCTCTTGCTCGACGAGCCTACCAACCACCTGGACGTGCCCACCCTGGAGTGGTTCGACGGCTTCTTGCTGCGCTCGCGCAAGGCGCTCGTCCTGGTAACGCACGACCGCGAGTTTCTCGATCGGCAGATCGACCGCGTGCTCTCCTTCGAGCCGGAGGGCTTGCGCAGCTACGCGGGCAACTACGAGCGCTACCTCGAGCTGCGCGCCGCGGAGGAGGAGCAGCTCCAGGCGCAGGCCGAAAAGCAGCAGCGCCGGCGCGCGCAGATGCAGGCCTTCATCGAGCGCTTCCGCGCCAAGGCCACCAAGGCGCGGCAGGTGCAGAGCCGCATCAAGCTGCTGGAGAAGGAGGAGCTGGTCCAGGTCCGCGAGGAGCGGGCCACGGTGCGCTTCCGCTTTCCCGAGGCGCCGCGCTCGGGGCGGGAGGTGGCGCGATTCGATGATGTTTCCAAATCATACGGGAGCAAAACCGTTTATCGGAATTTGAACGGACAGATCCTGCGCGGAGACCGGATCGCGGTGATCGGGCTCAACGGCGCGGGCAAGACCACCTTGCTCAAGCTCCTGGCGGGAGAGCTGCAGCCCGACGAAGGCAGCGTCCGGCTGGGCCACAACGTGGTGCCGGGGTATTTCGCGCAGCATCACGCGGAGCTCCTGGGCCCCGAGCGCACCGTGCTGCAGGAGGTGGCCGGCCTGGTCCCGAGCGAGCCGCAGAGCTGGGTGCGGAGCGTATTGGGATCGTTTCTCTTCTCGGGCGACGAGGTGGACAAGCGGATCGCGGTGCTCTCAGGCGGCGAGCGCGCCCGAGTGGCGCTGGCGCGCCTTCTGGTGGTGCCGTCGAACTTCCTGCTCCTGGACGAGCCCACCAACCACCTCGACCTGGACAGCTCGGAAGTGCTGATCGACGCGCTCACCCGCTACGAGGGCACGCTCGTGTTCGTCTCGCACAACCGCAGCTTCGTGAACGGCCTGGCCACGCAGGTGTGGGAGGTGGAGGAAGGCAGCATCGACGCGCAGCCGGGAGACCTGGACGACTGGGCCCGGCGGCGCGCCGGGGAACCCGCTGCCGGGCAGGCTGCGCCGGCCGGACCGCATGCCCCGCGGGAAGCGCGCCGCGAGCGGGCCCTGCAGCGCGAGCAGCGCGAAAAAGTGCTCGGGCCGATCAAGCGGGACATCGCCCAGCTCGAGGCACGCATCGCCCAGCTCGAGGAGGAGAAACGGCGCGCCGAGGCGCAGCTCGCGGATCCGGCCCTCTTCGCCGACTCGTCCCGATCGACGCCGTTGGTCAACGCCTACCGTGAGGCGGCCAAGAAGCTGGAGGAGCTGTACGCCCGCTGGGAGCACAAGCAGGAGGAATTAGAGGCGGCGGTAGGACAGCTCGTGTAGCGTTTTGAGTCGATGAAGCGCACAGCGCGTGTGACAGCCCGACCAGAGAAACGAAAAAGCAAAGCTCAGACGGGCACCCACATCCCCGAGGCTTGAGGCGATTTCTCTTAAATAAGATTGCGGGACCTCCATCGGCCGCGCGACGGAGACCCCGCAATCTATGGGGAAGGAAGTCTGGCTTCACACGACAGCTTTACTCTGTACGTTCACTCCAAGTTGTCACGTAAGCCACGCTTTTCACCATTCCCTCCAGCGTGTCCAGCCGAGCCTTGAGGTCCGCGATCTCCGCATCCTTTTCCCTTAGCCCTGCCGTCGGCTGCTCAAGCGTCTTCAGTCCCATAAGCTCCGCCTTTAATTCCCTGATCTGAGATTGCTGCTCTTTGGTTGCTTCTATCAGCAGTGCGGTAAGTCGGGCGTACTCGACTCCCAGCGCATCCTTACCGTTTTTCTCATAGGTCACAACTTCGGGTACTACCTCCCCCACCTCCTCAGCAATCAGGCCGATATCGTGCCTACCCCTTTTCTTCCAATCAAAAGAGACGCCGCGTAGACGTTCGACTTTTTCCAGCGCTCCCCGGATAGGTTGAATGTTTGTCTTCCATCTCCTTGAGCTAAACGTATCCCATCCATAGGATCTACCTCTTCCGTTTCCAGTATTGTTGTTGATTTCAAAGCTGTAGGGGATAACAAATTCAGGAGTGTTACTGTCGATGAGCAGTTTACCGGTCGTCCCACTCCTGCCGAAGACCAACATCGCGGGATTATTTGGTGAAAAGCCAGCACTAACCGCCCGGAGCCCTGGGTTAGAGGGGCTGTTCGTACTGGCTTCCACGCCGATGGAGTCGGTGCTGTTGCCGACCACGCCGATGTTGGAGCTGCTTTGGCCGACCACTCCGGCCCAGCCGCCGCCCACAACGTGTAACTTTTGAGCCGGGCTCGGCGTCCCAATCCCGACGTTCCCATTGCTGTTGATGACCATTCGGTAGTCAGAAGAGTCGCCGATACTAAAGCTGTCAGGTGCTACGCAGCAGCCGCCCGTACCGAGAGCCCATCTGTTGGTGTTGCCGCCGGCTCGGTTGAAAAGCAGAATCCCTGCTCCATTAAAAACCGGTACATCCCCCTCTATGGACAGATTTCTATCAAGGATTCGTACCTTGTCAGTGCTTGGATCTTCGGTGATGACGGAGTCCGCGGTAGGGTTTCCCAGGTCATCAAATTTGGCAATCGTTCCGGGAGTACCAGCCCACGCGGATCCCAAACTGACCATTGACACTGCCAACGGCATCAAAGCCCATACAGACGAAAATACTTTTCGAATCATGACGTTACTCCTTTATTGGTTGACTAAAGTGGACCCCATTCCCCGGACATTTTCAGGGTTCCGTAAGACAGGGGCCTGCTGAAACTCTCGATTCCCTGAAGATCTGTCTATGTCGCCCTCCTTTCTGGGCCAGCCGCTGACGACGTTCCTGGTTGAGAGCTTTGGAGCTCCATCGCGCTGATTTGCTGGCTCTTACCCATTCAGATCGCAATCGGAGGGGAAAAGACGACAGCCGACCGGACGACAGCCAAAGTGGACGGGAGGCGGCGCTGAGGTGATAGGCCGGGTGTTGCCGGTCAGCACGGGGATAATGCCGGATACCATCGCCGCCGCGGGCGTCTTCTCCAGCCGCGCCGTCGAGGCCACCCGACTACATCCCAGCCGCCTAAAGTCCCTCGCCTCCAAGGGGCAGGGCTACCTCTACGCATCCGACAGGCCCGATCTCACCGCCGCTCGACCTCGACCGTCAAACCGATGTCGTTCGCCAAAACGTCGTCCCTGAGGGATTCATTGACGTTTCGGATCGGGCACAGCAGCCTCTCTTCTCCATGCTTCGACTCGTAGCGATATCGATGCGGGTGTTCGTCTCGGCCTTCTGTTCTCGCCGCGATCTCCTGCTCGAGAATCTTGCCCTTCGCCAGCAACTCGCCACTTTGGCGCCTCGGCGACGCCCTCTCATCTGTCGCCAGGGAAGTGCGTGATCTCATTCGCAGGATGGCGAGGGAGAACCGCTGGCGCGCCCCCAGGATCCATGGAGAGTTACTCCGGCTGGGATTCCTGGTTTCCGAGCGCACAGTCTCGCGCTACCTTCGCACTCTCTCACGTCGACCAGAACGCCGCCAAACCTGGATGACATTCTTGAGAAACCATCGCGAGGTGATCGCCGCGATGGACTTCTTCACCGTGCCGACGGCGACCTTCCGAATTATCTACGTACTCTGCTTCATAGTCGCCGATGAGTTTGACCCACTCGTCTCTTCCGAGCGACGGCATCCGCTCCTCGATTTTGGAAACGAACGCCGATGATCCACTGACCTATCTTTGCGCTCAACACGTCCGTCATCGGACGGTTAGGCGAACTGGGGACCGTCCGGCTAACGCTTCCTCTACCGCGACCACCACACTCGCTTATTCGCGCGCGCCGTCCGCAACCACGTCGATCGCCGGACGGTTACGGGATCGGGATCCGAAGAGCACTGACATTCGGCGGACGATCCATTTTCTTCCGACTCTCCATTTGGAGGAGCGCCAGCCGGTGTTCGGGTTTACATCGATTGCATTAGTGCGACCTGACCAGTTCGTTCTGCCCGAATGGAGAACCCGATCTCGCTGCCGGGTTGATCCGTTGCATTGAACGGGAGCGTGCCTTCGAGGATCACGCATTCCATGATCATCTCCTCGTCCGGTGACACGAGCAGGTCCACATTGCGACCATACCAATCACCTGGCACTAGTAAGATGATTGACGAGCCATTCTTTGAAGCGAGCCGGCCTCCATCTCGAACGTACAGCGACAGCTCCTTTGGAGAGTCACATTTCTTGGCCTAGTGCACATTCACGCCCTGGATGGGCCAGCTTGCGGGATCCACCTTCCTTTGCCCTTCCGAGCTTCCGATGAGCAATCGACCTTTGATCGAGTGCCCATCAAAGACTGCATCTTCCAGCACCAGAATAAACCCACCGCTGCGCTGAACCGTCTGGGAGTGCCGTACCTGGACCGTGGAGCAGCCCCATGTGGCGCAACAGAACCAGAAGACAAGCACCTGACGAACTCGCATTGGTGAGACTCCCTAGTTCTTCAATAACTGGCATTTCAGATCGTGAGGGACGCCCTTGCTGAAGTCGCGGTCCTTCCATCCACACGTGTGCGCAAGCTCATGCAACATGTACAGCGTCTGGCAGTCAGTGTCGACTGGTTGCTCGCACCAATCAACCTGGGTTGTCGGCTTCCTCAATGAGCCGATGGCCGCTCCGCCGGCGACGAACGGATCCCCAGTGTCCTTCCGCGGTGGTGTGCACGTCGCTCGCTCTTGGCCTTGTCGTCGCACACGACCTTGACGCTCTTGCTCTTGCACTTCGTTCCAACTGCAATCCCGCGTGCGTTCACCCGGGCGACCGCAGGTCTCGTTTCAAAGGACAAAACGCTTGTATTGAATTCTGAAATGCGCTTAGTTGAATCCTTGAGGGGAGGAGGGTTTCGATGGCTCTGCTCGCGTCTGTTCAAAGGCCTCTTCATCATTTCCTGGTAGTCGCTGCTCTCGCTGCTGCTTGCAATCCGTACGCGAACCAAAAAGGCGAGTTCAACGCGGGTTCGGTTGACGCGGCCAACTTTGCCGCTCCCTACAAGGGTGCGAATGGGGACCCCAACACGAGCGGGTACGTGTCCGGCCGCGGAACATTCACCGAGATTCGGGCTTACGCCAATAACCAGCCTCGAGGGTACTACTCCTTCCCTTTCACATCCGGCCAATCGCAGCCGGGGAGAGACCCTCTTTTGCTTTATCGAGATCTCACGGTGATCAACCTGGATTCCGTGGGGAGCAGAAGGCCGTACGCGCCCAATGCCTATGTGTTCGATCCAGCGCCGCCCAGCCCCTTTCCGGCAACTCCGAAGTGCACCCTGCCAGCAAATTATCAATACGACGAGGAACGAGACGATGTCCGCCTCGACGAGCAGGGCAACATTTTCACTTTGTTGCCAATCGCAACCGAAGTGCCGGGCCAGGCCAGCAGGTTCGACTATGTCCCGGTCGTTGGCGAGATCGGGGTAAGCGCGGCCGGTCAGCCGTGCCAAAGTCTCAAGAGTGAGCGGACTCTGAATAGCGTCTTGGGTACGCCTGCTTTCACCAACAACTATCTCCTTTGGGCAATCATCGATCCGTCCGCCGGAGTCTATCGGGTTGGCGAGCTGGGATCGCTGACGGACCGCTACCTACCTGACGGAACGCCAAATCCCCGGTACTCGAAAGGGCAGACCGTTCAGAAGTGGGGCTGGTTTGGACAGTATTACCTCGCATACATCGACGGCGGCTACATCCCTACGCAGCCGGTTACGGTCCCCGTGCGAGTGGGCAATCGGGACCTGCAAGTACAGACAGCCAAAATGGCAACGCAGAGTCTGTACGTTCCGGACAGGGTTCTCATGGACGGACCCTCGTGTGGAAGCGCGGGCACGGCTTGCCCAGCGGGTCAGGTCTGCGCGAGCGACCGATGTCAGACCTGCACGGCAACTGGAGCTCGGGCCTGTCCGTCGGCGTTTCAATGTGGAACAAGCGCCCCGGTTTTGAATTTGTGCAACGCAACCGCGGCGCCCGGCACTGGAGGCGATGTGCTGGAATTCGCGCGGCGCGATTCCGATCGTTATTCACCTGTCTGCGAAGTTCGCGTGTACAACGCTGGACGCCCAGCCGCGCAGCCGCCGAAGTCGGTAAGTGAGCTGCCCCAAAGCGCGGTGGATGTTCGTGCTCTCGACCCCACCGTCGACACCAGTCCACGCTTTGGCTCCCCCCGGTACTTCTACTGCCCCCAAGTCGACTAGGTGGAATTCGCCATGCACGTTCAATCAAAAATTCGAATGGGGCTGGCCGTGGTTCTCTTTGTGTGCGTACCCGACGCGCCTCCTGCATACGGTGCGGGTGAACAAGTGGGACAGATTCGCGGCCGAGTCGCGGAAGCCACGACCGATCTGCCGGTGCCCGGCGCAACCGTGAAGGCGACCTCTCCCAATCTTGGAGATGCACGGGTCGTCGCCACTGACGACAATGGAGACTTTCTGATTCCCAGTCTTCCCATCGGGCACTACACGGTGACGATCAGCCTTCCCGGTGTCAAACCCATCACTCGGGCCATTTTGGTCGACCCTGGTGTCACTTCGCCGCTCGAGATCAGTTGGTCCCCTGAGATGGCCGAAGTCGAGACCACCACGGTGGTCGAGCAACGGCCGGTAACCAATCCGGACTCGAGCCAAACGGGAGCGGTGGTGTCCTACGATCTGCAGAAGTACATTCCCGGTAGCCGGGATTTTCGTTCACTGGTAGAGCAAGTCCCAGCCGTCCGACTGGGCGTTAGAAGTCCCGTGGTCAACGGCGGACGCGAGACTGATAACCGCTATCTGGTCGATGGATTGGAAACGACCGATCCGATTGAGCGCTCGATGTTTAGGCAGCGGATCTCCGTGGAGAGCGTGGAAGCGCTACAGGTCATCACCGGAGGCTTCAGCGCCGAGTTCAATTCAATGGGCGGGGTGATTAACACCATTACCAAGGAGGGCTCCGATGAATGGCATGGCGGCGCCTCCTCCTACGTAACCCATTCCGCCTTAAGTGGCCGCACCCCACAAGGCCCCCAACCCAACGAGTACGACCAGCCGTTCAATCGCAATCCGGTCGCCGCAAGCTACTCGCATTTTGATACAGTCTGGCTTGGTGGGCCTATCATCAAGAACCGACTTTGGCTCCACGCTACGTTCGAGTACCGCTACGAGCAGCTCGCCAGGTTGCAGGGTCCGCCGGTCAACTTCCCGAAGGTGCCGCAGTACAACTACTACTATTGGCCTCAGCTTAAAATCAGTTGGGCGCCGAATTCAAAACAACGCTTGACCACGTCGTTCATCGCGGATCCGAGCTTTCTCAACAATACCGTCACCTGGAATGAACGTCTAAGCCTCTACCGCGGCCATACCGATGAAGGCGGATACAACGCGACCGTATCCTGGAGCATCTTTCCCATTCCTAATTTCGAGTTTCGCGTCGACTCCGGGATGAAGTATTATTACCAGCACGAAGGCCCTCAACCCATCTACGGTAAAGCCGATTATAGTTATTGCGATCAGTTTGATCCCAACAAGAACTGCACCTACGATCGAGAGGCGCCCACTCACGTAAATAACGATGATGGGAGCATTTGGTACAACGCCAACCAAGACGTCAACCGCAATCACAGATTCAACTATCAAATCGATCCCAAGCTGATCTTTCGCGGTCACTGGCTGGGCGAACACGCTGTCAGAATGGGTTTTCAGTTGAGAATGCTTAGAAACCACCGGACTATCCACACCCCTGGACTGTACACTTATGCCGACAGAAACGGAGGGCCTTTAGAGGACGGCGTCTGCGACCCCGACTCGGGAAAGACGCTTGGCTGTGATACGCGGACCTTCATACCGGATCGACAGTTTGTGATTGTTAACTACAATCCTGGATTCTTCTTCCAGGATGAGTGGCGGCTGTCGCGTTGGCTCGCGATCATGCCGGGAATTCGCTTCGACTATGGCCGGACCGTGCTCACCGGTGGTGAAGTATTTAATTCGCAGTTCGCGGTCGGCCCGCGAATAGGTGCCGTTCTCGACATCACCAGAGATGCGAAAACGATTCTTTCCGTGAACTACGGTCGCAGCAACGACGTCACACCGTTCGACACGGCGGCCAATTACGACTCTGCTCTCCATGCATTTCGATCGAGAGACCGCTGGAACAGGACCACGAACCAATGGGAGCCTCTAGACCAAAGTGGAGGAGCAGGAGGCGTGGCGATCGATAAGAATGCCAAGGTTCCACACTCGGACCAATTTAGCGCCAGTTTCAGACGTGCCATCTTCCTCAATACGCTTGGCGAAATCGAATATACCTGGAAGCAGGTGAGCAACGTTTGGGGAACGGTCGAGACCAACCGAATTTGGGACCATACCGGCTTCCGCATTGTCGATTTCCGTGATGGCGTAAACCACACCGTCGACCTTTACACGACGCCAGACAGCAATGTTCGGAAGTATCATGGCATCAGTCTCGGGCTCCAAGGGCGGCCGACGCCACGTTGGTATTTCATGGGTTACTACACACTCTCTTGGCTTTATGGCACCACGGAGAATAGCGTTCCGGCCCAAGTCAAGTTCAACAACGGCTACCTGCAAGAGGACCAGCGGCAACGTGTCAACCTCGCCGCCAGCTACACGTTTGGTTTTGGCCTGATCGTCGGTGCGAGGGTCTCTCATAGCAGCGGTGGACCAAGGCTGGCCACGAATCACGACGGTAAGGAATTCCAGGTGTCCTCGGCCTACGGTGGGGGGACGCGGCGCCGCAGCCCACGAGGCACCGATCCGGGTGTATGCGCTGGGAATGTTTCTGGCCAGGGGAATTTCACGCCCTGGACCACGGTGTGCGGCAACAATGTGGATCTCGTCTCAGAGATTCGCGTGCCCGCAACTACCTCAATCGATCTGCAACTCTCGTACGACCTCTATGCACTGTTACGACAGCATCTGTCTCTCACCTTCGAGCTCACCAACATTCTCAACGAACGAACAAAGAACGGCGTCGCTTACACGGACCGCGTAGCCGGTGACTTCGGCTATGCCACCGGCTCCGAAGGGAGCTGGGGTATACAGTTGGGAGTTCGCTACGAATTCTGATCAGCCGAGGGCTATCGCCACGCAATCGTTCGAAAAAGTTGATTTCAGAGATTGAACCTGTAGCACATTTGTCACAGCAAACGCGGGAGCCGTCCTCAGTGCTGGGGCCGACGTCCGTTCGGACAAACAAGAGCAGCTGTGCGCTGGAAACACTCTCATCTTCCTCGGGCGAGAGAGTACGTCGGCAAGTCGCTTCTCCAGCTCGGCATTGCGCCACCGATACTTCGAGAGTCATCAGTAAGCGCGTGTTCATGACCTTTCTTCGAGATGCAGAGCGGCGGCGCGGCGCACGTCTGGTCGGCAGGAAGCGATTTCAGAAGAAGTAAAATCCCATGCCGGCGAGGAATGATATCTGTTTGCGGTCGGAAATCGCAAGCCCGTGAGCCGGACATTCTGGGACGCGGGCCGAACAGACGCGGGCGGTGGCGCGTAGCCCGGAAGACAACCCGGCACCTTCGCCGCAGCGCACGGGGGTGGATCATAAGGCGACGGGGTTTGGCCAAGACTGGCCGAGCAAAGCGGCCAAGACAGACGTCGCGAGAGGCAGCATAAGTCGCCTCCTTCTTGGAGCCTACCACTCCCCAAACGCGGCGTTGTCTTCCCCTCCCCGCTGCCCAGCCGATGCGCTCGTTCGCTGCAGTGCACTGGCGAAAGCTTTCCGAGCGCCGCTCGCTCAAACGCGTTACAAGCGGATTCGTCTAAAGCGGTATACCGCGAGGTGCCGCCCATGAAGATCGCCTGGGTCTTCTTCGTCAGCCTCTTGTTCCGGGGTACTCCCGCCCAGTCTCAACCCGGACCCCCAGCGTCTCAGGCGCCCGTTCAACCCGCGTCTGCTCCGCCAACTCAGACTCCCCCCGCTCCGCCGAAGCAGCCTCCTGCCCCACAGGAGCAGTTCGAACCCCAATCCGAAGCTCAGGCCGCAACCGCCGTATCGCCACGGACGGAGGGACGCTGGATGCATAGCGACGAGTACGGCTGGGTCTGGATACCTGAAGCAGCAAAGCAGCCGACGGCGGACGGAAAGTGGGTCTATACCGCGCAGTACGGATGGCTCTGGATGCCCTACGCCCTCCGTTACGTCCATGAGCCTTCCGTAGAGGGTGCCTATCCGCAAGCCTACGTCTACCACCCAACCCGCGGCTGGACGTGGGTGGTGGCGCCTTGGGTGTGGGGATGGGGCGTCGTGCCTTTTTATGGCCCCGAGGGGCCTTGGCACTTCGCCTGGTACTTAGGGCCTACGTTCGTCCATCGAGTTATCGAGGCGAAATAGGATGTATTTGTGTATACAAGTCTGCTTTCGTTTAGCAGGGAGGGACGGCAGTATGGCGAAGAACTCTTGGGTGCTGATCGGGCTGGTTGGTTTGGCGAGCTTTTCGACGGGTGCAGCGCAGCTGCAGCTTCGATCAGGGGAGACGCTCGTTCTCGCGGTAAGCCAGGCACAAGGGATTGCGCTCGACAATCCCAAGATCGCCGAGATCAAGATTTTGGATGACTCGCAGGTCCAAGTGGCTGCCAAGGAAAATGGCGAAGGGACACTCTTTATCTTCACCGCCGACGATAAGATGACGAGGTACCCAATACGAGTGATCGGTGAAGCCGATGGCCATGAAGTGCGCGGGGACGAGGCGTCGTCTCGCCAGGCACAGCAACAGCAACCCGGGCAACAAGCTGGCCAGTGGGTTTATCACTCAGAGTACGGCTGGACGTGGACGCCTGATGGAGCCGAGCACACCAACGAGATGTCGCCCCAGGGATGGTCAACCGCAATGTTTGGTGGCAAAAAGATCGCGAACGCCCGCTGCGCCGAGCCGCTGGAAGATGAGGACGCCGCGGAGGCGCTCCAAGACGCAAGAGATCTGGCGAGGCAAGAGCACACGGAAGACGCGATCCAGGAGCTCAATCGCGCGTTGACCATCGAGCCCGACGCAGCGGTGTTGTACCTGTATTTGGCATCCGCATGGGCGAAGCTGAAAGATCAATCCCGAGGCGCATCCAATTACGAAACGTTTGTGCTTTCTTGTCCTGATGATCCGAAGGCCAAGTCAGTGGTTCGTTTACTGCGTGAGTTCAGTCGCCGCACAGCCCAGACCAACCCAGAATCCTGACCCAGGCTCCGACTCGGATGGCCCGAATCCTTTCGCCGCTGCTCTTGCTGCCGCTGATGTTCGCCTGCTCCGGGCAGAAAGACGCGACTCACCCCCACGTGGTGTCATCCCAAGAGACGTACGAGTACGGCAGCTGTGAGAAGGGTCGCGACGACTGCGCGCATGATAGGGCGCTCGCTTGTGCGCTGAAAACGATCGCCTCCAAATTCAACCCATGCAGCAAGCGCGAAGACTGCGTCGCCGCCAACTTGGACGCCAAGTGCTCGGACGCGGGCAGCTGCCCTCCGCTCTATGTCAACTATGAGATGAAAGGCGGCTTCGAAGCCGAGGCTCAAAGAGAGATCGACAGGTATTGCGAAAACGCGACCTGCAAAAGCAGCGAGCTGTGCTTCATCACCAAGTTCGAGGCCCGCTGCGCGAGCTCACGCTGCACTTGGACATCGCTGGGAGTTCGCTCAGGATTTTGAATCGCGTCGACCCCTGCCTGCGTCAGGCGCGCTGTCTCCAGCACGTTTGGGGCTGCGCGGCTAGGCATTCAGCAATGATAGCCAGGACGTCACTTGGCGTGCTCGTAGCGGACGTCGCTCAGCCTCACTGCGTCGTGGGATAGGTCTTGCGAACGTACTCGACCGAGCGGGTGACGAGTTGCTCAAGAACCGTCTCGTCCACGTCCTCGAGCCGCTTGATGTAGAGGCATCCTTTGCCGTTCTTGAACTTGCCGAGGCTGCCCAGCAGGTCGTCCCCGCGCTGGACTGCGCCCGTCAAGTAGAGCGTGAGTGCCTGTGCCCTGGGCGAAAAGCCGACGATCGGCGCATCGCCGCTGCGTCCGCTCTCGTACGTGTAGTGGTAGCTGCCGAAGCCCACGATGCTCGGGCCCCACATCTTCGGCTTCGCACCGGTAGC
>Ga0070707_100001099_pt1 | contig 26704 bp, 21 predicted proteins | sample KBSK5502metaG_FD_65468 | JGI IMG/M metagenome (GOLD analysis project Ga0070707, IMG submission 65468) | Corn, switchgrass and miscanthus rhizosphere microbial communities from Kellogg Biological Station, Michigan, USA - KBS K5-50-2 metaG | ecosystem: Host-associated > Plants > Roots >...
CGGCGTTTAGTGATCACGTGGTGTCCGCCGCCCTCATAGCTTCCCAGCAGCTTGACCAGATTAAAACCCTGGCTGATTACACGCTCGTCGGTGTTGAAGCCATGATCCGATACCACAATCAGCGCAGTGTCGGCCGCCATTGGACTCTTCTGAATCGCCATCCACAGCGTGCCCAGCAGATCGTCGAGTTCGCGCAGCGCTACCCGGTGCGATTCGCGATCGTTGTTGTGATGCGCCACGTGATCGAAAGCACCTGTCCACATATCCAGGTAGCGGACCCGTGGATCGCTTAGCTTTTCAATCATTTCGCGCACGATTTGATCGTAGACAACATTACGAACCTCAAATCCAGCCATGAATTCGCCTGCCAGCTGAATCGGATTCCTGAGAAAGTGTCTCTGACCGGCGCGTTCCAGGAGTGCGAGCTGCGAGCCTCGTTCGTAGAGTTGACCGCCCGGCAGACGCTCGTAGTTATCGTACGCATCCATCATTAATCGGACGCGGATCGAATCCAGCACTTCGGTGCCGGGCATATCAACATTTCCACGCACGGTCTGCTTGAAGTAAAAGGGAACAAAGTTCAGATAGTCATAGGTATGCAGGATATCGCGGTCAAACTCTACGTTGCCCTTGATTTGCAGGTGCTGTCCGGTGTCAATCATCGACCACGACGGCGCAGACAGGCTCATGCCGCGGACATAAAAATTAGTCAGGCGGGTACCATTGCGAAAAAAGATTTGATCGAACCAGGGAAGTTGGCTTTTGCCGGTTACCGGATCTCGCTCGCGGACAAAACGCTCGACCTGGTCGTAAGGTAAACCGTCGATTTTGATGATGACGACGCGCTTGGTTTCTGCCCTCGCACTGATAGAGCAAGAGAGCGCGAACAGAATCGCGGCCACAATCGCTGACAGCCCGGTGATGGAACCTTTACCAGCTCTCTTCACGGCTGACCGACCTGACTGAGAACTGACTTCACTTCCGCGGGTTTCATTCGGGTATCTTCGGCCACGGCCTTGCGCAAGCGTTCGGCTATTTCGGCGCGCCATTCTGATTGTGCGGGTTCGTGGCCATAGACGCGCAACAGCTCATTCCTGGCGGTTTTGCTATTGATTTTATGCAGAGCGTCCAGGCACAACCGGCGCACCTCGGCATCATTAGTGCGTTCGAAAATAGCGGCTGCGGCGCCGGCCGCCGAACCGTTGGCGCCGGGGCCGCTATCAACCAGAAACTGCAACGAGCGCTTTACCGGATCCAGGTCCCAGGCAACTTCAATCTGCGGCGATGACTTTGCGACCCCACGCAGGAATCTTGTGTGGCCTTCGAGGCGCCGAGCTAACTCCATCCGCGCGGTCAGTTCCGGAGTAGCCTTTTCGCGGTGAACGTAGCGGCCGAACGTCAACACATTTCCCAGGTTGTAGAAGAAGCGCGCCACCGGGCCGTGTTCCAGCGGCACCATCTCAGCGCGCCGGTCACGTTCGATCCTGGCTGCCAGGCCGTCAGGGCGGCGCGCGAACTCGAGCAACGAATCATATTGCTGGCGCGCGAGAGCAACCTCAGCCTGGTTGTCGTTATTTAGCGGGTTGACCGATACATTTTCGAGCCGCCGTTCAATCTCACTTCTAAGCCTGGGCTCGATTGACGCATTGAAAGAGAGCAGCAGCTTTAGTTCGGCATAGCTGTTCAGACGCGTCGGCTGGTTCAAATCCATTCCCCGCCGCCCGGTCATCCAATCGTAAACCTTATGACCGAGAAAATAAGGAAGATTGCCAAAACTTGAAAGCGAGAAGATGTTCTTCGTTACATCGTGCAGCGCGCGACGCGACACCTCGCGGCGCTTCGGATTGAGGCTGTCGCGAAAGTCAACCAACAGAGCCGGAATCTTTGGGTGATCAAGCCCATACAGCGCCAGAGGAATCATCTCGACAGAACGCACTTCAGGATCGGCGGAGTTGGCGAGACGGCTTTCGCGATCGAAGTAACGGATCTGCGAGTAGCCACTCCAGTTGCGCAACCGCGGATCACTCCATGGATTGCTGATATTCAAAAATCGCCGGTTGAACTCGCGCTCCGGCTGCGCCTTCAAATCCTCTCTTGAGATCCAGAGCAAAGCGTGGGTCGCTGTACCGTTCGGCATAGTCAACGGTTCGAAGTAGAGCCCTTCAGATTCAGCCTTTTGCCGCAGCAGCTCCCAGTTGTGTCCGATCACGTCGATGGATTTCATCGATCGTTTTTCCACTGTGGCCTCGAACTGGTCGGACCCGAGAAAACCGCCGAAAGTTTTTCCCGAGAGAATCAGACGAGCGCGCAATTCAAGCATTTCGCCGATGGTGAAGGCCGGCGCTCGCTCAGGTAGCAGCGGCGTCTCAACGTCGTCGCTGGCCAGCGGCGATTCAGCCGCGCCAGAGTTGTCCTGCCGGGCCAGTAGTTCACTTTCATCGCGCCGGCGTTGGCGTAGATTCTCGTAATTAGTCAGGACCGCCAGCGCCTGGGTCACATGCGCCGTGCGATAGTCAGACGCATTGGTGCGATAACTGCGGCTGGCGGCCTTCAATGGGATTCCATAGCTGTCGAGGAAAACGCTTTGCAGCCCCATCCAAAAGAACTTGTTCCACGTCTGCCGGCTGGAGTTAGCTAAGTCCAGAATTGGTGACGGCGGTCCTTTCGATGCTTGATCCTTATTTCCGACGTGCTGGTAGAGAAATGGAATCGCCGAAGCGATGCGCTTGAGCAAGGTCGGTCGCGTGTACGTCAACATCCAGACATAACGCAGCCGATCATTCTCAGTCGTGTCGTCGCCCAGGGTGTCGCGCAGAACACTGACGAGCGGAATCTCAGGCGCGGGACGCCCTCCGCTGCGCATTCCATCCAGACGACCGAAGATCGTGAGTAACTCCGCGCCTCCAGCCACCGGGATCCGCTCAACCCGGAATTGAGGCGCCGGCGGATTGCTTGCCTCATTCTTGGGAGGAGAATCAGCGGGAAGCTCCGCTGCGACTTTCGCGCCAACTTTGGCGCCTTCAGCGGAGGGCGATGTCTGCGTCGCGGCCACGGGGCTGTCCCCTTCGACACTCCTGGCCGGAACGGCCGCCTTGGTGGCTGACTGATCGGATGACTGCGCTGCTCCATCGGCCCAGGCCAGCGAAAACACTGTCAGCAGCAAAATCAGGCGAAGGCCGACGTGCAGGGCAGCCACTTTGCTGTGATTGAGATTGCGATTCTTGTCCATGCTTTACAAAAACGCTCCATCAGGAGTCATGTTCCTTCAGCCTTCTTCCTATGACGGCATTAATTGCCGCGTATGCATTATTGATCGAGAACCAATAGCAATGAACGTGCCAACAAGTCGCTTTCTTGCTCACCGCGAATTGGTCTGACTGGCAGTCGCGGTTTCTTTTTGCTCGGTTTCTAAATTCGGCGGGGGAGTCCAACTGTTCTTTTCCAGCAAACTGATCGCATAACGGACCGGCACAGCAAAGTTTGATGCAGTGTTTTCTGTGAAAATCGCAAATGCAACTCCAATTACACGTGCAGAAGGCCCAAACAGAGGCCCACCTGAACCACCTTCGCCGGTGCGCGCATCGTAAACAATTCGCCCTGTCTTAAGGTCCGTAATGTTCCCTTGCGTGGTCAACGGTTGGATGAGCTTTTTCTCTGCCAGGTACCCGAGTTGGGACTCAACCGACCCGTATCGTTGTTGAATCCAGCGTGCTTCGTTTTCGTCCAATAGCGCCAACAATCGATCCGGTCCCGACGGATAACCCATCGTCACGACCAGCTTGCCTACTGCCACGGCGCCCGGATCGCTTTCCAGTGGCAGGACTGGAAGTTTGGGCGGGACATCCTTCGCGTCAATCATGCAAACGGCGACGTCCTCATGCTGCGCCGCTTGTTTGTACTTCAATGCGATGGGTTGGGAGTTATTCGGAAAAAAGGCCATCAGTTTCTTTAGGCGTGGTTTTCCCCGCACACTGCTGCTTAGACTTTGTGCTCGTTCGTCTGCGAGCCAGGGCTGGGCCACATGCCGGTTCGTCAGTACGAAACCATCGCCCACATGAAAACCGGTACCAACAAACTCGAACTCAGCGATGGCTCCCTGACCTTCCGGCGTCAGCGTGGGCGCTTCAGTTCCACTTTGAATAGTTCCGCCAGAGTCAGTGGACTGGGTGTCGGGATAGCGTAGCGGGCGGCCGGTTCCCTGCTCGACGTACATGTACGAGCCGGAAATCAGGCAAACGCCGCCGCCATAGTCTGCGCGCAGCATTTCACCCATCGCGATAGTATTTTGAATTCGCTGAGTATTATCTATCACCTTGCCGAGTTGATCGTTCGCGCGTTGAAGCTGCTGCTGCTGGACCACAAGTTGGGCCTGCTGATCGGCGATGACGCGTCGATTGCGCCGGGCTTCGTTGAACTGGGCAAAGCCAATATAAAGTGCACCCAGAACCGCCAGGATCAGAATGGCAAAGGTAATGATCTTAGTCGACGGATTGATTTCGCGGACGAGTTCGCGAGTAAACTCACGGAGAAATATCTTGGCGTCATCACGGCGCGACGTCGCGGACGCTTCCATCGCGGCCTGTTCGATGAACGGGGCAACGTGTGCGCCCCCACGGCGTCCGGGCACCAGCGCTGCTGAGGCTGCTATCGGAAAGAAGTGAATCGAAGGACCCGACGGGCCAATCCAAATTTCGTCTCCGTCATTAATTGCCTTATTGGACTTGACCGGCCGGCTGTTGAGTTTTACTTCCACATTTGAATCCAAACTGGTGATTCGATAGACGCCGTTCATTCGGGCCAATTCGAGGACCGGCCCATTCGTGCCGGCCCCCTCGGCCATGCGAATCTTGACATCGCAATCCTCGCTCGCGCCGATGCTGATGCGGTCCTGCATGACCACCTCAGTAGAGCGATCATTCAGCGACGAGATGTGAATTACCAGTCCGTTTGGGTTCTGTTCGGCCATCTTTCCCGATACTTCCCTGTCCGTAACATCAAATAAGGCGCCCGCCATCCGAGACCGCTCAGTGGCAGCTGCGGTCATGTCAAGCGGTCGCCCGTTCGACAGCAATCTTACAATGAATTCAATGGCGAGGAAAGACGGTGGCTGGTTTTCGTGTTCGTTAATTAATACGGCTGACCCGTGCTAGCATTACCGAAATGGCCGAACCCAAATTCATTGAGGATCTTGATGAGTTGCGCGCGCTGGCGCCGGTCACCACTGCGCCCATCCGCCACCACGTGTTCGTCTGCAGCGGAAAATCCTGCTCGGCGGTCGGCAGTGCCGAAGTTAAAGAAGCTTTCGAGCGTGAATTGAAAGAACGCGGCATTCTGTTTGGCAAAGAAGCCAAAGGTAAGAATCCCAAGGGCAGCATCGTGGTGACTGAATGCGCTTCAGTGGGGTTCTGTGCCATCGGCGCTGCCGTCATGGTTTATCCTGATGGAGTTTGGTATGCGCAGGTCCGCGCATCGGACGTTGCGGAGATTATCGACTCACATCTTTTGCAGGGCCGGATAGTAGAACGGCTCACGCTACTAAAACTTCCGGCGGCCGGAACCAGCGAACAATCAAAAATGAATTCCGATTGGGAAGCGTAGTGAAGTGCCCATCTGTTTAGAGGCGCGTCGGCTTTCGTCGCGGCTCAGAGTCTGAACATTTCCGTCAATCGCTTGGCGAGAGCGTCCTCAGTCATCGTGGCGTCGACTTCAATGGCGGGCACTTCCAGGAGCGCAGTTTGCTGGCGGAGGATGTCCGTGAACATCCGATCACGCTCTAGCAGGTTGCGCAAGGCTCTTTCCGGATCGGTGGTCTTGCCGAGAAATCCCCACGCCGCTCCTCCCCGACTCTCGACCACTGCCTGACGAAAGGCCGGCTTCGGAAGGAGCCAGACGGCATGAGCGGGTACGGAGAGCAGAGGTCTGACCAGGCGCGGCAACAGTCGGAACCCCTCTGCGATGACACCGGGCTCGCGTGGGAGGCAGAGCAGGTCTTCGATGATCAGGTTGAAGCCCTCGCCCTGAAACCAGTGGAATGTCTCGAGCAAAGCTTTCGGGGGCCGGTTCACCCATCGCTCATCCATGTCCAGGGCCATGAACGTGTGCAGCAACGGCGCGTCTTCGGGCGTGCTCCGGCGCGCGTGGTCCGCCATCACGTCGTCGGTTGCGTAAACACGCAAACCGTGCTGAGCCGCTATGCGGCGAGCGATGGTCGATTTGCCTGCACCGCTCCCACCGCCGATCCAGTACACGTGTTGGAGTTGTTCTCGAAGGGTCGCAGAAGTTTTTTCGGTCACTTAATCGAAATTGTCAGTTTGTAGCTCGCATTGCCTCGAGTGCCGCCAACTACGATCACGTACTCGTTGTCGGCCGGAAGTTCTCTCGACCAATTTGTAGCGTCGTCTTCTTCGCCCGGTCCTTCCAGGGCTTCCTGCTCGCCTGCGAAATAAATCTGAAAGACAGCATTCTTCTCAAGTGAAGTGATCTTGACCGTCATCGTCTGGCCCCTGCTTGCCGAGACATAATAACGGTCGCGATCGCCGCGAACGACTGCGCCCTTGTACGTGGCCGAAGAAGCGCCGCGCGCAAAGCGAACCTTTTTCTTCACACCCTGACCAACCGTGCTAAGCGCCAGAGCGCAGATAAAGAGCGCGGCCACAACTCGCCGGGCCACTACTGACTTAAGGGTTTTCTGCATCTGACGTTCTCTCCTGTTTCGATCTGCTTTTTCTAGCTAAACGTGTAGGGCGGTAGTTCCCTCATCGTACCTGGCGAGAACATGAGCATGCCCATCTCGTACTTGATGCGGTTGACCTGATTGGGCTGCACCATCACGTTGATCGCGGCGGCGCCGCAGGTGGACATCAATAAGTAGCGGAAGAAAACCCTGATGTTGTGGGGGCCGGGCGGTAGCTGAAAGTTGTGGGCGCCCCATGGTCTTTGCGTCGCCTCACCGTCGATGATGATCGTCGGCGTGCAAAGGTAAAGAAAAAATGACATAGGAAAGAAGCTCGTCTCTATCTCTATGCCGGTCCACGGTTGTGGTTGTGGTCGTCCTTGTGCTGCCATCGATTGCTCTCCTGTCTGTTTAGCTGACTCTTATTTGATCTTTCCCGGGCCCCAAAGCGCGCGTCCGGCTTTGGCGCCTGTATGCTCGCCGTTCTTCAGTACTTGAACTCCGTTTACCAGGACGTGTCTCATTCCGACCGCATACTGATGTGGAGTTTCGTAGGTTGCTTTGTCTGCGATTGTCTTTGGATCAAAAACAACTACATCAGCGAAATAACCCGGCTTAAGAAACCCGCGATGATCGAGCCCGAGATTCGTGGCCGGCAGACCGGTCAGACGGTGCACGGCGTCCCGAAGCGTGATCACCTTCTCTTCGCGAACGTATTTGCCGAGCAGACGCGCAAAGTTACCATAGGCGCGGGGATGAGTCGACGACTCCAGAAAGAGACCTTCAGCGGCCATCGAAGCCGCGTCAGAGCCCAGCGAAACCCAGGGCTGCTTCAATTCCTTCTTGATGTTGTCTTCGCTCATCGTAAACGTGACCACCTGAATACGCGAGCGGGCTTCAAGGATGAGATCAAGCATCGTCTCAATCTCATCCTTGCCACGCATGGCGGCAACTTCGGTGAGAGTCTTTCCGATCAACGGCTTGAGGAATTTAGGCCTGAGCCCGACCAGCAGCGTGCGGGCCATCGAACCGCGCCGATGCAGTTCGTCGCTAATCCGCTTGCGCGTTGCCGGCTCTTCAAGTCGTTTATAGAGCGCTTCGTTACCGCCGCTGTGCGCCCACGCCGGTATGCGAGAGTCCATTGCGTTCGAACTGGCGGTGTAAAGGTACACGTCGGCTGTGATTCTCAAGCCGTTGCGCCGTGCTTCATTGATCATCACCAGCACGCGATCCATCTTGCTCCAGTTTCTTTCGTTCGAGGCCTTGAGATGGTAAAACTCGGCGGGAATCCCCGCTTCGCGGCTAATCCGCAAAAGCTCTTCGACGGCTTCGATCAGGTCGTCGCCTTCATTGCGGATGTGAGAAATGTATTTGCCCTGGTACTTCGACGCCTCTTTGCACATCTCAATCAGCTCTTCAGTTGAAGCGTACGTGTCAGGCGCATAGATTAGCGACGAGCCGATGCCGAGCGCGCCGCTTTCCATTTCACGCCGGACGACCTCGCGCATCTCGGCCAGTTGTGCAGGCGTTGCTTTTTTGTCTTCCAGGCCGATCACGTAAGTGCGGACGGTGCCAGCGCCGATGAATGAGGCGATGTTGGGCGTGACGCCGCGCTTCTCCATGTAAGTCAGATATTCAGAGAGCGTCGTCCACGGAATATCGAATTTGATATCGCCCTGGTCGGCCAGGGCCCGCCGTTTCATCTCTGCATTGAGCGGCCCCATTGATGAGCCTTCACCGAAAATCTCAGTAGTGACGCCCTGGCGAATTTCACTTTGCGAGCGGCCGTCGGCTATCAGCGAAGTCACCGACCAGGAGAGCATGTTGATAAATCCGGGGGCTACGGCCAGACCGCGCGCATCGATGACCGTGAGGGCGCGTGCGTTCTTCAGATTTCCAATCGCTACAATTCGATCGTCTTTGATCGCCACATCCGCTTTGATTGGCGCTGCGCCGGCGCCGTCATAGACAGTGCCGTTTTTGATCAGAACGTCGTAAGTCGGGGATTCTGATTGTGCCGAAACAGCACAAGGAAGTATTAGAAGAGCGAGGAGCAACCAGATAAGTTTTGGGTTCATTGGCGGGGTTCTGGCGTTTATTCTGCTCCGTATGAACTCGAGTGAAGCGCTTCGAATCTTACACTTTCGGGACCTGAATCCACTGCATGGCGCTGCCTATCCTGCCGCTCTTGAGGTCGCGGACGCCGACACGTACCTGGTACAAGCCAGGCGGCAACCAGACGTGGAACTCATAGAAAGCCTGACTACGCTTTGCCAACGGAACGTCGTCGGGAACTGGAAAGATTCTCAAACGACCGACGAAACTGTTTGCCGGCTTACCCTTGTCGTCATAAAAGATCCCGCCAATGTCTACTTCCGACAGTTGCTTTCCGTCGGTGAGATCAAACGTCAGAGCGTCCCGGGCGATTTGAATCGATGCAGTCAGACGCGTTCCCACACCCGGCATCTGGGCCAGGCTAACATCAAGAATAGTTGGTATCTGTCGCTGTGAAACGGGAGCGTCAATGACCAAACGCATATCGTCTTCACGCGCTTTGGTTGGATCCTTGTCTGCCTTTTTCTTAGTCGTCAGGATCGGCAGCGGCGCGGTTTTGAAGTAACCCCTGCGCAAACGGACAGTCAAGTCCGGACGGCCGATGATGCTTGCTTCGATGCGATTGAATTTGCCTCTCTTCTGCTCTTCAGTATCCGGCCGCCAGGCAAGCAGGTAATAGTTCGAAGTCTCATCCAGCACTTTGTCCACCCATTCAGACATGGGCGCATTGGTGTTGCGAAACGCGCGTCCTCCGGTGTCGGCCGCTAAAGCGTTGAGGCCGTCCTGCGACGCGGTAATCTCTCCGATATTCGAAGTTAACCCCTGCGTATCGACGGGCCGGTTGTTGGTCACATCGAGAGATTCGCTGATAATCCCGCGAGCGTCGAGGGTGTAGATAACTACGCCCGCGCGGCCGGCGGCGTCGGTAATGCGTTTTATTCTGTCCCGCGAGCCCGTCTTGCGATCATTCAGATAGAAACCGTCGGAAACCAGAAAGACCAGTTTGCGACCCGGTAATTGCGCGGCGCTGCGCATGAGTCCTTCCAGAAGAATGAGAGTGTTGTCGGTATCAGGCGCGGCCTGGGTAACGATCTGTTGAGCCCGGATAATTGCCAACTGTCTCGCCGATTGCGTCGACATAGTGCAGATGTAACCGCCACCGCCTGGGGGCCTGAAGCAATTCTGCTTCATCATCTCTGAGACATAGTAACTAATCGTGGTTTCGTCACCTTCGCGGATTTTGAGCGCGATGAATTCCGACATGGGAGGCTGATCCATGTCCATTTTGGTGTTCGTGCGATAGTTGAGGCGAGCTACAGCAGAGCGCAGCGCGATTTTGTTGTCGGTGAACTGCTGGAGAAAGCCGATCTGGCCGCTCGGCGAGGTAATGGCCACCAGATCGTTTTCCTGCATTCCATGATCGATGAAGTCGAACAACGCTTTGCGCGTGCGCGCCAGACTGTCCGGCGCCAGATGGAAATCGTCAACGAAAAAGATCACCGTTCTTCCTCTGACGATCGGCGCAGGACTCGTAGTAGTCACCGGAGTATCCGCCGCGACCTGTGATCTTTTCTCTTCGCGCACGCTTCCGGAAGTGACGCGTTCAAAGAAGGCGACGGTCTGCGGCTTGTTGTCGATCTTGAGCGCGAACTGCTCGGCCTTTAAGCCGTCGACGAACCGGCCCTTCTTATCAAAGACCATCACGTCCGTCTGCACTAACGAGGTGTTAACGCGGATGACGTCATCCTGATCCGGCTGTTGTGTTTCAGGTTTTGTTTGGGCAGTAACCACCGAAGCCGTCAGGAGCATCCAGAGTAGGATTGCTGAATAGCTAAACAGTCGGCGAATGCTGAAAGTGCGCATCGGAGTGTTCCCTTGCTCGATTAGGTTGTGACTGAGGAGACTTCCCGAACCTGCCGGGGATTCATTATAAACGGGGACTGCGTATTGGCAAGAGAACGCGCGCGTGGCTCTAGAATTCAACGAACTCGTCCGGATAATTGGATAGGTCGAGTCGTTCTTCATCGGGCACGGGTCGGATGCCCCACTGTTGCATCGCCAACGCTCCGAAGAGGATCTCGATCGGCTTGCCGTCTTCGTCCTTGCCGATCTGATCGATCACCAGCGCATGGGTTGAAATTGGATGACCTTGAATCTCCGCTTCAAGAATAGCCGCTGTATTCGTCTCTTTTACAGTTCCGCCGAGAGCCGTTCGCATTGGGCGCGGCATCGGTGAGGTTTTCAGAACCTGGGCGACTGACGGAATCAGATAAGTATTTCGCGCCCCGGTATCAAACAGCGTCCAGCACTCCTGGCCGTCAACCTTAATTATTTGTCTGATTGCCTTCAAGTATTTGCCAATCTAGTTTACTCGGACTATCCGATTGTTCCATTAGCGATTCGAATATCGGAACGTCAGAAAAGTCCAAAGGCCCGACTCCGAGGGAACCCTCCAAAGCGACACTGACGATCTTCGATGGTATCCCTAGCGTCACATTAATTCCATCGAATCCGGCGTGAAGCAAGCCAACAACCGTGGGTGAATCCGGTAAGAAAATAGGTGAGCCGCTTCCCCCACCCTGCATCATGATATCGATAGTAAAACCATGAGGCTGAGGGCACGGGAAAGGGTACACACTGCTGATTATTCCATGCCGGAGCAACGGAGTTACTTGGTTCACCTTTTTGTAAACAACTAGCGCATTTGTACCTAACGCGAAACCGGCAGTCGCTACCGACATACCGATGTGCAAGGTATTTGTCTCTGTCGCTAATCGGAGAGCGGTTAGGCCCTGAACTCTCAATTGCAAGAAAGCCAAGTCCGGCATCGGCTCACCATAAAACTCTCCGCCGGGGGAAAATGTGTCCGGCAAGGCGTAGCCCTTGATATCAACTAGAGCTACTCCTAAGGAATGGGATCCGCCAGATCTCTCAACTCCGCCAAAAACCATAGCGAACGCGGGGGATTGGCCATTATCAGGACGAGGCGGCAACTGCTGAAGAGCGGTCGCAACGTGCCTGTTTGTAACAACAATACCCCGCTCATCTACTACAAAGCCCGTGCCAAGTATTGTTGGGAAAATGGGTACCTCATGGCGTTCGATTACGGATACCCTTGAACCAAGAGCAACGATGCTAGGTCGAATGAGTTCAAATGTCTCGGCCAGACTCATGATGACAAGATGGATCTCGGCTTTAGTACATGGCGGCTTCAATGATACCGCCGCATCGCGCAAGGCTATGCGGCAAGAGACTCACTCTTGGCAATCGCCTTCGCTATATCCTTCTTTTTCGCGCCAGTAGCAAACAGCGCGCGAACCAATAGATCGAGCGACACTGCCGGATCGCTGGCTTCCATCTTGGCTACACGCGACTGGCTCGAACGAAGGCGTTTTGCCAAGTCACTCTGAGAAAGACCATGACGTCGTCTTCGTTCTTTCAAACTTGCGCTTAACGTTAGTTTCAGTTCGACGAAGGCAGCTTCTTCCACCGTCAGACCGAAAAAGTCCTTCGCCGATCCAACTTTCCATCCCGCTGTTTCAAGTCGCTTTCGTTTGCTTGTCTTCATGGCACTTAGTCCCTCAATTATTCGATGCTTCATATTGTCTCAACCGACGTTTGCAGTCCGCGATAACTCGAAGCGGTGTTTGCTTGGTGGTCTTGCGAAAGACTTCGAGGATCACGATCGCGTCCCGTTCAATTCGATAAACCATTCGCCAACTCTTATCCCCATCCCGTATTCGCAGTTCGTGGCAACGCGAACCGATGCTCGGCATTGGCCGCGAGTGTGGCAAGGACAGATTCTCGCCGCGCTGTAACCGCCGCAACAAGACACCGGCCTCAATGCGGGCAGCGCTACCAAATGGCGGCGTCTTTACTTCTCCACGCAGCCAGACCAGAGGTTTGTCGTCAGCCGCCATCTTTTTCCGGATCGAGTCTATGTCAGATGTGACATGTTGGCAAGGGGAGTATTCGTGCTAACTGGCGCGAGCCGCCTGCGTTGGCTTCCAGCGAAGAACCGGCTTGCGCGCCGCCGCGGCCTCATCCAGACGGCCGATGCGCGTAAGGTGCGGCGCGTTCAAAACCAGTTCAGGATCCTCGATGGCTTCGCGCGCGATTGCGCGCATCGCGTCGATGAATTGATCCAATTCCTGGCGGCCGACTGATTCGGTTGGCTCAATCAGCATTGCTCCCGATACGATCAAGGGAAAGTAGATGGTCATCGGGTGGAATCCGTAATCAATCAGGCGCTTGGCGATGTCCAGAGTGTGCACGCCCTTGCGCGCCTGGCGTTTGTCGGTGAAGACGACTTCGTGCATCGGCGCTGCGTCGAACGGTTTCTCGTAATCTGAAACAAGTCCGTGCGCGATGTAACGCGCATTCAACACCGCGGCTTCAGTCGCTTCCCGCAGACCGTCATACCCGTGCGTGAGTATGTAGGCCAGCGCGCGCAGAAACATTCCGTAGTTTCCGAAGAAAGCTTTGACGCGGCCAATCGATTGGGGATGATTGAAATCGAGCTTGAGAGAGTCTGGAGTCTGAAGTCCGGAATCTGGAGCAGAAGCATCCCTGGCAGTCGTAACGCGAACAACGCGCGGCACCGGCAAAAAGGGTTCCAGCTCCTTCGTGCAACAACACGGGCCTGAACCTGGCCCACCACCGCCGTGTGGCGTCGAGAACGTCTTGTGCAGATTCAGATGAATGACATCGACACCCATGTCGCCCGGCCGTGCCACTCCGACCAGGGCGTTCATGTTCGCGCCGTCCATGTAAACTAGGCCGCCGGCGTCGTGAACGATGCGGCAAATTTCCTGAATGTTTTTTTCGAACAGACCGAGCGTGTTTGGGTTGGTCAACATCAAGCCGGCCACGTCGCCATGCGCGCACAGCTCGCGCAAGTGATCCAGATCGGTTAGGCCTGCGCTGGTGGATCGAATCGTCTTGACGGTGAAACCAGAGAGATGGGCCGACGCCGGATTTGTTCCATGAGCTGAATCAGGAATCAACATGGTCCGCCGCTTCGCTGATGCTTCCTTGCCATCGCGCGCGTCAATGAAGGCGCGAATGATCATGATGCCAGTCATTTCTCCGTGCGCACCCGCGGCCGGCTGCAACGAAATACCGGGCAGTCCAGTAATTTCGGCCAGATGCTGTTGCAGTTCGTAGATTACTTCGAGGGCTCCCTGGGCTTCTCCTTCGGGGGCCAGCGGATGCAGATTGGCAAAGCCGGCGATGCGCGCGACCTTCTCGTTAAGTCGCGAGTTGTACTTCATCGTGCACGAGCCCAGCGGATATAGCCCCAGATCGATCGAATAATTCCAGGTTGAGATGCGCGTGAAGTGCCGCACTACATCGACCTCGGAGACTTCGGGCATGCCCGCAAGATCGTCATCACGCTGGAACCGGCAGGGAATAATCTCATCGAGCGGGGTTTCATCGACATCCAACGGCGGCAAACTGAATCCAGCGCGACCGGGCTGCGACCGTTCGAAGATTAATGACTCGTTCGGACTAATGTGTCCGGTTACTTTGGTGATATTCGAATCCATGAAAAGTGTTTTGTTTAGAGGCGGGCTACCGCCCGCCATATTAACCCGAAGAAGATGGCGGGCGGTAGCCCTCCTCTAAACACAACTACGTCAGAGAACGCAGCCCTTCTACCAGCGCATCGATTTGCGCTCGCGTGTTCATCTCAGTCACGCACACTAGAAAGTCATTCGAACGGCTAGAATCAAAACGCGCCAGCGCGATGCCACCGTCAATTCCCTTTTCGCGGGCGAGCCGGTCGAGCAACGGCGAGGCCTCGACCGGCGCACGCACGACAAACTCGTCAAAGAATGGCGCTGAGAAAGGAAGCGAAAAGCCCTCGACCCTGGCGATTTCCGTCGCGGCATAGTGAGCTTTGTGCGCGCACTGAGTGGCCACTTCCTGCACGCCTCGCCGGCCCATAGTCTCGAGATAAATCGTGGCTGCCAGCGCGATCAGTCCTTCGTTGGTGCAAATGTTCGAGGTGGCTTTTTCTCGGCGGATGTGTTGCTCGCGAGTCGCCAGGGTCAGGACATAGCCGCGCCGGCCTTGCTTATCGGAAGCTTCGCCAACCAGTCGCCCCGGAATCTGGCGGGCGTATTTGTCGCGCGTGGCAAACAGACCGACATAAGGTCCGCCGAATGAAAGCGGCACACCGAACGATTGGCCTTCGGCCACCACGATATCGGCGCCACATGCTCCCGGTGAACGCAGCAGTCCAAAAGACATCGCCTCAGTAACGGTCACAATCAATAGGGCGCCCTGCGCGTGCGCCTTTTCGCTTAACGCTTCCACATCTTCGATGCAACCAAAGAAATTCGGTGACTGCACGACGATCGCGGCCGTTTGGTCGTCGATATCAAATGCGCTCAGCGGCGTCTGTCCGCTGCGCTGATCAACCGGAGCGTGCTGCAACTCGATTCCCGCATGTTGGACGTAGGTGTGCGCGACTTCCAGATATTGCGGATGAACCGCGGCCGAGGCAATTACCTTCTTACGCCGGGTGACGCGCTCGGCCATCAGCACCGCCTCAGCCATCGCCGTCGAGCCGTCATACATCGAGGCGTTAGCGATATCCATACCGGTCAACTGACAGACGAGCGTTTGAAATTCAAAAATGGCCTGCAGTGTCCCCTGGGAAATCTCCGGCTGATATGGTGTGTAGGCGGTGAAAAACTCCGACCGCGAAATCAGATGGTCGACTATCGTCGGCGTGTAGTGCGCATAGGCCCCGCCACCGAGAAAGCTGGCCCTGCCGGCGGCCGGGTTGCGGGTCGAGGTTTGCTCGAACTTTGCCAGCAGCTCAAGTTCCGACAGAGCCGCCGGGACGTTTAGGTGTTCACGTAAACGTAATTCTTCGGGAATGGAATCGAAGAGATTTTCAATTGACGCGACGCCGATCTGGCGCAGCATCTCCGCGCGTTCGTCGGGCGAGTTGGGAATGTAACGCAATGCTATTCACTCTCTGCTTTCGTAAAGTCTTCGTATTCCGCGGCGGTCAACAGGCTGTCCACTTCGCCGGGGTTCCTCATTTTGATCTTGATCATCCAGCCGGCTCCGTACGGATCCTGGTTAACTTTCTCAGGCTCGTCGGTGAACGCTTCATTGACCTCGACGACTTCCCCCGACACCGGCGTGAAAATTTCCGAGACGGCCTTAACTGATTCAACCGAGCCGAACGACTCGTTTGCATTGAACTGCTCGCCGGCCTTGGGCAACTCGACATAAACCACGTCGCCCAGCTGATCCTGAGCGTGATCCGTGATGCCAATCACGGCCAGGTCGCCTTCGACCCGCACCCATTCGTGGTCTTTGCTGTAGTGAAGATTTTCTGGAACGTTTGCCATGCTGCTCCTAAGAAGGTCTGAGTTTTGGGTTCTGAGTTTTTAGTTTTCCGGCAACAGTTGCCGCCTAATCTCGCCTAATCTCAATAGCCCGAACAGATATTAGAGATTCAAAACTAAAAACTCAAAACTGAAAACTATTTCGCTCGCTTGTAAAACGGCAGCGCCACGACCTGGGCGCCCACCAATTTGCCCCGTACGTCGATCTCAATCGTCTGGCCCTCTTTGGCGAATTCGACCGGAACATAAGCCATGCCGATATTCTTTTTCAGAAAAGGCGCCGGACTGCCCGAGGTTACGCGGCCCACGCGCTGGCCGCCGATCACAACCTCCTGGCCATCGCGAGCAATGCCCCGACCAGTGACTTCGAATCCGACCAGCTTTCGCTCGAGACCTTCCTCTTTCTGTTTCTGCAATCGCTCGCGGCCGGTGAAATCACCCTTATTGAGTTTACAAATCCAGCCGAGATTTGCTTCCAACAGAGTAGTAGTGTCGTCGATTTCGTGGCCGTAAAGACACATTCCCGCTTCGAGCCGCAGTGTATTCCGCGCGGCCAGACCGCAAGGTAGGACACCTGTCTCGGCGCCAAAGTTCCCTGCCTCGAGCATCTTGTTCCAGAGTTGCTCGGCCTGGTCCGGAGCCGCGTAAACTTCAAAACCATCTTCGCCCGTGTAGCCGGTGCGCGAGACGATTGCTTCTACTCCGTCAACTGCACCCTCGCGAAAGTGATAGTACTTAATCTCATCCAGCGCCAAATCTGTCAGAGTCTGCAAGATCGAAATCGCGTCAGGGCCCTGCAAAGCGATCTGGCAGTAATCGGCGCTGACATTCTGCAACTCGACGTTCTCACCATCGTGATGTGATTTGATCCAATCCCAGTCCTTGTCCGTCGTGCCGGCGTTTACCACCAGCCGCAGATGATCTTCGGCGAAGCGATACACGAGCAGATCATCGATGACGGTTCCTTCCGGTGTCGTCAGCGCCGAGTATTGTGCCTGGCCATCAACCAGTTTCGAAGCGTCATTCGAGGTTAGGCCATTCACGAACGCGATCGCATCCGGACCAGCCACATCGACCTCGCCCATATGCGAGACATCGAACAGTCCGGCATGCGTCCGCGTGCGCAGATGTTCAGTCATGGTCCCGGCTGGATACTGCACGGGCATGTCCCAGCCGCCAAACTCCACCATGCGCCCGCCCAGTTGGCGATGCGCGCTGTTCAGCGGCGTGCGTTTCAGTTCAAGTGCCGGCGCGTTCAATGCGTGCTTTACTCTCCTGAAAATGTTGAAACTGATTAAGTTTTAGGCAGACTCGGAAACTAGCACGCGCGTTTGGGAAGCGTCAAGTTATGAGTAGTCTCTATCGCTCTTCAGTCGAGATTTTGGAGCTTCGCTTTTTACTGGGAGCGCGAACGCCCTCGCCCGCTCTTGGCGAAGCGCTAAGAAGTCTCTGGTTAACATCTCTTAGCTTGGGAGAGGCCTGCGACCTCGGCGCGGAGCGGGCGAGGGCGCCCGCGCTCCCAGCCATAAGCAATCCCTGCACCCGAAGTGAACCAGTACCAATGAGGTGATTCGATCTTAAGCCGCCACCCGGATAGAATAGGAATCTTCCCTTAGCGACAATGGTCACGGCTCTTTACATAGCTACTGTTATTCTCCTGGTTCTCGCCAACGGATTCTTTGTGGCGTCTGAGTTCGCTCTGGTTGGTGTCCGCCGTTCGCGGATAGAAACTCTGGCTGCCCAGGGCGGTTCCAGCGCCCGCAGGTTGCTGCGCCTGCTAAACAATCTCAACGCTTACATTTCGGCAACCCAGCTCGGCATCACCATGGCATCTCTGGCTCTGGGTTGGATCGGCGAGCCGGTTTTCGCGCACCTGCTGGAAGCACCACTCAACGGATTGGTCTCGGAAGTCACGCTGCACACGATTTCCTTCGCGACGGCGTTTACGATCATTACATTTCTGCACATCGTCCTCGGCGAATTGGCGCCCAAGACACTGGCCCTGGAACGTGCGGAGAAAGTGGCGCTGGCCATCTCATGGCCCATGGAAATGTTTTACCGCGTCTTTCGCTGGCCGATACGTCTTTTGGATTGGGCGGGCACGCGTACTGTTCGCCTGTTCGGCCTGCATCCTTCCGGAGAACATGCGTCTGTTTACACCGAAGAAGAGTTGCGCCACCTGATCGACATCTCTCAACAGAGCGGTCATCTGAAACCCGACGAGCGCCAACTGCTGCATCGCGTATTTGAGTTTGCAGAGGTGGGCGTGCGCGAGGCCATGGTCCCGCGCACCAAAGTCGAAGCCTTGCCGGTAAGTGCAACGCTGGAAGAAGTGCGTTCCGTCTTTTTAGCTACCGGCTTTTCGCGTCTGCCTGTATATCGAGATCGCAGCGACAACCTCATCGGCGTCGTGTACCGGAAAGACCTGGACATGGGACAGGTCGAAGCTGAAGAGTTCAAATTGGAAAACCTGATGCGGCCGCCGGTGTTCATTCCCGAGACAGCCTCAGCCGGTGAAGCCCTGAAACAGATGCAAGCGTCACGCGTGCATTTCGTGTTCGTGCTGAACGAACACGGCGGCATCGAGGGGATTCTGACTCTGGAAGACTTGCTGGAAGAGATCGTCGGAGAGATCAGCGACGAATACGACAAGGAAGTAAAGGAGCAGATTGTCGCCGATCGGGAAACTTATGTGTTGGACGGCATGCTGGCGGTGCGCAACGCAAACCAACATCTGGGCCTGGAACTGCCTGAAGACGAAGGCTACACCACCATCGCCGGTTTTCTGATGGCCCGAGCGGGGCGGGTCCTGTCTGAAGGCGATGTCGTCAAAGTCGACCGGGGCGTCTTCAAAGTCGAGCGCATGGACAACCGGCGCATCCGTCGCGTTCGCTTTACGCCATCAACAAACCAACCGGAGACGACTTTGATCCCATTAGTCCTCTTCTCGCTCGCCTGGCCTCTGGCGTAGCGGATCAAAGCACACCTATCGACCCTGCTAAGATTCGGGCTGTGCCCCCTCGATGCGCGGCAAGTCTTTGACTTGCCGTGAACTGCCCAAAATGAGTAGCGGGGTCTTAGACCCCAGGAATTTGTAACGGCGTTGCTGTCGGCAAGTCAAAGACTTGCCGCGCATCAAAGGGCAGAGCCCGTAAGGGGTTTTTCCTGCGGCGCGGCCTCTACTTCAGCCCAAAGCGACTCAGCGACTCTTATCAACATCCTTCTCATCGACATGAAACTTGTGCAGGATGCGATGGACTACCGGTGAGAGCACCAGTCCCATCACGGCGATGAAGATCAAGCCACTGAAGAGAGCGTATGCAGAAGCAAAAACCTTGGCGGCGTCCGTCGGCAGCGGATTAACCGGGCCCATGCCGCCCAGGAGCATCGACGCCTCAAGCAGCGAATCGACCCAGTCAAACCCGGCGAGATAGTGGTAGCCGACGATTCCAATCAGCAATACAACTACGCTCAACCCGAGCGCGATCGCCAGCGATAGGATCAGTCGTTTGACGAAAACCGATCTCGGCGCGACTTCCTCGTGCCTTCGTTCATACGCCAACCAGCCTCGGCCGGATTTTTGTTTTTGCTTCGCCATTATTTCTGGCACGCGCATCCTGCGCGTGATTCACGGGCGGGCCGCCCGTGCTACTCCTATGGACATCGCACGCGCAAAGCGAGCGGCATGATCTGAAATGTCGCCGGCAATCGGCCCAGCACTTCGCCGTCAAGTTCGACCGGAACCAGATTGTCCTTCTTTACCGGACGCGCGACAACCTGTTTTGCCAGCGCATGCGTCACTTCATTCATCCTTAAGTGGGCGCCGAAATAGAGCCGCGGCGAGTTGGCAAGAATCCGAAAGGCGCTCGCATCGCCAATAGTGATCACATCGAAGAGGCCGTCATCGAGTTTGGCGTCCGGCGCAATTTTCATCGCACCTCCGTAGTAACGAGCATTGGCCACGCAAAATTCTGCCACGCGCCAGCGCCGTTCCGGCTGATCGTCAAGCTGCACATGGACTTCGGTGGGAGTAGATGAAAACGTCGTCTGTAAAGTAGCAGCCGCGTACGAGAGTTTGCTGCCCAGCTTTCGCGGCGCAAAGCCGGGAATCCATTTCTTCGCTTCGCCGCTCGCCGTCCGGCTGAGCACTTCAGTACTCATGCCAAAACTGGACACATTAATAAAGAAACGTGTCTCGCGCTCGCCGTTATCGTTCACAAAAGTCACGCGACCGGCGTCGATCTTGCGTGTGCGTCCCTCACGCAACGCGTGCGCGGCCGCGGCGATGTTTGTCGGCATGCGAATCGTACGTCGAAAATCGCTGCCCGTCCCTCCGGGCAAAATCCCCAGCTCAGTTTCCTGATTCGATTCCAGAATTCCATTCACGACTTCCGAGATAGTGCCGTCGCCGCCGCAAGCGATAATCAGCTTTGCGCCCTGCTTTGCGGCTTCTGCAGCCAACGTGCGCCCGTCACCCGGCGCTTCTGTGAAGGCAACTGAGAAGGCACCAAAGTGCGTGCGCAGGTCGCTGGCAATCTTTGGCCAGTTCTCGCGCGTCGCGCCGTCAGCGGAAGCAGGATTCACAATCACCAGAGGTAACGTCATCAGTGGAGTTTGCTCGCGGAGATGGAGTAAACGCAAAGGACGCCAGCGATCTCGCAAAGGGGCGCAGTGGAAAACCTTTGCGTTCCTCTGCGAAGAACTCTGCGCCCTTTGCGTCTAAGTCTTTGTTCCATGCGACTGCAATTCACGATCAGCCTCGCCCAGGTCCGCAATCCTGGCCATCACGAAATCTGCGATCTCTTTGTAGGTTCGGAGTCTATCCTTCTTCACCATAAACTCTGACAGGTCAAGCTGCTTGCCAAAGTGAATCCGAATCTTGTCACCGCCAAACCAGTTCCCCAAAACCTGCTTGGCTAACCTGTTACCCAATCCAGCAATGAAAATGGGAATGACCTGCGGGTTGGCATCCTTGATCAACTTACCGACGCCGGGTTGCGGCCGCAGATAGGAATATGGATCGGCGCTCTTGTTGCGCGTGCCTTCCGGATGAAAGCCGATAATGTTGCCGGCGCCTTCGCGACAAAGCTGCGCCAATCGCCGCACCGAGTACTTGTCGAACGCACGCTTGGCCGGCAGCGGGTCTTCGCCGGTGATAAAGAACGGCGGGTACATTGACCACCACCCCATCACCAGATTTACAAACATGCCGGCGAGTGACTGATAAAAGAAGCGGCCACGCACCGGGAAAAACAGCTGCTTGCGCCAGCGCGTGCGGCGAAACAAAACAGTCGAGACCGTGTAGTAATCGAAGAACGAGCGATGATTAGCGACCAGCAGAATAGGTCTATCGTGATCGACTGCCTCAATATTCTCCAGGCCGTACACCCGCATCAGGTTGTAAGTCGAAATCTGAATCCAGCCGGCGCCGAACAAGCTCTGGCACCCGGTCCAGAAGCGTTTCCAGCGCCCCAGGTTCATGCGATGAGTGACGCGAAAAGCAAAACGTTCGACCGGAGAAAGGACGGCGAGTTCTTCGGGAGCTGGGACTAATACTTCTGTTTGGGCTGTTTGCAAGGGAGTGGGGACGTTTGAAGCTTCGACCGAAAGTTTTGCGGCTTCGCCGCCTGATGTGCGGAAAGCCTCGGGCTTTCCGGCAGGTGTTTCTCTATAGTCTTCCAAGAGGCTGCGCCTCGTTTTGCGAGGCTTAGCCTCGCTTGAATCAAATGAACTCCAACGGAAAGGCCGAGCCTTTCCGCACATCAGGCGGCGGGAGCCGCAAAAGTCCTGACGAGAAGGTCACCTTACCACATTCATTCAATCGAAAAATAACGCGCTTCCGGGTGATGAATGACGATGGCTGAAGTCGACTGTTCCGGATCGAGCTGGAACTCTTCGGTCAGCTCGACATTGATGCGCGACGGATCGAGGAGCTCAAACAGCTTCGCCTGGTCCTCGAGATTCGGACAGGCCGGATAGCCAAAACTGAAGCGCGAGCCCTGATAACCCTGACGGAACAGCTCGGTTAGTTTTTTCGCGTCCTGACCGGCGATATCCAGTTCCTCGCGAATCCGCCGGTGCCAGAGCTCAGCCAGGGCCTCTGCGCTTTCAACGCTCAGCCCGTGAAAGTAGAGGTAGTCGGCATAGTTATCGTGCTTGAACAACTCTTGCGAGTATTCGCTGGCACGGCGGCCCATGGTCACCAAATCAAAAGCCACCACATCCATTCGTCCTGAATCGACCGCAGCGAAGTAATCCGCCAGGCACAAACGCTTACCGGAAGGTTGACGCGGAAACGTGAAACGGGCGTGCTCGATGCTTCCTGATTCGTCATAGACAATCAAATCGTTGCCCGATGACTGGCAGTGAAAATAACCATAGACGACGCGCGGTATCAGCAATCCATCGTTTATGCTGCGCTGTTTCAGTTCTTCATAAACCGGCCGGACATGCTCAGCTACGAAAGCCTGGTATTCTTCAGCTGACTTTCTTCCCTGCTTGAATTGCCATTGGCCTTTGAACAGCGCGGTTTCGTTGATGTAAGCGAAAACATCTTCGAGCGGAATGTCGTGAATCACGCGAGATCCAATAAAGGGGGCCGCGGGAATGGGGACATCCTCGCGCACTTCCGAGCGAACGGTGTGCGTGGTATCGCCGGGAATCCTGGTGGCCCCGCGTGGTCTCGCAGATTTGCGCACCCCGAGCTTGGCTTCTTCGCCAACCAGTTCTTCAACTTCTTCCGCCGCGTCTCCGTTGCCGCCGGCCAAGGCTGCGACTACTTTGGCTTGATCTTCACCGGCATGACCGTCGCCGGACATCAGCTTGTCCATGGTGTGCAAGCCGGCAAAAGCATCGCGCGCGTAAAACAAAGTGCCCTTGTAAAGCGACTTCAAATCGTCTTCGACATAACGCCGGGTCAACGCCGCCCCGCCCAGGACGACCGGAACACCAATGCCGCGCTCGTTCATGATTTCAAGGTTCTCTTTCATGATCAGCGTTGATTTCACCAACAGGCCACTCATGCCGATCGCGTCAGCCTGGTGCTCTTCGTACGATTTCAGGATCGCGTCAATCGTCTGCTTGATGCCGAGATTGATCACCTTGTAACCATTATTCGTCAGAATGATGTCGACCAGGTTCTTACCGATGTCGTGCACATCACCCTTGACGGTCGCCAGAACCATCGTGCCTTTCGCCGTCGCGCCGCCTTTCTTTTCCATGAACGGTTCCAGAAAGCGCACGGCGGCTTTCATCGCTTCGGCAGACTGCAGGACGAATGGAAGCTGCATCTGGCCGCTGCCAAAAAGGTCCCCGACAACTTTCATCCCGTCGAGCAAAATGTTGTTGATGATGTCCAGGGCCGAGTATTTTTCGAGGGCGCTGGTTAACTCACCTTCGAGGCCGATTTTTTCGCCATCAATAATGTGATTCTTTAGCCGCTCTTCGACTGTTTCGCCTTTGCTGGCTTTCTTGGCGCTCTTTGATTTGACGCCTTCGAAGAGCGTGGTGAACTGGGTCAACGGATCGTAGGTACAGACATCACCGTCGAACTCTCGCCGGTCATAAATCAAATCGCGCGCGACCTTCAATTCCTGTTCACCGATCCGATTCAAGGGTTCGATCTTGCTGGCATTCACAATCGCAGCATCCAGACCAGCTTCGACAGCGTCATGAAGAAAGACCGAGTTGAGCACCACACGCGAAGCAGGATTCAAGCCAAACGATATGTTCGACACGCCGAGAATGGTGTAGGCGCCCGGCAACTCTGCCTTAATGCGCCTGATGCCTTCGATTGTCTCGAGCGCATTGCGGCGATCCTCTTCAATGCCGGTTGAGATCGGAAGCGCCAGTGGATCGAAGAAAATGTCAGAGGCAGGAAGGCCGAGCTCACCGGTCGCTTGTTCGTAAGCACGTTTGGCGATCTTGAACTTTCCGTCTGCCGTGCGCGCCATTCCCTCTTCGTCGATCGTGCCGATGACCACGCTGGCGCCGTAACGCCTGGCCAGGTCAATCACTTTCGCAAACCGAGGCTCGCCGTCTTCATAGTTGGTCGAATTGAGAATGCACTTACCGCCGGCATGTTGCAGGCCTGCTTCCATTTTCTCCCATTCCGTCGAATCGAACATCAACGGCAACTTGATGCTGGTCACCAGACGCCCAGCCAACTCGTGCATGTCGGCAACGCCGTCGCGCCCGACAAAGTCGACGTTGACGTCAAGGATGTGCGCGCCTTCGCGCTCCTGCTCTTTAGCCAGAGAGACCAGCCCGTCCCAGTCTTCGGCGTTTAGGAGGTCGCGCATTTTCTTTGAGCCGCTGGCGTTAACGCGCTCGCCGACAATCAGGAACGATGCGTCCTGCACGTAAGGCTGTTGGAAATAAATTGAGGAAGCCGCGGGCACGAGTGTGGCATCGCGCGGTTTTGGCGTAACGCGCTGCATGGCTTCGACGACCAGCTTCAGGTGCGCGGGTGTAGTGCCGCAGCAACCGCCGACTATGTTGACGCCAAAGTCGTTAGCGAAGTGGACGATTTGCGAAGTAAATGTTTCGGGCGTCTCGTCGTAATGCATCTTGCCTTCGACCACCGAAGGCAGGCCGGCGTTCGGCAGAACTGAAACCGGCAACGGAGCATTCTCGCAGAGATAACGAATACTCTCGGTCATGTGACGCGGGCCGGTGCCACAGTTCATGCCGATCACATCGATCGGAAAAGGTGCGAGCGCGGTAAGCGCGGCGCCGATCTCAGTGCCGTTGAGCATGGTGCCAAACACTTCGATGGTGACCTGGGCAATCACGGGCACCCGCCGGCCGTTCTTCTTGAAGTTTTCGAAGATTGCCGACAGCGCCGCCTTTGTCTGCAAAAGGTCCTGGCAGGTTTCGACAATCAGCAGATCGACGCCGCCATCGAGCAGCCCGCGCACCTGTTCCGCATACGCCGCTTTCAGATCGAGAAAGCTGATGTGCCCCAGCGTCGGCAGTTTGCGTCCCGGACCCATTGAGCCCGCGACCCAGCGCGGCTTGTCTTTAGTTGAATAGTCCGACGCAATGCGCTTTGCCAGCGTGGCGGCCCTGACATTCATGTCATAGGTCTGGTCGGCCATGTCGTACTCGGCAAAATCGACCGTCGTGCCGTTGAAAGAGTTGGTTTCGATCACATCGCAACCAACGTCGAGAAACGCGGTATGGACGTTCTCGACGGCGTCTGGTCTGGTGACCAGAAGATTTTCGTTACAGCCCTCGAACCGCAGGCCGCCAAAGTCATCGAGCGTCAGGTTCTGCACCTGCAGATTAGTGCCCATCGCGCCGTCAAAGACGACGATGCGCTCTTTCAGTGTGTCTAGAAAATTACTCATCCGTTGTTATTGTTCGCTGTCACTTACCAATACCAGTGTGCCTTTGCGGAAGATTCGAATAGCGCCAGGGTATGGACTACCTGCCAATCGCGTGGATAACACGCTGCGAGCTTTCGGCGCAGCCGAATTGTCGACATCGACCACTTCAATAGACGCTGGTAACTGAAAACCCTGCGAATCTCCGTACACGCTTGATGGATCCAGAACCATCTCGAGGTTATCAACGATGTATTTATCGTCGGCCTTTAGGGCCCTGGCAATGCTTTTGAGTGAATAGCGAGCCTCAAAAACATAACCTGTCTTACCAGCCGTCATTTTGCTTTGGCCCGGCTTGATTATCAATCCTCGTCTGGTAAGAAGCCGAACCGCATCGCTGGAAGTCACTTCATTGTCTGTAACCTCGGCGCACAGAAACAGATTCTCGCCGAGCCAAACCGCGTGAAGTTTTGCCGAGAGATCATTTGCCCCGTGCCAGAGTTGCCGCTGCCGATAGATTTGTCCCTGCTCGTTAAGCCTGACGGTATAGCCCGGCCATTCTCCCTCTGCGATGCGGCCATCAATCGTTGGGGTCCTGGTCACCGGTGGAGCTTCGAGTTCGTAATACGAACCGCTGATCTCTGACTTCCCTGGCCGGCTTCCGTAATCGCCTTTCTCGCTTGACTCAACCAAGCCGGTAGAAAGATTTATGTCCTGGTCGAAGTGGTTATCTGGAGCGGTTGAGTCGGTGTAACCAATATCCAAACCGATCAAGGTCCATTGACCATTCTGAGAACGATATCGATGCGTAAATCCCCAGCGCTCGCGCGAACCGCCGTAATGCATGATGACCACGGCGCCGCGTTCGATGGACAAGTCCTGAAACGGATCGCCAAAGACCCCGCCCTCGTCGCCATCCAGCACGGCCGCATCGCTTACCATCGAGCGATGCAGTTTTCCATCATCGCCGCGCAATGCCAGCACGAGTACGTGTTTGACGACCACAAATTCGCCATTGCCCGGCGCTACAACTCCACCGTGGGAAATCACGAAGGCCGCATCAGGTCTTCCGTCGCCGTTCAGATCACCCTCTTTCGGCAGTTCCCCATCGGTACGCCAACCCGGCGGCACCAGTTGGGCACTGTTGTCGGCAACCTCCGGCACGCGCAAGGGCGGCCGCTTAGGCTCCTGAGCCTGGCCGGTTAAGTGCGCACCCGCCAGCAATAGCGCACAGAAGATGCCGATCGTCGGTGTTTGCTTCAAGTCCATCCAGTTCACGA